>ENA-OQIO01001178-OQIO01001178.1-human-gut-metagenome-genome-assembly--contig:-NODE-1178-length-13146-cov-2.770643_pt1 | contig 13146 bp, 17 predicted proteins | sample MGYA00242573_ERZ504737 | MGnify/ENA primary metagenome ERZ504737 (study PRJEB26092, sample SAMD00036203) | human gut metagenome | host: Homo sapiens | study: EMG produced TPA metagenomics assembly of... | reverse complement strand
TTTGATAGTACAGAGAAGATAAGGTATAATCTTTCTGTAAGATTTTGTTTTTGTTCATATTTAAATCTTACACCAAGAGCCGGGCTTTGCGAAGCCCGGCTCTTATTCTTTTTTGCAAAAAGACTGCCGCTTAATGCGACAGCCCCTTTTTTATCTTTAGTAAAAATCTGGACAGTGGAGCGTGCCAAGTGAAAAATTTAAAAAGAGAAAAATTGAGTGATTTTTTAGGGCTGACAGATATTTTTTCTGTCAAAAATGTAGTAACAAACTAAAAAACGCCGCACGTCCAGACAAGATTGCCCAGACGGCCGGCGATTAATGATCATACTCCATGTGGTTGATTCCACGTGCTCCGTCAGTCATATGACCTCATGGATATTAGGTTACTATAACTGGTCAGATTCGTCAACTCTGAATTTTAAGAAAATGTTATTGATATTGTATAAATTTTCAGACAATTAGAAAGAGGTTGTGTATAAAAAGCAAAAAAACAGGACATCCTCTGAATATGAGTAGAAAAAACATGATCAAAGGGATTCTGTTTCTGGCCATAGCATGTATGATTTTTGTGGCAGGACAAAGAAAATCCAATAACATAATACAGCAAAATCTGAAAAGCAATCTGATTCGGTTTCATGTGAGAGCTAATAGTAACAGCAGGATGGATCAGACATATAAATTGAAAGTAAGAGATGCCGTGATCGATCAGATCAGTCCAGAATTGAGTGAAGCAAAAACGAAGGAAGAAGCATTTAAAATCTTAAAAATGCAAAAAAACAGAATAAAAAATACAGCACAGGAAATATTAAAGAAAGAGGGAGTGAAACAAAAGGTAAACGTACATTTTGTACAAGAAAAATTTCCAGAGAAAAACTATGGCCAATATACATTTCCAGAAGGTATTTACGATGCAGTAAGAATCGATCTGGGAGCAGCAAAAGGGCACAACTGGTGGTGTGTCATGTTCCCGGATCTATGCGTAACAAAAGATGACAAGGTAAGGATCAACAATACAGCAAGAAAAAAGATGGAGAAACTTTTAGGGAAAAAAACGATCAGAAAAATAACAAAAGATAAATATCTTGGATGGTTGTTTAAAGTATAAGAAAAACGGAGCTGATACAGATCGTATCAGCTCCATTTTAAGTTCTGGAATTTATTCTAATGGTTTCTTTGCAGAGATAAGAAGTAGACGTTTCTTCTTATATACACGGAATTTGGTAAGCCCTGCATTCTTAAAATATTCTAAAGTCTCATAAGTAGAATGTCTGCGATCATCACCAGAAGTCAGATAGGATGGAATATTAGAAACAATTCGCAATGCCTCAGGAAGGCAGATTCTCCAACATAAAGTCTTCCGCCAGGAACTAAGACACGAAATGCTTCATCAACAAACTTCTGTGGATCTTTAAAGGTGTGGAAATCGTCACATACAGTGATCACACGAAAGCTGTTGTCATCAAAAGAAAGAAAATCACTGTAACCTGTCTCAAAATGAAGTTCTGGCCAAGTTTGCTTTGCGATAAGAATCTTATCCTCAGATTCATCGATACCATATCCTTCAACATCCTTCCAGCGTGTCAGTTCATGTAAAAAGGTACCATCACCGCAACCGACATCTAATATATTATCTGCATCTCTGACGCATATTTTCTTGATCATTTCATCCCGTAAAGCATCTCTCATAAGAAACTCCTTTCGTATGCCTTGTGGTTTGTATGCCGTCTCTTTATTAACTTTCATTATACCAGATTCTGGTATACATGGAAAGAAGAGCACTAATTTTTGATTATAACATAGAAGAAAAATTTGTCAAATAATCTTATGGATGTATTCGGTTAACATGAAAACAGGATATGTGTTATACTTATTTACAGTGAATACGAAAAAAGGAAAAAGAAATTTATGAAGAATAAAAAGCACATAGTAACTGGTATTCTGGCTCATGTAGATGCCGGGAAGACAACACTATCAGAGGCAATTTTATATACTGCAGGGAATTTGAGAAAAATCGGACGTGTGGATAATGGAGATGCATTTTTAGATACTTATGAACTAGAACGGTCCAGAGGAATTACCATTTTTTCCAAGCAGGCAGAGGTTTCAATGAATGAGATGGATCTTACTTTGCTTGACACACCAGGACATGTGGATTTTTCTGCGGAGATGGAGAGAGCCCTGCAAGTGCTTGATTATGCGGTTCTTGTGATCAGCGGAGCAGATGGTGTGCAGGGCCATACTTTGACATTATGGAGCCTGCTTGAGAGATATAAGATCCCAACATTTTTTATTTATTAACAAGATGGATCAGGACGGAACACAAAAAGATCAAGTATTGAAAGAATTACAGGAACGTTTAAGCAGCGGATGTATTGATTTTGGAGAAAAGGGCAGTGATGAGTTTTATGAGATGATCGCTATGGAAGATGAGGCGTTACTGGATTATTATCTGGAATCAGGTGAGATCACGGAATCCAAGATCCGGGAAATGATCGCAGAACGTAAGATTTTCCCATGTTTTTTGGATCAGCGTTAAAACTTCAAGGAGTCAATGAATTTCTGAGTGATCTTGCATTTTATACAGAAGAAAGAGAATATCCAGAGGAATTTGGTGCACGTATATTTAAGATCACAAGAGATGAAAATGGAAATCGTCTGACACATTTGAAAGTAACAGGTGGAAATTTAAAGGTAAAAACAGTTATTACAGAAAGTGATGAAAAGATCAATCAGATCCGTATCTATTCGGGAGAAAAGTATGAGACAGTAAATGAACTGCAGGCAGGAAGAATCTGTGCGGTTACAGGACTTTCAGATACGATCCCTGGGCAGTGTCTTGGAGCAGAGCAGGGCGGATATGAACCTGTGTTGGAGCCAGTACTTACTTACCAGATGATATTGCCAGAAGAGACAAGTGCAAGCGTGATACTTCCAAAACTTCGTCAGCTGGAAGAAGAAGAACCAGAACTTCATATCATCTGGAATGAAGAATTACAAGAGATTCAGGTGCAGATCATGGGAGAGGTTCAATTGGAGATCCTAAAGAGTCTGATCAAAGAACGCTTTGATGTAGATGTGGAATTTGGACAGGGCAATATTGTATACAAAGAGACGATAGCAGATGTTGTAGAAGGTGTTGGGCATTTTGAACCGTTAAGACATTATGCAGAAGTACATTTGTTGATGGAACCGCTGGAGAGGGGAAGCGGAGTTGTTATCGACACACAGTGCAGCGAAGATGTATTGGATAAGAATTGGCAGAGACTGATCATAACACATTTATTAGAAAGAGATCATAGAGGTGTTTTAACAGGAGCACCGATCACAGATATCAAGATCACGCTGGCAGCAGGACGGGCACATCAGAAGCATACAGAAGGTGGAGACTTCCGTCAGGCGACATACCGTGCAGTAAGACAGGGGCTTCGTATGGCACAGAGTGTTTTATTAGAGCCATATTATAAGTTCCGGCTGGAAGTTCCACAGCAGATGATCGGAAGAGCTATGACAGATATTGAAAAGATGCAAGGTACGTTTGATACACCAGATACTGTAGGAGAGATGTCAGTGCTTCAAGGAATAGCACCAGTTTCTACGATGCAAGGATACCAAAAAGAAGTATTAGCATATTCCAAAGGTATGGGAAGATTATTTACAACTTTAAATGGATATGATATCTGCCATAATGAAGAAGAAATCATAGAAGCCAGTGGATATGATCCAGATAGAGATCTTGAAAATCCATGTGGATCTGTTTTCTGTTCCCATGGAGCCGGGTATAATGTCGCATGGAATGAGGTACCAGAACATATGCATTTAGAGAGCGTTCTTGCGAAAGAAATCGAGGAAGAGGAATTTGATGAACTGACACAGCGAAGGCTTATATTGAAGAAGAATCAATTGATACAGAGGAAATCGATCGGATTCTTGAACAAACATTTTATGCAAACCAGCATAATAAAAGTAAATGGAAGAAGAAGAAAACAGCAAGGCTTGTACAGGATTATCATACATCTGCAGAAAAATCATCGGTAAAAAGAGATATGTCCAAGAAATACCTGCTGGTTGATGGATATAATATCATTTACGCATGGGATGATCTGAAGGAATTATTAGATACGAATGTAGATGCAGCCAGAGGAAAATTACTTGATGAGATGAGTAATTATCAGGGAATGAAGGGCATGGAGCTGATCGTTGTGTTTGATGCATATCGTGTGAAAGGACATGAAACAGAGATCACAGATTACATGAATATTCATGTAGTCTACACAAAAGAAGCAGAAACAGCAGATCAGTATATTGAAAAATTTGCTCATACCCATGGACGAAAATACGATGTAACAGTTGCAACATCCGATGGATTGGAACAGATCATTATCCGCGGACAAGGCTGCCGTCTGCTTTCTGCAAGAGAATTAAAGAGAGACTATGAAGAAGCAAAAGCACAGATCAGAACAGAATATCTGGAGAATCAGAAAAATGAGAAAACTTATATGATGGATGGAATATCCTTGGAGAAAGAACAGCCAGAGAAGGAAAACTGATCATACAAAAATGGAGGCGGTAACATGGGGAAGATTTATCTGGAAGGTGCAGATAATACGAGAGACCTTGGCGGATTAAAAACGACAGAAGGTGCAGTGATCAAAGATAAACAGCTGATCCGCAGCAACCGTTTATCAAGGATTACGCAGAAAGATAAGATTTTACTGGAAACAGAATATCATTTACAGAAAATTCTGGATTTAAGAACACCAATGGAAGTAGAACAAGAGCCAGATCTGGAAGTGGCGGGAGCTGTTTATGAGAATATTCCGTTTTTTATGGAAAGCATGGTGGGAGTCAGCCGAGAGCAGGAAACAAGAAAACAGATGTTACATATGGAAGAATTTCCAGAGATGTCAGATATTTATACGATGATGATCAAAGAAGAATTTTGCAGAAAGCAGATCTCACAAGCAGTCAGAGAGATTATGAATACAAAAAATGGTGCGGTTTTATGGCATTGTACAGAAGGAAAAGACCGTTGTGGATTGTTATCAGCAACCATTTTATTTTTGCTTGATGTGTCTGAAGATGACGTGATGGAAGATTATCTAAAGACCAATAAAGCTGCGATCACAAGAGTAGAAAAATTAAAAAAGAAACTTCATTTAGCAGGATTGCATCGCGAAAAAATCGAAAAAATAGAGGGTTATTTTGTGGCAAAAGAAGAATTTTTAAATGCAGCACTTAAAACCATGAAAGAAGAATATGGTTCTATTAATCAGTTTATGATCAAGGGATTAAATATTTCCATGCAGCAAAAAGAGGATTTTAAACAAAAAGTACTGGAGTAGACAATGGAAGAGAAGAAGAGAACAATTGTTATGTTTGGGGATTCCCTGACCGACTATTTCCCAATGGAAAAATTAAAAGATATAGATGCGCAGTTCATTAACAGCGGAGTTGCAGGGGATACGATCGCAGAGATGGGTGCAAGACTGGCTTATGACGTATTTCCATATAAACCAGATATCATTATCATGCAAGGTGGTGCAAATGATTTCCTGATGTCATTGTATCCAGGAGCAAGAGCTTTAGCAGAACGATTGATCAGACTTGCACGAAGGATTCGGCAGCAATTGCCAGATACAAAGATTTATATTGAATCTATGTATCCGGCATATACCAAAAGGATTGGATTGATGCGTCCTGGGCAGAAGGAAAATCCAATGAAGAGATTCAAAAGATCAATACAGAAATACAAAGATTGTGCAAACAGGATAACTTTGAGTATGTTGATGTATTTGATAAATTGATCGGAGAAGATGGGCAGTTGTCAAGAGAGTATACCGTGGACGGAATACATTTGCAGGAAAATGCCTATGATGTTGTAGCTGCGATCATTTATCATTTGATGGAAGGTTGATCATTAACCTTCCAAATTACAATTTCAATACATCCAGATCTTCAGGTATATAAAGTGTTCCAGTATAATACTGCTTGCCTTCCTTCATATATTTTTCTTGACGATGCAGCATATTTTTATCTTCTGTATGCCATAGAACCAGATTTGGAATCTTTAGATGTTCTGCTAATTCACAGGCATCTTTTACCGTACTATGGTGTTTTTCATAAGGTTTAAAAATATCCCTCTCACCATACACACAAAATGCTTCATGAAGCAGCCAGTCAGAATCTTTCACAAAATCATAAAGAGATTCACGATAAGGTTCATCTCCAGGAAAGGATACCCTTAATCCATTTTCCATAACCGATGTGAAACCAAACTGTTTTTCTTTTGTAGAGCCGATATCAAAGAATGTAAAAGAATCTCCAAGAATCTGAATCGTATCTCCATGTGCAATGACATGAAATACAATACGTTCATCAAAATGCTTATAAAATTTCTTACCAACGGTAAGTTTTGTCAGTGTTTTGATCGTATGAACCAGTTCTTCATGACAGTAGATCGTCAGAGTGCCATCATAAGTTCCCTTGTTCATAGAAGTAGCGATCATACGGATCATCCAGACCATTCCTAAAATATGATCATTATGAGCATGTGTCACAAAAATATTATGAATGCTTTCAAGAGGGATTCCAGCTTTGTCAAGCTGAGATAGAATTCCATTTCCGCCGCCGGCATCGACAAGGAAGTATTCTTCACCTTTTTGCATGGCATAACAAGTGTTATAGCAATGAATTGCCTGTGCATTTCCAGTTCCTAAAACGATCAGTCGTTCCATAAAAATCTCCTTTATATATCATCATAAGTGTATAAAATCATCGTATCTTTCTGCATTATATTACATTTTTATGAAGATGGGAAATTCCTTTTTACGATTCTTGATATTTCCTGTCAGTCAGCTATAATAAGGATAGTGTATACATGGAGAAAGGCGAAGGAAAAGACGATGCTTAAGATACAATACAGAGATGCAAAAGATGGAGGAATCGAAGTTCTTCGTTGTTTCAGCAAAGAAGATCAAGTAGAGATTCCTTCGGAAATTGAAGGAAAAAGAGTTACGAAGATTGGTGATTATGCATTTTCTGCGCATAAACGAAAAGAAGACGAAGCAAAAGAGATTATGATCGGCGAAGACTTTTTGGGCAGTGAAGATGAACCGATGTTTTGTGGGGAGCAGTAAAAGAAGTTTATCTGCCACCGGATACTGTGGAAATAGGGAAATATGCATTTTATGGATGTGTAAATCTGACAACACTTGGGTTTTCAGATTCTCTTTTAAGAACAGGAGCAGGAATTTTTTACAGGATGCAAGCTGCAAAAGATCTACTATGATGTTTATGAGGATAAAAAAAGTGCTTTAAGAGACGTTGTAAGAGATACTCGTTTTCCATTGCAGGTAAATATCCGTTATAAAGAAGAAAAACAAAGTCGTTTATTTTATCCAGAGTATTATGAAGAGGCTGTGGAAAATACACCAGCAAGAATTGTGGAGACACATTTTCATGGAACAGGATATCAATATCGCCAAAGTTTTTTGCGAGGAGAGATCGACTATCGTAAATATGATGATATTTTTCCAGTGGCAGCAGTTCAGGAAGATCTGGATATTGTATGGGAGATATTAGCTGGGCGTATGTTAATGCCATACGGGGTATCAGATTTTGCATGGATGCAATACGAGGGCTATGTAAAGCAGAACCAATGTGAGATGATGAATTATTTAAAAGAAGAAGATCAGATGCCATTTATCAATTTGATGGCTGAGAAGAATTATTTCAGTAAAGAAGGAATCGAAGCAGCGATCGACTGGGCATCCAGAAAGCAGAAAACAGAACTTTTAAGTATTTTGATGAACGAACAGCATAAGAGATTTCCAAAGAAAAAGAAAACATTTGAATTATAGATAAGATAAAGGGAAATGAATAATGGAAGAAAATATCAATGAGCGTCTCAGTGAACTTGGAACAAAGATCCTTGCGACGACAAGAAATGAATTATATATCCATATGCGTTTTTTAGATGTGGCATTAAGCAGTTTTGCTTATGTGATCGATCCTTCTGTAAATGGTGTTGGAACGGATGGAATGTGTATGTTTTATCATCCAGGGGCTTTAGGAGGCATGTACAGGCAAAACAGAGTCCGGATGAATCGTGCATATCTTCATATGGTGCTTCACTGCATTTTACATCATGTGACAAGAAGAAAAGGAAGAGATAAGATCTATGGAATATTTCTTGTGATATCGCAGTCGAATCAATTATTGATCACTGGAATTTAAAATGTATCCATATGGTGCAAACAAGGCTGCGCAAAGACATTTACGGGCAGCTTGAGAGGAACCTCAAAGTATTGACAGCCGAGGGGATTTATCGACAGTTGGTTTCTTTTGGATTAGAAGAGAAGAAAATAAAAGAACTGCAGATGGAATTTCGGGTAGATGACCACCAGTATTGGCCCGAAGATCCCAAACAAGATCTTCATCAGGAAGTAGAAAATAAATGGAAGAATATCAGTGAAAAAACGGAAACAGATATGGAGACATTTTCCAGTGAAGAGTCACAACAAGCAGGGGATCTGATCGGACAGGTACAGGTAGAAAACAGAGACCGTTATGATTATCGTGAATTTTTAAGAAAATTTTCGGTTTTAAGAGAAGAAGTCAGTGTGGATCCAGATTCGTTTGACTATATATTTTACAGTTATGGGCTTTCTATGTATGGAAATATGCCATTGATCGAGCCGCAGGAGTGGAAAGAAGTAAAGAAGTTGAAGACTTTGCCATCGTGATCGATACATCAATGTCATGTTCTGGTGATCTGGTAAAGAAATTTCTGGAAGAAACATATGGTGTGTTAACGGAAGCAGAGAGCTTTTTTCATAAGGTAAATATTCATATCATTCAGTGTGATGAGATGGTACAAAACGACCAGAAGATCACAGACGAAAAAGAATTAAAAGAATATATGGAACATTTGGAACTGATCGGAGAAGGTGGGACAGATTTCCGGCCAGCATTTGAATATGTGAATCATCTGATTGAACAGGGTGAATTTTATCATCTGAAGGGATTGATCTATTTCACAGATGGAAAAGGAACCTATCCAAAGAAGAAACCACCATATCAGACAGCATTTATTTTTATGCAGGAAGAATACGAAGATGTGGATGTACCGCCATGGGCAGTTAAATTGATCGTCGATGCCGAAGATCTTGATGAAGGAGAAGAAGAACATGAATATTAAAAGAGCAAAACAGGAAATCAAAGATTCCATTGAAGCTTATCTTACAAAGGATAATTATGGAGAATATAAAATACCATCCATCAGACAGCGTCCGATCCTTTTGATGGGCTCCGGGAATTGGAAAAACACAGATCATGGAACAGATCGCAAGAGAATGTGAGATTGGATTGGTAGCTTATACGATCACGCACCACACAAGACAGAGTGCGATCGGTTTGCCATTTATCAGAGAAAAAGAATATAGTGGACAAACATATTCTGTTACGGAATATACGATGAGTGAGATCATTGCATCTGTTTATGAAAAGATTGAACAGACTGGAAATAAAGAAGGTATTTTATTTATTGATGAGATCAACTGTGTATCTGAGACATTGGCACCAACAATGCTTCAGTTTTTGCAGTGTAAGATGTTCGGAAATCAGAAAGTACCAGATGGCTGGATCATCGTAGCGGCAGGAAATCCACCAGAATACAATAAATCTGTCAGAGATTTTGACGTAGTTACCTTGGACCGTATGAAGAAGATTGATGTGGAAGCAGACTATGAAGTGTGGAAAGAATACGCATATCAGGCAGGAATCCACCCAGCAATCCTTGCATATCTTGAAATCCGTAAAGAATATTTCTATCGTATGGAAACAACAGTTGATGGAAAGGCGTTTGTTACAGCCAGAGGATGGGAAGATCTGTCTCAGTTATTAAAAGTTTACGAAGAACTTGGAAAAGATATTGACAGAGAAGTGGTATTTCAGTACTTACAGCACCTGAAGATCGCCAAAGACTTTGCCAACTATTATGAATTATATAAGAAATACAAAGAAGACTATGGAATTGAGCGTATTTTAAAAGGACAGTGGAATCAGGAAACGATCGGCAGATTAAAATTCGCAGCATTTGATGAGAAATTAAGTGTTGTCGGATTGTTAAATGGAAAATTGTCCGAAATGTTTGCTGAATCTTATCGACAGGATGCTTATGTTACGGAATTATTTGGCTGGCTAAAACAACTTAAAACAGGCAAGACATTAAGTCAGGTAGTCAAAGAAATCCATGAGGACTTCAACGAGAAGAAAAAGACAGAGAAACTTGGAAAAGCACAGGAACATATGCTGCTTGATGTGATCAAGACTCTGGAGTCATACGAACAGATCAGCAAAGCTGAACATTTAGAAGCAGAAGCAGAATTTGAACGTGTGAGAGAAGAATTCAAGAAAGAACCAGCAAAATTAGAACAGCAGATAGAGAATACAACCAAAGCACTAGACAATGCATTTGACTTCATGGAAGAAGCCTTTGGACAAAGTCAGGAAATGGTTGTATTTGTGACAGAACTGAATGTTAATTATTACAGTGTCTGGTTTATCAAGGAAAATGGATGTGATAAGTACTACCAGTATAATAGAGGGCTTTTGTTTGATGAACAGCAAGCGGAGATCATGGCAGAGATGGATGAACTGGAGAGAAAATTTTAACATAAAAAGATCAATCACAGTTATCCATTCTTCTAAGTTCAGGTAGCACAGTACAAAGCATCGTAATGAAGCAAAAGCTTCCACCGATCACATTAGAAACAGGTTCTGCAAGGAATACTCCGGAAGTTCCCATGTGCAATACATAAGGCATAAAATAAGTTAATGGAATAACAATAAATACCTTACGAAGCAATGAGAAAAAGATTGCATGTTTCTTTTTGTTTAGAGATTTAAATACTGTTTGTCCAATATACTGCAGATCCATAAAGATAAAAGCAGCAAAATACTGATTCAATGCAGGAACGGAATCTTTTACAAGTGAAGGATCAGAGCTGAATACACGGATCAATGCACCAGGAGCAAAAATGATAACACTCCACATAACGGCTGTATAGCATAGGATCATAGCAGACATAACGATCATAGCCTTTCTTACACGAGCTGGACGTCTGGCACCATAGTTATAACTCAAGATCGGAGAACCGCCTTCATTCATGGCATAAATTGGGGTTTCCACAAGTTGTCGTACACTTGATACGATCGTCATGACAGAGATATAAATATCTCCGCCAGTCACAGAAAGTACATTGTTGCAAACAATACTTACCAGACCGTTAGTTAACTGCATGATAAATCCGGCAGTTCCAAGGCTGATGATATTCTTTGCATATCCTAAACTTTCTGACAGCTCATTTTTATGAAGAAAACGTACCTTTAATTCTGCTTTTTTTGTAAGGAAAAATAACACAAAAGAAGCAGAAAGACATTGTGAGATCACAGTTGCGATCGCAGCACCCCGAACGCCAAACCCTAATACAAAAATAAAGAATGGGTCAAGCAGTAAGTTGGCAACGGCACCGATCGCAACAGAAAACATTCCGATGGTTGAATATCCTTGTGCATTAATAAATGGATTCATTCCAATGGCGATCATAGATGGCAGTGTACCGATCAAATAGATCATCATATATGGAAAAGCATAAACGAGAGCATCCTTGGAAGCTCCGAATAATACCAAAAGCGGGCGTGAAAATAAAAGTCCAATGAGCATCAATACGACAGCACTAAAACAAACCATAGTAAATGATGTATTCATGATATGGACAGCCTGTTTATTTCTCTTTTGCCCTCGGCTGATCGAAAATAAAGGAGCTCCACCACTTCCAAATAAGTTAGCAAATGCAGTAATGATCACAACTAGCGGAAAGCACAGTCCAACAGCACCAAGTGCAGCTGTTCCAATATGTGGGATTCGTGCGATATAAATACGGTCAACAATGTTATATAATAAGTTTAAGATCTGAGCAACAAGCATAGGAAGTGCTGCTGCAAAGATATTTTGGGTTACAGACCCATTTTCAAAATCAATTCGTTTCATTTTTAAGATTATCTCTTTCCATTTTCATTATATTTTTATTTATCATGGCATCGTTTCATTTATTCTATTATAATACAAATTGAAAGAAAATCTATATGGGTAAAGGAGTAGGTATAGTATATGAAAATCGAATATAATGAAAAAGAAATCGCAGCAATGGCAGAATTCCACAAAGGAAACAGAGCAGAAGGTTTAAGATTACAAGAAGAATTCGCATCAGAATTTCGAAAAGAATATGCAGACAAAGACCACTGCCCATGTCAAAAAGCCTGTAGATATCATGGAAATTGCAAAGAATGTGTGGCAATTCACAGAGCCCATCAGGAACACGTTCCAAACTGCATGCGCCCGATGATCAATAAGAAATTAAAAATTTTGTCAGAATTAACGGAACATACATTGGCAAATGAGATTGAGGCACCGAAAGAGGTTTTGCGGAAGGAATTTCAAAAGTAGATTTATAAGGAATGCTATTTTCCAGACAATATGAGAATCGAGGGGATTTATTTAAAGGCCTTTCCATCTGGACAGATCAGAGATATCAAAGGTTACAAGGAAGTTATCCAGTGATCTAAATCTTTTATACGGCAAGAAAGTATTGATTTTTCTCGATGAATATGCAGATAAGCCAGCCATGATCATAGAATAAAAAAATTTATTAAGAAAAAAATACCTATTATAGAATTTAAATAATGGTGCAATTTTTGCACCTTCGAATTGACGAAGTGCAAAAATTGCACTATTATAAATTAAGAGGTGCAATTATGATGGGTGAGTTAAAAAAAATGAGAACTGAAAAAAAGATGACACAACAACAAGTTGCTGATTTGGTAGGAATATCTTTACGTTCTTATAAATCATATGAGAATGATGAGAAAAAACAAGGAAGTTTGAAATACAAATATATATTAGAAAAACTTTCAGAAATAAATCCAATAGACGAAGAACATGGAATTATTGATATAGAATATATAACTGAAAAATGCGGAAATGTATTTCAAAAATATGATGTAAATTTTTGTTATCTTTTTGGATCTTATGCTAAATTGAAAGCAAAGCCAACCAGTGATGTGGATCTGTTAATTTCAGCAAAT
>ENA-OQIO01001175-OQIO01001175.1-human-gut-metagenome-genome-assembly--contig:-NODE-1175-length-13159-cov-4.205417_pt1 | contig 13159 bp, 17 predicted proteins | sample MGYA00242573_ERZ504737 | MGnify/ENA primary metagenome ERZ504737 (study PRJEB26092, sample SAMD00036203) | human gut metagenome | host: Homo sapiens | study: EMG produced TPA metagenomics assembly of... | reverse complement strand
ACAGACAGCTTCATTGACTCTGCTACAGAAAAGTTATTCCTTTCCGTAGCTGCCGGAATTACATTTAATGGCTGTTCATAAGGAATCGGGTCAGTATCATGAAACTCCACTCTGACAACTTCCTGGCCTTCTGGTGCGCGATAGGTGCGTCCAGTTGACGCCGGCAAATCCACACAACCTTTCTGACGCAGTCTTTTTACCCAGTTGTAAAAAGTTCCTGGCTTGATATCATGTTCCACACACCATTGATGATCTGTCAATCCACTTTGACGGCATTCCATGATGAGACGGTATTGTTCTTCGGCAGGTATTCTTTTGCTTCTCATGAGCACACCTCCATAACTTTAATAGAGTAAAATGCTCGCATCTATCATTCTAGCAAGAAAAGATGAAGTAAAATGCTTGCATTCTCTATTGATTATTATGGGATATTTTTTAGGGCAACACAATCCGTCGAATTATTTTGCACTTACCTATAAAAAATGTCAATGCAGCTACTGGCTCTACTTTTTCTCATATTTTTTGCATTCCTGTTTCACAGCACCATTGATGGCGGACGCTTTCCTGTTTACAGTACTTCTTGCTCAAGCGGCTATAAAGTTGCCTTCCTGATGGATATCTGACATCATTTTCGCATAAAATACACGGATCAATTTACCGCTGACAGCAACCTTTTCCTGTCACCGTTTCAACGGATTCTTTACACAGATTACATAATGATCATAAATTCCACGGAACTCCTTGTTTCTTGCAAGCAACGATACCATTACCTGATACCAGATCTTTCTGTGTTTTCTTCTCCCGCGTTTGCTAATCCGGGTTCTCCCTTTATGCTGGATCTGTTTCGGTGAATCAAAACGTCTGATATCACCCACCTCAGCTATGAATCCTGCTATTGTGATGCTTCCTACTCTTTTAATGGCGAATAACTTCTCCACATACGATACTCTTCGGATTATTTCCTCAAGTACTTTTTTGATGGCTTCCAACTGCGAAGTCCATAATCGCTGCTCTTCAAGCAGCATATACAATTCACTTTTTGTTTCAATTTTTCCGTTAAGTCCAACACTGTTGTGCGCAACTTCAACCAGGGCTTTGCTCTATCTTTTTCTTCTAATTAACGCACCTAACGTATGTATTGAAATCAATGCTCTAATCATTACAACTGGAGCTCCTATACACTCAGCAATGACTTTAGTGCTATATTTACCTATCAAATCGCATGAAAAAGTATAATACATTTTAATTCTTTTTATTAGAGAAAAATTCATAAAAAGTGCTTTTTCTTTTAACCAAAGTCCATACCCTCTTGGATTATTCAAAAAAAGTGAATTACCCGCCTTGGTTAGTCCATCACTTCGATATTCATATATCCAAACTATATCATTGTAGAATCGCATCTTATATCCATCATTAGCCATTCTGTTATATATTACTGCTTCAGTCATAAATTTTTCTCCGGAATACTCTGGATATCTATATTTTTTATGAATCTCCGTAAAAAAAAGCCAACGCTCTCTCTCCGTCAATATTCCGGTATCGATCCAGCAATGTCCCATCATAATAATCTGTTTCAAACAATGTGTTCGGTGTAAAATTGGAACTCATACCAAGATTTCCGGCTACACCACAGTATTTTTCATCTTTTGGTAATGACTTTTCCCATGCAATTATTTTCTTCAACGCATCATCTGTCAAATAATCATCTGAATCAACAACAAAAAACAATTTTCCCTTTGCAAGATCCAATGCGAAATTAATTGCTCTACATTTTCCACCATTCTTTTTTTTGTAATAACGAATAGGAAATTTACTTTCGTTGTTCATCCATGTTCTAAATAGCTCCTCTGTTTCATCCACAGATCCATCATCCACAACCAGCCATTCAAAATTATGAATTTCCTGTCTTTGCAATGACTCGTATAATCGATTAATAATATAAGCACGATTATACGTCGGTGTAAATACAGTTATCTCTACATTCACAATCATCACTTCCTTATTTTTCTCAAAAGTCTCTGAACAAAATATAATAATCCATAATCCAACAAATCATACGCAATGAATGTATATACTTTATCTATTTTAGTTCCTCTCACACCATCAAAAAAGAAATAAAGCGAGGATTTCTCAATATGGTTTTTATCTTCCAGATCACTTTTGTTCTACTAGATTTCTTTTTATCCGCCATAATATCAGCTTCTCTTTTTTTCCGTACTTCGTCATCTGCCATGTATATGTATATAAATGTGTTGCATACTTACCATAATCTTTTAATCCGATTAACATAATACCATTTACTAACTGAGTTCTATCAGTTTTTTTCCACTCTGATAGTTGTTTTTCAATAACCACAGTATCACGAGTAACATTTGTCCCCGAAGGATACTCATATCCTTCATATGCCTCCATTATTGCTTTAATTAACCAATTTCCCTTTTCTGCGCCAAAGCCAAGCCCCGTACTTATATATCTCACATCATCAGACGCCATCCAACAGCTATTTTTCAACAATTCATCAATCCCGTTATGCAATAATACATCCGTGTCAAGATATACTCCTCCCTGGTTATACACAATGTACAGTCTGACATAATCTGACACAAAAGCCCATTTCTTATCTTCATACGCTGCTTTCACATATGGATTACAATTTATATCAAAATTGCTCTCATTCCACTCGATAAGCTGATAATCAGGACAATATTTTTTCCAACTATCAATACACTGTTTTATAAGATTTGATTTGGGATTTCCCCCAAACCAGCAATAATGAATTATTTTTGGTATCAACTTTTTCCTTCCTATTGTCTAAAAATGATAGTTTAAAAAATATTGATAAATACTTTCACTACCATCAATTGTTCTTAATCTATACGTTTCTCTCCAAGATAATTTATATAATACAGTATCAGATTTGATAACTTGTTCAAAATTTTCGCTACCAATTGCCTGATTCATTGCAGCCTGTAAATCATCTCTATGCAAATTGTTATTTGGCACTTTCTTCAGGAACATAGATATTGCCGGAATTTCACATCTTGCTACTTCTATCAAATAATCAAAAACAAATAATCAACTGCTGCTTGCTCTTGTGACCAGTATTCTTCAAATGCTTCTTTTATAAATCGATAGAAAACATTTCCTCTCCATCCCCCTAATACAAACGTTGTCCATCTCATTTGTGACAAATAACCACAAGAGGTCGGATTACTTTTACAAGTAAAAAAAGGCAACTCGAAATATGATTCTGGCAAAGAAGATGCACAAAATATTGTAGAATCTAACCATAAGCACCGTACTTTTCAAGCAACGAAACACGTATGTAATCCGATAAATGTGCTATTCCCATTTGTCCATTTTTTACTTTGTGCATCATATAATCAGGTATGTCTATATAAACCGAATATGAATTTTGGTCAATAACATGTACTGGATGAGAACCAGTTTGTTTTCTAATACTTTTTATACACTGCTTTACTAAATCAGGTGCCATTTCTACACCAGTCCACCAACAAACCCATACAGGTGCATTTTCTTCAAACACGCCTATATCATCAATGTTTTTATATTTTTGGATCAAGTCACTCAATTGTCTTTCCAAATAATTTAATATCCATTTATCTTTTTTTTCGTGTGCTATATTTGAAAGTTTATTCAAGTGAACTCGTCCACAAAGTTCATCCATAACTCTTAATAGCGCATACAATATCGAAAAGGCACAATCTGATTTAAAATTATTAATAAGCAATAAAACTCGTCTTTTTATTCTTGACGTTAACGTTTTCATTTTAATTTATTCCTTTTTAATGACATTAACTGACTCAATAATCCAATACATACACGACTGCCAACTATACTGATACTTTCTTTTAAAGAGTATTGTTTTAACTCAGAACAATTAAATCTTATGCTATGTCTACTAGACTTAATTCTATTCTTGCACTCTCTTTTTTCTTTATCATTTAGCTTGAAGGTTTCTTGATAAAAATATATACATGCTATGCAAAACCTCATTTTGTCGATTTTATATAATTTGGGATACAGGTCTTTTGAAATATGCAATTCTCTCCAAATATGCATCCAACGCATCTAGATGTTTATAAGATATAGAGTTCATAATGCTACCTTTACGTTGAAAGTAATAGTATAATTTCTCATCTACATAAGCCAGTTTATTGGTTTTTGCCATAATTCTATACGTGAAAAATTCATCTTCGTGATAACGTCCAGTTTCGAATTGCTCACCAATCAGCATATTTTTATGATATAGTTTATTCCATGCAACAGCTCTAAATGTTTCACCATTAATCAACGTTTCTAATGCTTCCTCGGTTGAATATATCTTTACCGATAGTTTGTTTATCTTCTCATCCTGTTTTTCAGTATATACCTGGCAAATATCACATGCTGCGATATCCACTTTATAATCTTTTATTGTTATGTATAAATGTTCTATAAATTTTGTATGAATCCAATCATCACTATCCAAAAATGCAATATATTCACCTTTAGCAACCTTTAAGCCTGCATTTCTTGCTGAGGATAATCCTCCATTCGTTTTATGTATCACATGGATTCTATTATCCTTTCGCTCCATTTGTCACATATATGGGGACATCCATCCAGTGATCCATCATCTACTAATATGATTTCCAAATATTTGTACGTCTGTCGAACAAGTGATTCAATGCACCTATTTAAATATGATTCTACATTGTAGACAGGAACTATAACACTGATCAGGTCTTTCATCCTTATCTCCTTATTCTATCTTATACTTCTTATCCAAGCCGGTAATTTTGGCATATAACGTATGAAACCAACAATAACTATCCGGAAATAAAACGACCCATCCTGCCCTTATCTTTACTGATTTACTCATATAAGAGTTTGATAAAATCAACTTTAATTTTGTTCTTAATTCATTACGAATTTCTTTTCGGAAAGGTCTGATTAGCTCCCCTTGTTTCTTAACTGATAAGATAGATATAGCAATTAACTGCCTTGTCAGTCTTTCCTCAACAACTTCTTTGACTTCTGGAATATCCTTTGAATCTTGTTGAATTATTCTCATCACACGCACAGGATCTTTTAATTTATGCTCATTTAGTATTGATGTAGCAGCTGAATCTTTACGTAGAATATAATGATATGGACAAAAATCTTCATACACTGCTGAATCTGCAGCTTTAAATAGCCAATAATTCATTAATACATCTTCATTTATTCTTATATCCATTGGCATAACATTTTCATATAATAAAGTATAAAACAATTTCTTATGATAAAGTTTGTTCCACAAACCAGGCTCAATGAATGAACCTGACAACAGATCTTTTAAACCAGCTATTTTATCCTGCTGCACAATTCGCCCTGTATTATAGTAATACTCTACGCGACCTGGAAAGACCATTTGATATCCACAATGTGAAATATCAGCGTCATACTTTATCGCATTATCCAGCAGTTTCTCAAACATTTCTGGTTCAATATAATCATCTCCATCCACAAATCCCAGATATTCACCTGATGCTTTTTTTATTCCATCAATTCTTGCACTAGTTACCCCACCATTCTCTTTATGGATTGGAATAATACGCTGATCTATTGATGCATATTGATCAATTATTATTCCTGTACCATCTGTCGAACCATCGTCTACAATTATTATTTCTATCCTCTTATGCGTCTGCGCAAGGATGCTATCCAAACAACGACCAATATGTGATTCAATGTTGTACGCAGGTACTATAATTGATATTAAAACACTGCTCATCAGTCAATATACCTATTTTACCTTTCAGCTCTTCGTTCTGTTTCATTCTCATTTCCATAGAAACATTTTTTCTTAAAGTATATTCCTCTCCATAACACTTACTGTTTTTCATTCGTTTTTTTTCTTTTCCTAAATACTCATCCAATGAACAAATAATCTTGGCTGGTGAACCTACTACTACTGAATTGTCCGTAATATCATGTGTAACTGTGCTATGAGCACCAATTATCACATTATTTCCGATAGTTACACTAGGCAAAATAACCGTGTCCGCACCTACAAATACATTATTTCCAACCTTCACCCCACCTATTTTAGTGTAACCGATAAACTGTTTTGTACTTGCATCATGGCAAAGCACATGTACTCTAGGTGCCATTGTCACATTATTACCAATTTCAATTAACCAACAATGTGCTGGATCAAGAATGACATCATTCAGACGAGTAAAATTTTCACCTACTCTCATTCCCATTTTTATAAGCTTTTCCGTTGTATATTCACCACGTATTCGATATATTAACTCTTTTAGATAATTCACCTTATTCCTCCATTAGTCGAATCAACATATTTTGTACAGCATTTACTGTTTCTGCTGTGCTAAACGCTTTTCCGCGTTGAATTGACATATTTTTATAGTGCTTTAACAACTCTGGATTATCCATTAATTTTTTAATTCCCGAATACAAAGCTTCTTCATTATTCTCCACTATAACGCCAAACTCATCATTTTCACCAAGCATTTCTTTCATGCCTGACACATTCACCGTACATACTGGTGTTCCTACAATTAACGCTTCGGTTGTTGCAGTAGAAAAACCTTCTGCGTAACTAGCACATACAAACAAATCACAATTAGAAACGTATTTATATGGATTTGTTTGATATCCCAAAAAAGTAACTGCATTTGAAACACCATTCTCCTCACACAAATTTTCTAATTCCTTTTGTTGCCATCCAGTGCCTAAAATCAACAATTGTACGTCATATCCTTCTTCGAGCAAACGTCTTTGAATCCTAATCATTCGATCAAAACCTTTATTCGGAACAATTTTTCCTACGCCACACCAAAAAAAAAGTGTTTTTTTTAAATAAGTCTTCTTCTATCCTTTCAGCAGCTTTCACAATGATTTTTTCAGATTCATTTGTGTTATATAATACATGCGTTTCACATTTTATCGGACAATATCTAATAAAAGCTTGTTTTACTTCCTCTGACACAAAAATCATTCTGTCTGACTTCTCGTAACACTTGTACGCCTCTTTAATGTCACGAAATGATTTTGCCAATTCTTCTTTATTATGATATGTACAATGAATCCAAGACACAATCTTCGTTTTGTTTTTAGGACAACCTGCTACAATTCTGGCCGAAGGCCCTTCTAAATACGAAATCACAATGTCATACTCATCCGATACAAGCCAACGGTAAAGTTGTTTTGGAGAAAGCAACTTCATATAATGTGAATTTCCACGAATCGCATGTCTAAATGCGTAACGATATTTAATTTTAGAATTCAAAAACTGTTTATTAACACCTTCATCAAACAAAGCAAGTACCGTAACATCAAATTTCAAATAATCCATATTGTTTACCAAGTTAATTAGTACTTTTTCTGCGCCACCAACCGATAAATCATGAATCACAAACAAAATTTTAATTTTGCTATGTCCGTCGTTACTCATAACCCTCTACTTCCTCTTTACTTTTATTTATATAATATGCACTCCCATATCCAACAGATCATACGCAAAAACTCATGGATATATTCCGCTTTGTCACTAAAATTTTTATATACTATTCAAAATATGCTGGATTTTTCAATCTCATTTTCCATTTCTATTTTTTTCTTACTGCCTTTAGCAAATCAAAACAAATGAATCACTTTAGATGTTTGTTTGTAAAGTTCAAAAATTTCATCCCGTTTTGATCTTATTTAAATACATTTGTAAACTTCCAATCAGAATTTTTAAATCTATATTTCAAACTATTTATTTTCACTCTAAAAAATTGATAATTGAATACTCTCCATATCGTACATACCCGCAATAAAACACTCGGATTAATATCCTTATCTATAAAGCAATTTGGTATAAGATAGTAATTATCAGAGTTTTTATTTTTTCTCAAATCCCTCATCTTTCTTTTCTGTAAATGAACATATGGAAACTCTCTTGTATGTAACTCACCATTAACTGAATATATTTGAAAAAGATGTCCCTTGGCTACTTCAAATATAGAATTTCTAATAAGATTCGATTTGTAGCATCGCTCATTAATATCAAAACTAACTGTTTCGAAAGATGTTTTATAAGGATTGATGTCTGCACCAATATTTTCTAGCATAATAGGACTATTAGTTTGCATATATATATCATTCACATTTCCAGGCAGCCATTCATCGAATCCACATCCTCGTTCTGTTACAAACACTTCTTTATATCTGATCTTTCCTTCAATTTTTCCCATGAAAATTCTATTATTTTTATATGAGTTTTTATATAAAGACAAGTGTCCAAGTGAAAACAGTTTATCATATTTTCTTAGCATATCCTCCGTGACAAACATATTTAGATTCCCAAATATTTGGTCTAAATCGCAATGTCCCCACCAATCGTAGTCCTGAATATAATCTTCAAATATCACTCCATATGCACATTTATAGTCACATAACTTTTGCGGTTCGATAATGTAATTTCAAAATCAAACTTCGACTGAATCAATTTTTTGCACTCACCGAAATTCATTTTAATCAGATGCACATTACTAGGATAGTTATAAGTTGTATCATCATCTGAAAAAATCAGCCATTCAAAGCCATAATTAAGTTTGCATGAATCCAAAAACAATTGTATATACTCCGGCAATTTCCCAAAATATGCTATAATAATTGCAATTTTCATTTCTTTGTTTTCCTTTTTATTATAAAATATAATAACACACCTGGAACTACTGAAATTAAAGTAAAAAGCCTATTTGTTGAATGCCCTATGAAGTAATAATCTTTTGCTAATAAACTCTCTGCAACATAATGTATACATGCCTCTATCTTTAGCTTAAAACTAGGTGCATATTTCATCACATATCTACGTTCATTACAAAATCCCTTAGGATTACGTACATATTGATAAAACATATTTTTTGAACTTCCATCATTCATATATTCAACCACGCATACCGGCTTATTCATAATTAACACAGTGTAATCTCTCTCCAACAAATGTTGTTTATAATATAAACTATGGTATTTTTCACCTTCAAAAACTGGAATTGGCGGATATTTATTTATAACAGCAGTTACACCAATCAACTTTTTATCACCACTATTTCGAAAGACTTTTTTCTTTCCTCCACTATAATAAACTATATTTTTATATCCCCACCCCTTGAATTCCTTTAAATCGTTTGGAAAAGGTGTCCCTACTACATTACCATCTTCATATTGATCTAATGCATATATTGCACCAATATTCTCTCTCTTGTTTTTTTTCCAGAATGATAAGATATCTTCAATAGCAGTATCCGTTAAATAATCATCTGAATCAACATTCACAGAAAGCTCTGTATCTATGTTCGCATAAGCTGTATTATACGCTGTATGCATTCCTCCATTTTCTTTATAAATATATCGAATGTTAAACTCCGTTTTTTGTTTGATCCATTTTTCTACAAGTTCTTTTGTATTATCTGTTGACCCATCATCAACAATCAACCAATCAAATGCTTTGCAAGATTGTTTTTGCATACTTTCATAACATTTATTCAAGCAATACGCTCTATTATATGTAGGTGTAAAAACTGTAATTAAATTCATATTTTCCAATTCTTTCATTGTAACTTATTTAGTCTGTTTTTTATTCTTAATAAGAATACTAAGAGTTTATTTCCTCCTATATATCTACCAATTGAAGCATTTGAACCTTTCGATTCTTTGACCATCTTAAAACATCCTTATTTTGGTTCAACCTTTTCATTATTCGATTGTATTCTTTTTTATTGGTAATAAAAGACATTGAATAGATGGCAGTTCCATACTGATATCCTATATATGGTTTTAAAATGTCTATTTTTCGAATCTTTTGTTCTTTTTCTAGCAAAGACAAACAAACTTCAATATTATCAATAAGCATATCCATCTTTTGCACTGTAATACTATTTGAAATTGAAGTTTTTCTTTGTCTGTAGCAAACAATCACATTTGCGATAAAATCGAATTTTTCCGCATATAACGCCAATCGCAAACACCAATCTATGTCTTCGGATGTAATTCCCAAATTAAAATATAGCTTCCCTTGATAAAATAATTCTCTTTTAATCACTTTATTCCAAGCACATGCAATCCATAAATCATGATCTACTTGATATTCCAGTGAATTCTTTTCCAGTTTGTCTAATGGCATATTAGTATCTTGTTTAAAATATGGTTTTTCAAATACATCATCACAAAATTTCATGTAATTAAAAGATAGTATGTCCGCATTACTTACGTTCAATCGAGAATATATTATATTTAACGCACTACTATCATGCCAATAATCATCGCTATCTAAAAATAATATGTATTCTCCTTTCGCATTTTCTATTCCAATATTTCTTGCGGCAGATAATCCTTTGTTTTTCTGATGAATGACCACTATTCTCTTATCTTGTTCAGCAAATTTATCACATATTGTACCACTTTCATCTGTTGAGCCATCATCAATCAAAATCACTTCATACTGTTTGAACTCCTGTTTAAAACACTATCAATGCATTTAGCTAAATAAGCAGCAACATTATATACAGGTATAATAACAGTAAATTTGGGGCAATAATTCATAACTTTATCCCTCTCATCGCATTTCATCTTTCTTCACCAAGTAATTACAACCTGATACCAATAAAACGCTAAATACGCTACCACCATAAATAGTCCCATGATTTTAGATGATTTTTTAGTGAACATATGATCTATTTCCCATGGCAACAAAATATAATTATATAATGATGCATAAATTGGCAAACGACCAATAAAGATGCCACTTGTAAACATGGAAATAATATATAATCCGGTAGATACAATTGACATATTTGCACAAAAATTGATTACAGGATCATTTTCATAATGAATGTATTTCAGTCCAATAAGAGACAAAATCGTTGGTACAGAATACACTAAAACCCTAAATACATTAGTTCCATCATCTCCCCACAAGGTCCAGTCATTCACCATGTTTGCATACTGCGTTTCCTGCATCATATTATCCAGTATACTTGTAAACTGATTTACAAAAGTCACCGCCACTAATGCTGCACTTAAAAACAAAATCGTCCTTTTATTCCATGCTTTACCTTGCACAATTATCACAATAGGTATCATCACTAACGCTGATTGATGCATTGTAGACGCAAGTAAAATCATCAAAATAGTAGGAACCCACTTTTTTTCTAACATAAATTTTGTTGATGCAAAAATTATCGTTACTGCGGCAAACTGTCTTACACCGTTAAACATCCATGATAAGTAATCTGTTGACGCAATAAACAAAAAAATAGACAACAAATAATTCGTGGAATACTTTCTATAAATCGTAACAAGTATTATAGCTTGAATACTTGCTAACACACAGAAATATACTACATCATTACTTCCAAAGATGCATTTTATAATACCGCTTAATGCAGAAAAACCTTTATCCTTTGTTACAGATGGGATATAGTTTAAAAGACCAGATATTGTGTTGGGCAAGTTTCTAAACATTGTCTTATATGCATAGCTGTCCCCCATATCCCCTCTAAATGTTGCCATTATAACAACTGGACAAAAAGCAAACGCCGCAAATCCCCACGAAACCCTATACTCTTTTTTACCTAATATGTTTTCTACACGATATCCACCACTCATTACTGACTTCAAAAAAAACATTGCTGCAATCCACACCAATATAAAAATATATTGTGACATACAATTTCTCCTTTATAGTTTTAATTATACTATGCAATGCTAACGGGATAATTCGTCAATGTCATGTCATTCTCTCCAGTTCCCTTTTATAATCCAATCCCCTCACTCTTTTTCAAGTCCCTACTCTTTCCCAATTCCTCAAATATAAAACAGCTTATATGCACACGTCCAATCCCTCGCACTACTCCTCCCCAAAGAACCTGCATTTATAAGCTGCTCTCTATCATCCGTTTAGCTTTTCTCCAACTCCCATTTCCCTCGTAAGTTTCCGATCCGATTTGTCTTTGCCTGTTTTTACTCCAGGCTCCTCACCGTTCTCTCCACCACAGCTTCCTTCCGAAACTCTCTTTTCATCTTCTCTCTTCCTGCTTTACCCATTTTTTCCCGTTCTTCTCTGCTGCAATGCAGCATCTTTTTCATTGCCTGATACAGCATCTCTTTGTTTTTTACTTCAACCAGCAGACCGCTTTTTCCATTTTCTACGCTTTCCCGGCAGCCCGGGATATTGCTTGTGATAACAGGGCGGCCGGTTGCCGCTGCTTCCAGGAGGACGTTGCTCATGCCTTCATGATAGCTGGGAAGAACGACACAGTCTGCTTCTGCATAAAATGGGCGCGGGTCTGACTGAAAGCCGTAAAAATGGGCGATTCCAAGCTGTTCCAGTTCTTCTACCTGCTTTTTGTAGATATCTTCAAAGAATCCGGCCAGATCAAGGACAAAGTCTTCGTTTTCTTCTTTCAGCCGCCGAACGGCATAAAAGAGTTCTTCTATTCCTTTTTCTTTCATGATTCGTCCGAGATACAGAAAATGGACACGGCTGTGATTCGGGTAAGGTTCCATTTTGTATTTTTCCAGGTTAATTCCCGCACCGGGCAGAACAACCTGACGATCTGCCGATACGATGTTTCGTTCGCCAAATTCGCGGGCGTTTTCTTTATTTTCAAAAAAGACATATTTTACTTTTCGGAAAGCGATTCGATACAGTACCGTAACAAATCCGCCAGTACTGGTTTTTGGAATGCAGTTCCAAGTCCCTGTACGTTGGCATAATAGGGAATCTTTTTGCAACTGCAGAGCAGACCCATATAGATATTTGGTTTAATGGAATATGTAAGCACAAAGTCCGGGCTGATTTTTTGCAGAAGCCGCTTATAGTCCCGCAACAGCTTTGCCTCGGCAAAAGGATTCACGCCACGTCGGTTCATGGATACGGGAATACACTCGATTCCCATTTTCCGAAAATCTTCTTCATGCCCGACAAATGGCATGGCAAGAATCACTTCATGCTCTTTCTGCAAGGCTTCCACCAATTCTTTGCGAAACTGCCAGAACATATACGAATGATTGGTTACAATTAGAATTCGTTTTTTCATTTTTCTTTCCTGTTTCGGTGTAATATTCCGCATTGTTTCATTATCTAATTTCATTATTTTCT
>ENA-OQIO01001174-OQIO01001174.1-human-gut-metagenome-genome-assembly--contig:-NODE-1174-length-13173-cov-3.712939_pt1 | contig 13173 bp, 14 predicted proteins | sample MGYA00242573_ERZ504737 | MGnify/ENA primary metagenome ERZ504737 (study PRJEB26092, sample SAMD00036203) | human gut metagenome | host: Homo sapiens | study: EMG produced TPA metagenomics assembly of... | reverse complement strand
CCCGTCCAGACTGATATGTTCCGGGTCATCAAGTGCGGATTCGATATATGCAATATGGTACAGAATACTGCTTCGGATCTCTTTAATAGATGTTAAGACAGAACCTTTCAGCTGGCTTAACGAGCTTTTCAGTGCATACTCATTCTTCGCCTGGATCACATCGATGACCGCCTCCGCCTGAGACAGGTCGATCCTTCCGTTTAAGAAAGCTCGCTTGGTAAATTCTCCCGGTTCCGCAGGTCTTGCCCCTGCATGTATCACCGCTTCAAGAACCTTTTTCATCGCCAGGACACCGCCATGACAATCAATCTCCACGGTGTCTTCTCCGGTATAACTTCTCGGTCCTTTCATGATCATCACCAGGACTTCATCGATCATTGTATCGTTGTCATAGATAAATCCATAATGAATCGTATGGCTTTCGGCTTCTTTTATCTGCTTTTTTCCGCCCTTTGAGCGGTATACTTTGCTGATGATCTCCATGCTATCGTCACCGCTGATACGGATAATACCGATTCCTGAAGCACTCATCGCTGTGGCAATTGCCGCAATCGTATCTCCTGTCATCTCTGTCCTACTCCTTTCAGAGCATTATATTCTTCTTAAAGCAGGAAAAGATGCTACTCACACCCTGTGAAATAACATCTTTTCCATTCAACAACTTATTTACCTTTATAAACAACTACTACATGACGGTAAGGTTCATTGCCCTCACTGTATGTTTCCACGTACTTGTTTCCCTGCAGTGCAGAATGGATGATTCTTCTCTCATAAGGATTCATTGGTTCTAACACTACCGGCTTTCTTGTTTTACGCACTTTGAAAGCAATGTTCTTTGCCAGGTTTTCCAGCGTGTCTTTTCTGCGGCTTCTGTAGTTTTCTGTGTCTACTTTCACCCTGACATAGTCCTGCTGCTCTTTGTTAACAACCAGGCTGGTCAGATACTGCAGAGAATCCAGTGTCTGTCCTCTCTTACCGATCAGAATACCCATATCCTCTCCGGCAAAATCAATTTCCAGGCAGTCGGCGGTCTTATCATAGTTCATGGTAATCTCCACCGGAAGTTCCATTGCACCAAATACGCCGGTCAGAAATTTTTCTGCATCCTGTTTCATCTGCTGTACCTGTTCTTCGGTACGGACAACCGGTTTTCTCGGTTCCGGCTTCGGCTGCGCTTCTTTTGCCACCGGTTTTTCTTCCTTGTTCTCTGTCTGTGTTTTTGTGACAGTTCCTTTTTTCGGCTCTTTTACCGGTTTCGTTTCTTTTTTGATTTCTTTTTTGGGTTCTTTCTTTTCTTCCTTAACAGGGGCTTTCTTTTCCTTTTTCTCTTCTTTTGCCAGTTCTTTTAAGATGTCGAACTCTTCTTCCTGCACCTTTTTACGGACTTTGATCACGCAGGTTTGCTGCCGATAAATCCCAAGAAACCGGAAGTACCCTCCTGGACAACCTGAATCTCTAAGTTATCACTGGAAGTTTCAAACTCCAGACAAGCCTTTGTGATGGCTTCATCAACGGTTTTCGCAGTAATCTCTTTGAATTCCATAGCCCTTTCTCCCCCTATTTCTTCTTCGCGTTCTTTTCGTCAAACTGTTTTACCATGTTCGCCTTGGCAGCCAGACTGCCCGGTTTTACATTGGCGTTATTATAATATTCCGTTGCTTTCTTTCTCTGTGCAGCTTTTTCTTCCTGACTCAGACCGGATGTTTTATCAGGTGCCTGAATGTTTCTTGCATTCATTCTTGCCTGCTGGTTGATCTGCTGTGCAGACACACCTCTTTTTTCCATCTTTTTCTTCATCTTTTCCTGATTCCGGCGAACCAGGTCTTCCATATCCATCTGCTCCATCTTACGGTTGATCACCAGCTGCTGGATACAACGGATCACAGCACCGATTACCCAGTAAATACCGATACCTACCGGGAAAGAGAAACAGAATACGGCAGACATGATCGGCATGAACGTATTCATGCTCTTCATAGAAGCTTCCATTGCACTCGGTTCACTGTTCGGAGCCTGCTTTGGCTGCGGCATCAGTTTGTAGTTCATCCACTGTGTCAGCCATGCAAGGATCGGAACCATGGCAGCGGAAAATACCAGAAGGTATCCTGCTGCTCCGCCCTGTGCCATACCGCTTTTGATAATAGCCAGCGGGGTATCTGAGATATTCAGGTTCAGGAACGTATTCATATGGCTGGTCTGCTGCGCTACTTTATCGAACAGATCGGAAAATCCGCTGAAATCGCTGATTTGTGAGAATTTTTCCATCTGTGACGGGGACAGTTTGTACAGAAAATCAATCGTTGTTGTCTTGGTAAATTCTGTATTGGCTGAGATTCCGGTCATTGTGATCTTGTTGTCGGTTAAGAACTGGCTGATGATACTGCCAAATCCATCGACAGACATGATCTTTGCGGTCAGTCCGGTAAATACGTTTCTTACTCCGGAGATATATCCAGGAATGTGATAGATTACCTGGTACAAAGCCAGCAGAACCGGCATCTGAACCAACAGCTGTACGCAGCTTCCTGTTGGAGATACACCATATTTCTGATATACAGCACTGATCTCCTCATTCTGCTTCATCATAGAATCCTGGTCTTTTTTACCATTATATTTCTTCTGGATCTTCTGGATCTCAGGCTGCATAACAGCATTTAACTTGGAAAATTTCTGCTGTTTGATCTGCAACGGAGTCATCAGAAGATATACAACCAGTGTAAATAAAATAATGGACAAACCGATGTTTGTGATCCCGATCAGTTCAAGACCGCTGTATATCACATTGATCATCCATCCCAGAATTTCACTTACCCATCCGATAATAGGCATCGAAACCTTCGTCATTACGATATTCAATTATGTTTCCTCCTTAAATGTAATTCCCATTACATCAATCTACGGAACCGGATCCACTCCGCCTTTGGAGAACGGATTACACCGTAAGATCCTCCATAGCGCTAAAAGAGAGCCCTTGAACGCTCCGTATTTTTCAATTGCCTCCAGTCCGTACTGCGAACAGGACGGAAAATAAGGACACTTGGTACTCTTTAAAGGGGAAATATATTTCTGGTAGAATCTGATTCCTTTAATCAATATTGCTTTCATGTTCTTCCTTTTCTACAAGGTGATGTAACCTGCCAAGGTGTAGGAATGCACTCTCAATCTCACGAAACGTTCTCTCTTTTGCACTCACGCGGGCTACCACAACAATATCAAACCCTCTACGAAATACATCCTCATGCAGCCGGTAACTTTCTCTTACCAGTCTGCAGAGCCGGTGGCGCACTACACTGTTGCCCACTTTTTTACTGACGGAGATTCCGATTCTGTTTTTCCCCAGCTGATTCTCTCTTGCATACATGACTAAATATTTATTTACATAAGATGTTCCTGTTTTATATACCAGCTGAAAATCTCTGTTCTTTTTTAAGCTCTCTGCATCTTTATATTTCATAGAAATTCCTTACCTTTAAAGAAAATTTTTTTAAATCTTTTAGATAGAAGAAAAGACCACAATGTATGCGGTCTTATGTCTTATGCTGATAAGCTTTTTCTTCCTTTTAATCTTCTGGCAGCCAGTACTTTTCTGCCACCTTTTGTACTCATTCTTGCTCTGAATCCGTGAACTTTTGCTCTGGATCTCTTTTTCGGCTGAAATGTCATTTTCATATCTAAGGCACCTCCTTTAATATCCATTATTCGGTTATGATCGTCTTTTCATGTATGTCAGAAAACATCGTTTCAATTATATTCATAAATAAATGCTACGTCAAGTAAAATCGCCGTTTTTTCCTGATTTTTTTCAATTTATCGCTAAAATAAGTATCTCCTGCTCCTGCTGTTCCCACAGATAATACTGCCCTGGATAGAACACTGCTGATTCCCATATTCGGTTACACACATCTTTACACCGACTGTACACATGGTTTACGTAAGTTATCCACCCGATGTGGATAACTTGTGGATAACTACTGTATTTGATGTGTATACATTTTGGACAATTCCCATAATTCCCTGTTTTTCTGTCTTTTTCTATGTGCATAACTTCTGCTGCCTTTTTATTTATCCACGGGATAAGTATTTGTCCTTTGTTTTTTTATCGACTTATCCACATTTAGTCGTTGCTAAAATCCACATTTTATTATAAGATATGGTAGAGAAAGTAGCTCGTTCTATCAGCTGCCTTGCACTTATGGAGGAAATCATGAACATTATTTACGAAAAATGGGACGAAATATTGGAAACAGTAAAGACAGAACACGAATTATCAGATGTCTCTTTTAAAACCTGGTTAAAACCGCTGACGATTCACAGTATCGATGACCAGGTGGTTACCATACTGGTTCCTTCTCAGCAGGTTGGACTTAACTATATCAGCAAAAAGTACGCCCTCCCACTGAAAGTTGCTATTTCAGAACTAACCGGGTCCGACTACGACATTAAGTTCGTCCTGCCGGAAGATGTACAAAATGTAGAAAAAGACGTCCCTGTTTCTACTAATTATAATACCAGCATGGAAATGGCAAACCTGAATCCAAAATACACCTTCGATACCTTTGTCGTCGGAAGCAACAACAAATTTGCCCATGCTGCATCCCTGGCCGTGGCAGAATCTCCGGGAGAAATCTACAATCCTCTCTTTTTATATGGAGGTGTTGGTCTTGGAAAGACTCATCTGATGCATTCCGTTGCACACTTTATATTAGAAAGAAATCCTTCCACCAAGATTCTGTATACCACCAGTGAGGAATTCACAAATGAACTGATCGAAGCAATCCGAAACGGTAACAATACCGCAATGACAAAATTCCGTGAAAAGTACCGAAACATCGATGTTTTACTGATCGATGATATCCAGTTCATCATCGGAAAAGAATCTACACAGGAAGAATTTTTCCATACCTTTAATGCTCTGCACAGTGCTAAAAAACAGATCATTATCTCCAGTGATAAACCACCAAAAGATATGGAAATTCTCGAAGATCGTATCCGTTCTCGTTTTGAATGGGGACTGTTGGCTGATATTTCTTCTCCTGACTATGAGACCCGTGTTGCGATTCTCCGGAAAAAAGAAGAAATGGACGGTTACAACCTGGATGATTCCATTATTGAATATATTGCCAAGAACATTAAGTCCAATATTCGTGAACTGGAAGGATCTTTAAATAAAATTATCGCTTATGCAAACCTGGAAAAACGGGAAGTTACGATGGAGCTGGCCGAAACCGTACTGAAAGATATCATCTCTCCAAATGATAAGAAGATCATCACTCCGGAATATATCATCAATACTGTGGCCGAACATTATGACATCACACCGGAGGATATTATTGGTACAAAAAGAAACAGTAAAGTCGTCTATCCTCGCAAATTGCCATGTATCTTTGCCGTGAGCTGGCCAATATTCCGCTGAAATCCATCGGTCAGTGTATGGGAAATCGTGATCATACAACTATCATGCACGGTTGCGACAAAATCGAACAGGAATTACAGAATTCACAGACAACTCAAAAAGCAATTGAAATTCTGAAGAAAAAACTTCAGCCGGGAAATTAAATGCCCTTCCTAGAAGTATGAGTTATCCACATTCTGTTTGTGAATTCCCTGTGTATGTTGTGTGGACAAAGTAATCGGGCTTCGGGCATCCACAAATCATACACAGGTATCTTCTACAGGATGCACACAGTTATCCAATGGAAAATTCCTTATATTTTCGGGGCTGATATTACTTTTACACATTTTCACAGCCCTACTACGAATACTACGAATTTCTTATTATTTTTTTTATACATGAGCCCTCGGGTTCAGGGAAGGAAGTTATTCACATTATGAAATTAATCTGTGCCAAAAACGAATTATTAAAGAGCGTCAACATTTCACTGAAGGCTGTTTCTTCTAAAACAACCATGCCCATTCTAGAATGTATTCTGATAGATGCTTCTGCAACGGAAATCACTTTTACCTCTAATGATATGGAACTGGGTATTGAAACAAAAGTGAAAGGTATCATTGAAGAAAAAGGTATTGTTGCTCTTGATGCAAAACTTTTTTCTGATATTATCCGTAAACTTCCGGACAGTGATGTCTGCATTCAAACAGATACTAATCTGAATACAACAATTACCTGTGAAAAAGCAAAATTCACAATTCCAGGAAAATCCGGAGATGATTTCGCCTATTTGCCAGTTATTGAACGTAGCGAAGGTATCGAAATCTCGCAATTTACATTAAAAGAGGTGATTCGTCAGACAATATTCTCAATTGCCGCAAATGAAAATAACAAACTAATGACCGGCGAACTCTTTGAAATGAAAGAAAATATATTGAAAGTAGTTTCACTGGACGGTCACCGGATCGCTATTCGGAAAATTGAATTGAAAGATAATTACCCTTCAAGAAAGGTTGTCGTTCCTGGAAAGACATTAAATGAAATCAGCAAGATCCTTTCGGGTGAAGTAGAAGATCAGGTAAAGATTTTCTTTACAGACAATCATATTGTTTTTGAATTTGATGATACAGTAGTTGTTTCCAGACTGATCGAAGGAGAATATTTCCGGATCGATCAGATGCTTTCCAGCGATTATGAGACAAAAGTGAAGATTAACAAACGGGAATTCCTTGATTGTATCGACCGTGCCACACTTTTTGTAAAAGAAGGTGACAAAAAACCGATCATTATTACGATCGATGATACCGGTATGCAGCTGAACATCAATTCCCAGATGGGTTCCATGAATGAAGAAATCGATATCGATAAAGAAGGAAAAGATATTATGATCGGATTCAACCCGAAGTTTCTAATCGATGCGCTGAAAGTGATCGATGATGAAGAAATTTCTATTTATCTGGTCAATCCAAAGGCTCCTTGTTTCATCAAAAACGAAGAAGAATCCTATATTTATCTGATTCTTCCGGTGAATTTTAATACCGCACGGTAAGAAAGTGAGAAAAAATGGAAATAATTAAACTGAGAGACGAATATATCAAACTCGGGCAGGCGTTGAAAGCTGCGAACCTGGTGGAAGACGGCGTGGAAGCCAAACTGGTGATCCAGGATGGTTTAGTAAAGGTAAACAACGAGGTTGACATAAGACGAGGACGAAAATTATACGACGGAGATGTGGTTTCTTTTGACGGACAGGAACTGCGGATTGAAAAATAAAAAGTATGTACATTGAATCGTTGGAATTGAAAAATTTTCGAAACTATGAGGAACTGTCTATTGTTCTGGACCCGGGGACGAATATCCTTTATGGAGATAATGCTCAGGGGAAGACAAATGTGCTCGAGGCTGTTTATCTTTGCGGAACCACAAAATCTCACAGGGGAAGTAAGGATAAAGAGATGATCCGGTTTGAACAGGACGAGTCACATATCAGGATGATGGTAAAGAAGGATGGTGTATCGCATAAGATCGATATGCATCTGAAAAAAAATAAAGCCAAAGGCATCGCCATCGACGGGATTCCGATCAGGAAAGCAGCAGAACTTTTCGGCATCGTGAATCTTGTGGCATTCTCTCCGGAAGACCTGAATATCATCAAAAACGGGCCTTCCGAGAGGAGAAGATTTATGGATTTGGAACTTTGTCAGTTAAATAAAGTTTACTTACAGGAGCTGACGAGTTATAATAAGGTGTTAAATCAGCGAAATAAGCTGTTAAAAGACATCGGTTTTCAGCCCGGATTGACGGAGACGTTGGATGTGTGGGATATGCAACTGGTTTCTTACGGGAAGAAGATCATTTCTCTGAGAAGGCAGTTTATGGAAGAACTGGGAGAGATTATCCGGCAGATCCACAGCAACCTGACCGGGAAGAAAGAAGAGATCCGGCTGTTGTATGAACCGGATGTGGAAGAGAAAGTATTTGAAGAAAAACTGCAGAGTGCGAGAGAAAAAGATCTTCGTTTCCGTGTGACGTCCGTAGGTCCTCACAGAGACGATTTTTGTGTACAGACCAACGGAATCGATATTCGAAAGTATGGTTCTCAGGGGCAGCAGCGTACGGCAGCTCTTTCTTTAAAAATGTCAGAAATCTATCTGGTGGAAAAGGTGACGAAGGATTATCCGGTCCTTCTTCTGGACGATGTGTTGTCGGAGCTTGACAGCAGCAGGCAGAATTATCTGCTGCAGAGCATTCACAATATCCAGACGGTGATCACATGTACCGGTCTGGATGAACTGATCGAGAATAATTTTTCGATTGACAGAGTATTTCGGGTGACCGAAGGAAAAATTGATTTTTAAATAAAAATTTAGGAGGATAAGGATGAGTACAGAATACGGAGCAGATCAAATCCAGATATTGGAAGGTTTGGAAGCGGTCAGAAAAAGACCCGGTATGTACATCGGAAGTACATCGATCCGCGGACTTCATCATCTGGTCTATGAGATTGTAGATAATGCAGTTGATGAGGCACTGGCTGGATTTTGTGATGTAATCGATGTCAAAATTCAGGAAGATAATTCCATTACCGTCATAGATAACGGAAGGGGTATCCCTGTGGGAATCAATCACAAAGCGGGGATTCCGGCCGTGGAAGTTGTATTCACCATCCTTCATGCAGGAGGAAAATTTGGCGGTGGAGGATACAAGGTATCCGGAGGACTTCATGGAGTAGGTGCATCCGTAGTCAATGCACTTTCCGAGTGGCTGGAAGTTACGATCTACCATGAGGGCAAGGTATACCGTCAGAGATATGAACGGGGAAAAACCATATACAAATTAAAAGTCATCGGAGAGTGTGAGCAGGAAAAAACAGGAACTATGGTATCGTTTCTGCCGGATAAAGAGATTTTTGAAGAAACGGTGTTTGATTTTGATACCCTGAAACAGAGATTCCGTGAGATGGCATTTTTGACCAAAGGATTAAAAATCCGTCTTACTGATGAGCGTGGAGAAAAGGAACTGGTCAAAGAGTTTCATTACGAGGGCGGAATCAAAGAATTCGTTACGTACTTAAATCGTAGTAAGGAAGCGTTATATCCGGAAATTATCTACTGTGAGGGAACCAAAGACGGCGTGGCGGTGGAAGTGGCGATGCAGCATAACGATTCCTATAATGAAACCACCTATGGATTTGTTAATAACATCACCACACCGGAAGGTGGAACCCATGTAGTTGGATTTCGTAATGCACTGACAAAGACTTTTAATGAGTATGCCAGGAAAAACAAACTGTTAAAAGAAAACGAAAAACTGGCAGGGGAAGATATCCGTGAGGGTCTGACCGCCATCATCAGTGTAAAAATTGAAGAACCGCAGTTTGAAGGACAGACGAAACAGAAGCTGGGTAACAGTGAGGCGAGAGGTGCAGTGGATGCGGTGGTAAGCAGAACGCTGGAGATTTTTCTGGAGCAGAATCCGTCTGTGGCAAAAACCATCGTGGACAAATCTGTACTGGCACAACGTGCCAGAGATGCGGCGAGAAAAGCCCGTGATCTGACCAGACGAAAATCTGCACTGGAAGGATTGTCTCTTCCGGGAAAACTGGCAGACTGTACGGATAAAGATCCCAAAAACTGTGAGATCTACATCGTAGAGGGGGATTCTGCCGGCGGTTCTGCCAAGACAGCGAGAAGCCGTGCAACCCAGGCGATCCTGCCGCTTCGTGGAAAGATCCTGAATGTGGAGAAAGCCCGTCTGGATCGAATCTACGGCAATGCGGAGATCAAAGCCATGATCACTGCATTTGGTACCGGTATCCATGAAGATTTTGATATTTCCAAACTGCGGTATCACAAGATCATCATCATGACCGATGCTGATGTGGACGGTGCACATATTGCTACCTTGATGTTGACGTTCCTGTATCGTTTTATGCCGGAACTGATCAAACAGGGATATGTGTATCTGGCACAGCCACCGCTGTATAAAAATTGAGAAAAAATAAGAAAAATCTGTATGCATACGACGATAAGGAACTGGATGAATATCCTGACTGAGATCGGAAGAGACGGTAACAACAAGATCCAGCGATACAAAGGTCTGGGTGAGATGGATGCGGATCAGCTGTGGGAGACCACCATGGATCCGGAGCGAAGAGTGCTTCTTCGTGTGACCATGGACGATGAGACTTCATCGGAACTTGACCTTACTTTTACCACTCTGATGGGAGATAAAGTAGAACCGCGTCGTGAGTTCATAGAGGAAAATGCATTAAAAGTTAAAAATCTTGATATTTAATCCAAAGGATGAAAAAGATAACTGTTCAGTAAGAAATATTCCTTGAAGGTACTGAACAGTTACGAATAGGAGAAAAAGATGGAAGACAATATTTTTGACAAGGTTCATGAGGTGGATCTGAAAAAGACAATGGAAGAATCGTATATCGATTATGCCATGAGTGTCATCGCATCCCGTGCGCTGCCGGATGTCAGAGACGGATTAAAGCCGGTACAGCGAAGAGTACTGTTCTCTATGATTGAATTGAACAACGGTCCGGATAAACCACACAGAAAATGCGCACGTATCGTTGGTGATACCATGGGTAAATATCATCCGCACGGTGACAGTTCTATCTATGGAGCCCTGGTTAATATGGCACAGGACTGGTCCACCCGTTATCCGCTGGTTGACGGACATGGAACTTCGGTTCTGTGGATGGAGACGGCGCGGCTGCCATGCGATATACTGAGGCGCGTCTGAGTAAAATTTCCATGGAGATGCTTGCGGATATCAATAAAAATACCGTGGACTTTGCTCCGAACTTTGATGAAACAGAAAAAGAGCCGACGGTACTTCCGGCTCGTTATCCGAACCTTCTGGTAAACGGTACCTCCGGAATCGCGGTAGGTATGGCGACCAACATTCCGCCACATAACTTAAAAGAGATTATTGCTGCGGTGGTGAAGATCATTGATAATATCGTGGAAGAAAACCGGGATACCGAGATCGAAGAGATCTTAAAGATTGTAAAAGGACCGGACTTTCCAACCGGAGCAACGATCCTTGGAACCAGAGGTATCGAGGAAGCGTACCGGACAGGCCGCGGCAAGATCCGTGTCCGTGCAGTGTCGAATATTGAGACATTACCAAACGGAAAGAGCCAGATTATTGTTACGGAACTTCCGTATCTGGTCAACAAAGCCAGACTGATCGAAAAAATCGCAGATCTGGTAAAAGAAAAGAAAATAGACGGTATCACCGCTTTGAATGACCATTCCAGCAGAGAAGGTATGCGCATCTGCATCGAACTGCGAAGAGATGTCAATGCAAATGTACTGTTAAACAAACTGTATAAACATACGCAGTTACAGGATACTTTTGGTGTGATCATGCTGGCACTGGTCAACAACCAGCCGAAGGTCATGAATCTGATGGAGATACTGAAACATTATCTGGCTCATCAGGAAGAGGTTGTGACCAGAAGAACCCAGTACGATCTGAACAAAGCAAGAGAACGTGCTCATATTCTGGAAGGGCTCTTAAAGGCGTTGGATAATATCGATGAAGTGATTCGTATCATCCGTGGTTCTGAGAATACTCAGGTGGCAAAAGCCAGATTGATGGAACGTTTTGAACTTTCCGATGCACAGGCACAGGCCATCGTAGATATGCGTCTTCGTACACTGACCGGTCTGGAAAGAGAAAAACTGGAAGCAGAATACAAAGACTGATGGCTCGTATCCGCAGACTGGAAGCCATCCTGGCAGACAGAAATCTGCTGCTTCGCGTGATACGCGAGGAGATCCTTGCTATCAGTGAAAAATACGGTGATGAGAGAAAGACAGCCATCGGATTTGACGAGTTCGATATTTCCATGGAGGATATGATTCCGAATGAAAATACCGTCATTACCATGACAAAATTAGGCTATATCAAACGAATGACCGTAGATAACTTCCGAAGCCAGAACCGTGGCGGCAAGGGCATCAAGGGTATGCAGACTATCGAGGACGATTATATCGATGAACTGCTGATGACAACGACCCATCATTATCTGATGTTCTTTACCAACATGGGTAAAGTGTACCGCCTGAAAGCATATGAGATTCCGGAAGCAGGAAGAACTGCCCGTGGTACGGCAATCATCAACCTGTTACAGTTACAGGCGGGCGAGAAGATCACAGCGGTTCTGTCCCTGAAAGATTACAGCCAGGGTCAGTACCTGTTCATGGCAACCAAGAGCGGTATCGTGAAGAAAACACCGATCCAGGATTATGCAAATGTCAGAAAGACAGGTCTTGCGGCTATCTCTCTGAAAGATGACGATGAACTGATCGAAGTAAAATTCACAGATAACAAGAAAGATATCATTCTGGTAACCAAATACGGCCAGTGTATCCGCTTTAAAGATACGGATGTCAGAAGCACCGGAAGAGTATCCATGGGTGTTCGTGGTATCAACCTTAGTGACGGGGATGAAATCATCGGCATGCAGCTGTGCTCCCAGGGTGATTACCTTCTGATCGTATCGGAAAAAGGTATGGGTAAACGTACCTCCATGAGCGAATTCTCCGTACAGAATCGTGGCGGAAAAGGTGTGAAATGCTATAAGATTACTGAAAAGACCGGTAATGTGGTAGGGGTAAAGGCAGTCAATGATGACAATGAAGTAATGATGATCACCACCGAAGGAATCATTATCCGGATTGCCTGCTCGGATATCTCAATTCTGGGAAGAATCACATCTGGTGTCAAACTGATGAACCTGGATGAGAAAGTTTCTGTTGCAAGTATCGCAAAAGTACGGGAAAAAGAAGAAAATACAGAAGTAAACGAACAGGAAGATACGGAGTCTGAAGAATGAAACGAATTCTGTTAATGGTGTTACGGAATCTGTGGTTTGTTCCGTATGGCTGGTTTAAACTGTGCTATACGGCAGCCCACGTAGAAAAATACACCGAAGAAGAAAGATATCAGATATTAAAAATGATCGACCGCCGGGCGAATATCGGCGGTCGTATCACCATCGATGCCTATGGAGTGGAAAACATCCCGAAGCAGGATGGATTCATGTTTTTTCCAAACCATCAGGGGCTATATGATGTGTTGGCAATACTCGAAGTCTGTCCACGTCCGTTTTCGGTAGTGATGAAAAAAGAAGTGGAGAATGTACCGTTCTTAAAACAAGGTCTTTGCCTGCATGAAAGCATTCCGTTAGATCGAAATGATCTACGTCAGGGGTTGCAGGTGATCAAACAGGTAGCAGAAGAAGTGAAAAGAAGGCC
>ENA-OQIO01001173-OQIO01001173.1-human-gut-metagenome-genome-assembly--contig:-NODE-1173-length-13175-cov-2.553878_pt1 | contig 13175 bp, 21 predicted proteins | sample MGYA00242573_ERZ504737 | MGnify/ENA primary metagenome ERZ504737 (study PRJEB26092, sample SAMD00036203) | human gut metagenome | host: Homo sapiens | study: EMG produced TPA metagenomics assembly of... | reverse complement strand
TAATAAAGTTATATTAGTTGAAGGGGATACAGAACAAGTGACATTTTCTCAGGTAAAGGAAGAAAGGGTAACGATAATAAATTGCTGCAGGGGAAAAGCGAATATTCCAAATGTTTGAAAAAATACTGAATCATTTTGGAGTGGAATATATTGCTGTTCATGATTTAGATACACCTAAATCCAAAAGAGATGGTAAATTTATAAAAAATTCAATGTGGACAATTAATGAAAAAATAATTGAGGAGGCTAATAAGGGTTTAAATGGCAAAGTTATAGTGAATATCCCAGATTTTGAAAGACAATTTTTTGGATATTTACAATCAGGGGATAAACCATATAATGCAATTCTTGAATTACAAAAAGAAGAAAGAAGGAATGTACGTGATGAACTTGAGAAAATTGCAAACGGGTCATTAAGTGAAAAATATGAACGAGAGATTACAAATGTTTCTGATTATAAAAAATTAGGAATTGATTATTGCAACGAAAATGATGTGCCAATGACAGAAATTTGGGAATTTGATTAAGAATATAGTAAATTTTAATTTCCAGTTTACTAAATAATAAGAGAAAGTTATTCTGATGATTATTTGTCAGAGTAACTTTTTTTTATATCTTAGGAAAAAGAGTTCATAAGCAGTTAGGAATTGATTTTGTATTTAATGCGGATCGTCCGGCGTTTTAATATGCAGAGCCGGATTGCAAATTTAAATAAAACAGCTTACAATAATATATATAGAAATTTTTAAGAATATAGGATAAAATTGCTGGGAAATGGAGGCGTTTTTATGACACATGAGCAATTTGAGAAGCGGACAGAAATTTATCGGTCTGGAGAAAAACGAAAATGTATGTCTTGCCATTTACGATAAGTATGATGGATTTGGCAGTCTGAAAAGCATACAGGTTATGGGAAAAGCTGAATTGATAGAACCGTTTTCTGATACATATAATGAACATGCGCAGATAAAGAAAATACCGATAGAGGCATTAAAGAAACATTCAAATGTGGAATATGCGCATATAGATGGCACGACACTGCATTTGCAGATTATTACACCGCAGACGAGAAACACTAAAGAAAGTGATGAAACATATCCTTGTATCGTGTATGTGCAGGGTTCGGCATGGATGAAGCAGAATATTAATGCAAAGTTTGGACTGCTTGCAAGGCTGTCAGAAAGGGGCTATGTGATTGCGGTTGTTGGGTATCGTCATTCCGGGATTGCGCCTTTTCCGGCACAGGCTGTAGATACAAGAAATGCGATAAGATATGTAAAGCTGCACGCTAAAGAATACAAGGCAGATGCGAATCAGATGTATGTTGGCGGAGATATTTGCACCATAATCCTGAACTTTGCAGGAAAATGTCGGTGGAGTGTAATATCAGTGAAAATGTTTCACTGCCGCCGGTATTAATGTTTCACGGAACAAAAGACCGAATCATTAATCCAAAAGTCAGTGTGGTTGTGTATGAGGCGTTAAAGAAATATCATAAAGAGGTACAGTTATATATGCTAGAAGGTGCGGACCACGGCGGAAGTGAATTTTTCAGCGATAAAGTTTTAGATATTATGGAAGCATTTTTACAGCGGATAGTATCGGCTTCTTAGTTTCTGGGACAAAAATGTACATAGAATGTGAGTGATAAAGCATATGGGTTTATTTAAAAAGAAAGCAAAAGCGTATTCATATGATAAAGAGCGTATGAAACCGGTAATTAAAACCAGTATATGCACAGGTGAGCAGGTGGCTGGGTTTAAGGATATTCATACCGGAAAGATAGAAGATATTATGCTTGTGAAAACGGCGGCAGATATCGAAAGATTTAAGAAAATTTATGGAATAGAAGGCAGTATTGATAAAGAGTATTAGAAATGGAGAACATTATGGAATTACAAAATGTATTAAATAACAGAAGAAGTATGAGAAATTACGATGCGGCAAAAAAGGTTACAAAGGAGCAGGTTGAAACAATTATCAATGCGGCGATACTGGCTCCTTCATGGAAGAATTTACAGACATCAAGATATTACTGTATTTTATCAGATGAAAAAATTGAAGAATTCAGACAGAAGTGTCTGCCGGAATTTAATCAGAAGAATGCCGAGGGAGCGGCACTTGTTGTAGCAACATTTGTAAAAGGCTGCGTTGGATTTGACAGATTATCCGGTGAACCGGTTAATGAATGTGGCAATGGCTGGGGCTACTATGACCTTGGTCTGCAAAATGAAAATTTCGTTCTTAAAGCGAAAGAATTAGGGCTTGATACACTGATTATGGGAATTCGTGACGGTGAAGCAATAAGAAATTTCCTTGATGTGCCGGAAAATGAGCAGGTAGTATCTGTGATTGCGGTCGGATATGGTGCAAAGGACGTGCAGATGCCTAAAAGAAAGAGCGTTTCGGAGATAGCGAAGTTTTATTAAAAGTGCCTGTTCTTTTGGTAATGAAAGTCGTGATAGGTCAAAAAATTTAAAGAAATGTAAGGAATAGAAGGTAGAAATATGGTTCAAAAAATTGTAAAAGGGAAATATATATTTGCAAGAAAAGCACAGCCTGCGACAGAAGCAGACAAACAGGTTGTGACGGATTTGATTGATACGTTAAGAGCCAACAGGGAAACATGTGTCGGAATGGCAGCCAATATGATAGGCGTGAATAAATCAGTCATTGTAGTGGCGGCAGGTCCGTTCCAGTTTGCAATGGTAAATCCCGTTATAACCCAAAAGTCCGGCGAGTATAAGACGGAAGAAGGCTGTTTATCGCTGGATGGAGTCAGAGCTGTGTGAGATATGAAGAAATAGAGGTGGATTACCTTGACAGCAGCTTTAAACCGCAGCATGGAAAGTATAGCGGATTTACGGCACAGATAATTCAGCATGAAATTGATCACTGCAATGGAGTGGTGATATAACATTGGGGAAAAATAGTTTGTGCGAAAAATGTCGAATTTTTATTGACAAACCTCAATGTATTTGATAATCTTTATCAAGTAACTTAATATTCCATGAGGGAGTAGTTAGCGCGAAAGTGTGATTTGTCAACATCCTGATTATATTAAAGAGTATAATCTGGCAAATCTTAAATAATGAGACTCATGTATATCGGTGAACAGCTTATGTGTTATATACGGGCGGGCATTGATATACATGAGTCTTTTTTTATCTGCCGAATATACTTATAAGAGCAGAGATTTCGGCTGGCACACGGTTATGGAAAAAAGGAGGAAAATATGGAAAAATTTATTAACAATGCCCCATTTGCGCTTGTACTTGTATTTCTCGTAATAGGCTTTGTACTGCTGATTAAAGGAGCGGACTTTTTCGTAGAGGGAAGTTCAAGTGTAGCAAAAAGACTGCATGTTCCGTCTATCATTATCGGACTTACAATTGTCGCAATGGGAACATCACTTCCGGAAACAGCGGTTAGTGTATCAGCATCACTTACAGGCAATAATGAGCTTGCGGTCAGTAATGTAGTCGGTTCCAATATATTTAACCTGATGGTTGTAATTGGTGTGTGTGCAGTATTGGCAACAGTCAATGTTGCAAAAGAAACCATAAAACGGGATATTCCGCTTTCACTCATATGTGCAGCGCTTTTAATGCTTTTAGGAATTATCGGACTGGGCGACAAATCCGGCATGACACTCGGACATCTTGACGGCGTAATATTATTGGGATTCTTTGCAGGCTATATTTTTTATATGATTAAAATTGCATTAAAAGCAAGCAGGGAAGGCAGGAAAGTTGAGATAGAGGGCGGTTTAGATGAAGACATCAAACTGATTTCAGTGCCGCTTAGTATTCTTTTCATCGTTGGCGGTGCAGCGGCCATTGCGGTCGGCGGTGATATAACCGTTGATGCTGCGGCGAGAATAGCCGGTGATCTGGGAATGAGCCAGACACTGATTGGACTTACAATCGTTTCAATAGGAACATCCCTTCCTGAACTTGTGACCTCAATCGTCGCTGCCAAAAAGGATGAAGTCGATATGGCGCTTGGAAATGCGATTGGTTCAAATGTATTTAACATCCTTATGGTACTTGGCATTGCTTCGGCAATCAGCCCGGTGAGCATCATCACGGAAAATATTATTGATTTATGCGTGCTGATTGTATTTACGGTGTGTGTATGGATATTTGCAGGGACAAAAAAGAAAATCGGAAGAGTCGAAGGAATCTGCATGGTTGCATTTTACGCAGCATATGCAGTTTACATCATAATAAGATAAAGGAGATAGCATACAAATGCTGCTATTTTTAAAAGTATTTTTTACTGAATTTATAGCGGAAATGGGAGATAAAACCCAGCTGATGCTTATTGCGCTTACTTCTAAATATAAGTTAAGAGATATTATATTAGGAACAGCTGCCGCAATTCTTGTATTAAACGGTCTGGCAGTTCTTGCAGGCGGCTGATCAGTGAATTTATTCCGGACTGGCTCATAAAGACAATTGCAGCACTTGCATTTCTTTATTTTGCCACATCAACGATTGCCGGTGATGATGACGATGAGGAAGAAGAAGGGGGCAAAACAAAAATTAAGTTTGCACCGCTTGCGGTTTTCTGTACATTTTTCGTAGCAGAACTTGGTGATAAGACACAGCTTACGGCTATAACCTTTGGTGCAAATGAAGGGATGAGCGCAGCGCTTATTGTGTGGATTGGCTGTTCACTCGGACTTTTCGCAGCAGATATTCTTGGTATGTTAGTCGGCTACCTTTTAAAGAGCAAGACTCCGGACGGACTGCTCAATACACTTGCATTCGTAATATTCTCTGTATTTGGGTATATACTCTCTATCAGGGACTGAAACTTATAGGGGCAAGTGTCTGTCCAATCCCTGTATGGCCGGTGCTGATAGCTGCAACAGTGGTTTTTGCCGTTTTATGTGTCTGTCTTTTTATACGGAGAGAGAAGAAGGCAAAGTAAATGAATGAGCAGCAAACCGGGAGAGAAAAGATGACGGATAACATAGAACAGTATAAGAATTGTCTGGACGGATTGACAAAAGATATGCCGGAAGAATTTTTTAAGCTGGCTCAGGTTTTTGAACTGAGTGTATTTGAACCGATTCACATGGAAGGCAAAAAAGATATTTATGCCGCCTATCTGATGAATGATGCGGTTGAAAGCTATTTTGTTTTTGAACAATCTGTCATGACCGGCTCATACAAAGAGCTTGAATGTGAACAGACGGCAAGTATTGTCCATGATGATAACGGATATATGCTGATAGTCAATCAGAGCGGAGAGAACCGGTTTACAATCCGTTTTACCAATCTGCATATGCAGACAACCTGTTTTGATTACGGCTGCATGGGACATTTCTGGGTGAAAGGATATGAGTATTTGCGCCAGCTGGAATATCAGTTCGCGGATATCCGGGATAAGTATCGTTATCTGGGAAAAGATTTTTGCACAGAGCAGGAATTGATTTTTATGCAGCTTGCGGACTTCCCGCCGATTAAGAAATTCAGGTCGGTGCCGGAGCAGTATTATGTGCCATATCCGGATTCTGTTTATCCGGAAGCAGTCCGGTATCTGATTGAAACAGCAGAGAATGTCGGCGATAAGAAGATGTCTGCAAAGCTTGAACATTATCAAAGAAAACCGACGGCTTTTCAGTGTAATATGCTTGCCAGAATGTTTCATAAAAAGGCACACAGCCGGTTCGTGGATAAAATCATTGCGGATATGAGAGCAATTTCGGCAGGCTATCCGCAAAGAACCTTTAAAGAGCAGGAAAAACAGCATTACAAAAAGGTTCATCAGAAAGCAGAAAATGCCATGAATTCATTTTTACAAAAAGGACAGGCGTGTCTGCTTTACAGGGAAGAACCGTTTATGTATGCCAAGGATTCAATCACATATAAGGAGCATGTGCTGGTCTTTAAAAATGGACTGGTGAACCGGAAGTGTGAGATTTATACATTCGAATAACAATGTCTGCGGGTTTCTGCCGTATGTGATGTATGCAGCACCTGCGTTAAATATAGAATTACAACAGCTATCACAGCGTATAGAGGCAGACTGTCCGATATCATTTATCAAAACAATATCGGATAGCTGCCTGCTCTTTTAAACGGTGTGTCCGGCTTTGCGATTTAATGCAAAAATTTTAAAACATACATAACATATGCCAAAGCCCACCATAAAAAAATTCTTCATAAAAAATTCCCCTCATATAAATCTACATTTTGCAGATATTTTCCTACTTTTCCTGAAAAGTTGCGCAGACGGTTTCGTCAGCGGCTGTTGCGCGGATACCGGAAATATCGACATGGTCAGCGTGACAGACCTTATCATCGTTATACATGCAGTTGGTTGCCTGACATGCAATCGATAAGGAAACATGCGGTGTCTGGGCGCTGTTTTTCTCACCGGACTTGTCCTCGAAATAACTTCCGCAGCAGGTGTCTTCACAGTTGCAGGCATTAGAGCCATTTACCTCGATAGAACTTAAACAGCAGCAGTTATCCTCATTGTGGCAGCAGCTTTTAACATTACAATCTAATTGAGCCATACAATCCTCCTTGTTTTGCATTTTGTTTTGCATTTTGTTTTTGCGTTGCATGAATTAGTATGGCCGGAGCAATAAAATATGCAAATCAAAAGTGATAATTCAACAATTGAATGCATATTTTTTATTCTTATGTAATTTTTAAAATTTATCGCGTAAAGCTGTTTAATGAATCAGGCTAAAATCAATTTTTCCGTTGAAACCGTCGTAATACCGGAAAATGACTTTGGCAAGAATCTTATCTTTCGCAACGTAAGTGTTTTTCCAGTAGCGCGAATCAAGAGAGGAGTTGCGGTTGTCGCCCATCATAAAATAGTGGCCTTCCGGGACAACATACGTTTCTTCCGTTTCAGATTCTGCCATCGGTTCTTTTAAATAGTCTTCTGAAAGTTCTTCACCGTTTACATAAACATGTCCGCTTTTAATCTGGACAACATCACCGGGTGTGCCGATAATTCTTTTGACATAATTTTGTTCTTCATTATCAGGATACTTAAAAATCACGACATCGCCGCGTTCCGGCTCATCAAATAAATAGGCAAGACGAAAACCGATTAAACGGTCATGCTCCATAATTGTATTTTTCATAGAACCGGTAGGAACTTCTGCGTTGACAATAATATACTGCGTAAATACAAATGCAATAATCACAGCAGCAGCTAAAATTTTAATATAACTGAAAATTTCTGACCAGATTGTTACCGGTTTTGAAGACTTTTTCTTTTTGTGATTTTTGGAAGCTCCGGTAGAAGTACGGGCAGACGGTTCTTTATCATCGTCCATATCAAAGCCGTAATCATCATTGACGTAATCAAAATCCGGTTCGTCATCGATGTCATTGTATCTATTATCGTATGATGACATATTTTCCTCCTCAATTGCAATGGATTACAGAAAAACTGCCGCATCGGGAAAATCCGAATGCGGCAATTTACCTGATTACCTATAATAATACTTCAAAATATATTATTTGGCAAGCAGTTCCATAATTTTGTTGCTTCTTGCGATGAAGTTTGTCATCTGCTCCGGTGTCAGCGGTGCGTGGCTCAGTAATGCTAAGTCGTAGAGCTGTTCACAGAAAACAGGAGTGTTCTCACCGTCTTTATGGTCAACGATATATTTAACCAGATCATTGTTGGCATTTAATACGAGTGTCTGTCCGTTTGCACCGAACATAGACGGATCCATGCCGTACATATTGTACATCTTCATCATATCCTGCATACGTCTGTCCTGTTCGGAGAGCGTAATCATGGAAGAAATAGAAGCGTTTTTGAGCTTTTCGACCTTGATATTTAACTTATCGTTGTTTAAAGCCTTCTTAAAGACATCGGAAAGTGTTTCTGTAAGCTCTTTTAATTCGTCTTCGTTTGTTTCTTCCTTAAAGCTGTCAGAAAGGTCTGCATCTATACGCTGGAATTTTAAGTTTTCGTTCTTGCCCTCCAAGTGTGTAACAAACGGCTGGTCAATATTGTGTGTCAGGATAACAGCGTCAATGCCTTCTTCCTTAAACATATTGATATACTGGCTCTGTTCGGTTTCATCTGTAACGTAGAAGACTGTATTTTCGTGGTGTTCCTTGTTTTCGTCCAGACATTCCTGAAGTGTAAGGTACTTGCCGTCTAAGTTCTTGAAAATGATGAAATCCTTCATCTTTTCATAGAATTTTTCGTCCTTTAAGCAGCCGAATTTAATAAATGGGTTGATGTCATCCCAGTATTTTTCGTAATTTTCCTTGTCGGTCTTATACATGCCGGACAGCTTATCGCCGACCTTCTTTGTAATGTATTCTGAAATCTTTTTAACAAAACCGTCATTCTGTAAGGCACTTCTGGATACATTTAATGGCAGGTCAGGGCAGTCAATAACACCCTTTAACAGCAGTAAGAATTCAGGAATGACCTCTTTGATATTATCGGCAACGAATACCTGATTGTTGTACAGCTTAATAGTACCTTCGATGCTTTCATACTCCGTATTGATTTTCGGGAAGTAGAGGATACCTTTTAAGTTAAACGGGTAATCCATATTCAGATGAATCCAGAACAGCGGTTCCTTGTAATCCTTAAATACAGTGCGGTAAAATTCCTTGTATTCCTCATCCGTACATTCGTTTGGATGCTTTGTCCAAAGCGGATGAATATCGTTTAATGCAACAGGGCGTTTTACGATTTTTGCCATTTTCTTTGCGGGAACTTTTTCAACGGTTTCTTTTGTACCGTCTTCTTTTTCCACTTCTTCGGTAACGGCATCTTTGATAAAGGTATCAAGCACCTTATCTTTTTCTGTTACTTCTTCTTCCGGGATTTCCTCGGTCTGCTCGCCGGCATCTTCATTTTCAAGGAAAATCGGAATTGGCATAAATGAGCAGTACTTTTCGATGACTTCGCGTGCCTTGTATTCATTTGCAAATTCATAGCTGTCTTCGTTCAGATATAAAGTGATAGCAGTACCCGGTTCTTCCTTAGTGGTATCCTGCATATCATATTCCGTGCCGCCGTCACATTCCCAGTGAACAGCAGAAGCGCCGTCCTTGAAAGAAAGCGTATCAATCGTTACTTTGTCGGCAACCATGAAAGCAGAGTAGAAGCCAAGACCGAAGTGACCGATGATCTGGTCTTCGTTGGTCTTATCCTTGTATTTTTCAAGAAATGCTTCTGCGCCGGAAAAAGCGATCTGATTGATATATTCGTTGACTTCTTCCTTTGTCATACCGATACCGTTATCAATAATCTGAATTGTCTTCTTTTCAGGCTTACCTTGACCTGAATCTTATATTCAATATCGTCCGGTGCCTCATATTCGCCGATTAAATCCAGCTTCTTTAATTTAGTAATGGCATCACAGCCGTTTGAAATTAATTCTCTGTAAAAAATATCGTGGTCGGAATACATCCATTTTTTAATGATTGGGAAAATATTCTGACTGTTAATTGATAAATTACCATGTTCATTTGCCATTGTATCATTACCTCTTTTCATTTCATTCATAAAATAATCTGTTAAGATGTAATTTAATACAAGCAAAATGGAAAGTCAAGAAGAAATTAGCACTCATTCATTTTGAGTGCTAACAAGAATAGCGGAAGCCCGCAAAATCAGTGCATTTGCGCTAATTCTAAAAAAATCATGAACTGGCGGGTTCAGACTTCTTCAAAGTCCATGCCATGGGAAAATAAAAAGTCCTTTGCAAAGGCATCAAAGCTGTGTTCAAGGGTTTTATCAAGTGAAAAAACTTTGATAGACGTGCCGGTAACAACGGAAACGGCACCGTCCTGATATTTGATATTTAAAAACAGTCCGTTAATGTCATCGGGTGTCAGTGCAGTCTGATTGTCGGACAGCAGCTTTGTAACCTGTTCCGGCGGGAGCAGAAAGACCATTTTCATATAGGAAGGGACCTTACTGCCTTTGATGAGCCGGAAGCAGAATGGCTTGACAGAAGACCATCGCGAATAGGACTTTTCGGGAAGTTCATTCCATTCTTCTTCGGAAAAGAAATCTTTGTTGAGTTCACCGCTGATGGTATAGGAATTGGCTGTTTTTTATCACGGCTTCGGATAAAAACAGCCCGTCAAATGCTTCTTTAATAAGCAGCTGTGACATAAAATTTTTCGTATCTTTTATAGTAAGTGAGAGCATAATTCCTCCGTTTTTGATATTGTATTTTAACTATTATAAAACAATTTTTTCAATGAAGTCAACGATTTTAAAAAGAATCACGGACAGGATACACAAAATGACGATAGACATTGCGACCCAGTCCATTTTAAAAACCTGGCTGCCGTAAATAATTAAGTAGCCAAGTCCGGCTTTGGCAGCGAGAAATTCACCGATAATCACACCCACAAGCGACAGACCGATGTTGACCTTCATGTTGCTGATAATTGTCTTTAATGAAGCGGGCAGGACGACTTTGGTTAAAATGTTTTTTCTTGAGCCGCCCAAAGTCTGAATCAGCAGGATTTTGTCGGAATCGGTTTCTGCAAAGCTGGTGTAAATATTTAAAATTGTTCCGAATACGCCGACGGAAATGGCGGTGACAATAATGGCTTTGGCATTATTGCCGAGCCACACGATAATCATAGGCGCAAGGGCAGATTTTGGAAGGCTGTTCAGCAGCACAAGATACGGTTCTAATACGGCAGATATCGTTTTGCTGCTCCAGAGTAAAATGGCAGTGCCGACACCGAGCAGTACAATTAGTGCAAAACTGATACCGGTTTCGGCTACGGTAACGGCAGTGTGGTAAAAAATACTGCCGTCAGAAATCATTGCAAACAGGGTTTTTATAATGCGGGACGGACTGCTGAAAATAAAATCATCAATCCAGCCTGTGTATGCAGCCACTTCCCAAAGTGTGATAAAACCGGCAAAAAGCAGAATCCTTGCTAAAGTAATTTTGTATTTTAACCGTTTCATTTGTTTAAGATAATGCATTTGAATGGCAGACATTATGACAACTCCTTCCAGATTTGATGAAAATAAGCAGAAAATTCAGGGGCAGTCCGTGAGGAAAACGGTGTGCGCTTATCCACGGAGAGGTGAATGTCAAAAACATTTTTGATACCGGCAGGACGGCTGGATAAAACAATCACCTGTTCACCCATGGCAATCGCTTCGGAAATGTCATGCGTGACTAAAAGTGCCGTTTTTTCCTGCTCCTTGATAATGCGGAAAATATCGTCGCTTACTTCCAGTCTTGTCTGATAATCCAATGCGGAAAACGGTTCGTCTAAAAGCAGAATGTCCGGTTCTAAAACAAGGGTGCGGATCAGTGCCGCCCGCTGGCGCATGCCGCCGGAAAGCTCAGAAGGATGGGCATTTTTAAAGGAAGCAAGTCCATAGTCATGCATCATATCGGCGGCAAGTCTTTTTTTCTGTTCCGTACACTGGTGGGTTACTTCAAGACCAAGCAGAATATTTTTATAAATGGTACGCCACTCTAAAAGAGTATCGTGCTGGAGCATATACCAATCCGGGCAGCGGCAGGCATTGCATCACTTTTATAAAAGCGGATACAGCTTTTCGGGTGTGATTAATCCGGCAATTAAGGAAAGCAGTGTGGATTTTCCGCAGCCGGAAGGACCGGCAATCGAGGTGAAGCTGCCGGGCCGGACAGAAAAAGAAACATCTTTTAATGCAGGTGTTTCCCCGGAGGGCGTATGGTATGAATAAGATACATGGTCAAGGGTTAAAACTGGATTCATAAAGCAGCCTCCAATCCTTTTGATATATTTTATGGTAAAATAGGGCATACGGTGTCAAATGCAATTGCAAATCGCGCAAAGAATAGATATACTATATAAGGAAAATCATATTTACGATAGAACGAATAAAATAAAGAGAAATATGAGGGATAAAATATGCAGCATTTGGAACACATTTTAGAATGTATTCATGATAAACACATTTTTATACAGACACATAACTTCCCGGACCCCGATGCGATTGCAAGTGCATACGGGTTAAAGGTACTGCTTGAAAAAAAGGAAATTGGGGCAACGATTTGTTATAAAGGAAGAATTGACGATACGATTACGGCAAAGATGGCACAGCTGCTTGCAATTGACATTGTTGAGCAGGAGGAAATTACGGATATGTCTGCAGAATCCGAGATTATTCTGGTGGATTCCCAAAAGGGCAACGCGAATGTCATAGATATGCAGGGCAACGAAGTTCTCTGCATTGACCATCATCCGACCTATGAAAATCAGGATTATCGTTATTCGGATATCCGTGTGGAGGTTGGTGCGTGTGCATCTATTATCGCCGGATACTTTATGGAAAGTGGGATACCGGTTGATAAACGCACGGCTACGGCACTGTTATACGGAATAAAGGTGGATACTGCCAATATGACAAGAGGGGTGAGTCCGCTGGATCTGGAAATGTTTTACCGGCTCTTTCCGTTAGCGGAGCATGCACTTTGCAAAGCTGGATACGAGTGTCCTGCACATGAAGGATTTGCGCGCCTATGCCAATGCAATAGATACGATTGAAAATGTGAACCGTGTCTGCTTTGCCAATACCGGTGTAGACTGCATGAGGCACTGACAGCATCCATTTCGGATTTTATATTGTCGCTGGATGAAGTCGATGTGGTTATTGTATCGTCTTACCGGGAGGATGGCATAAAGCTGTCAGTGAGAAGCAGTGCGCCGTGGTGCAATGCGGGTAAGCTTACTAATGAAGCATTAAAAGGCATTGGAAACGGCGGCGGGCATGAGCATATGGCAGGTGGATTTATTCCATTCGGGAATATATCACAGAACAGTGATGCCAATAGCAGCAGTACAGATATCAATCATGCCGTTTCAGTGGAAAATCAGCCGGTTGAACAAAGGGCTGAGGGACTTTTAAAAGAAATGAAGAAAAGATTTCTTCAAAAAATTGAAAATGGGTAAAATAAAAAAGCTTCCGATGGGACTCGAACCCACGACCCACGCATTACGAATGCGTTGCTCTACCAACTGAGCCACAGAAGCATTTACCTTGTTACTATAGTACAAAATGATTTTGCTGTCAAGCCTAATTCCCAAAAATCGCTATAAATAAATTTCGCTATCCGTTACAAAATAAGAAATAAAAAAGCTGTAACACAGCGGAAACGAGGAATTATGGCGGAAAAACAGGAAAAAGAGGAG
>ENA-OQIO01001172-OQIO01001172.1-human-gut-metagenome-genome-assembly--contig:-NODE-1172-length-13187-cov-4.413093_pt1 | contig 13187 bp, 24 predicted proteins | sample MGYA00242573_ERZ504737 | MGnify/ENA primary metagenome ERZ504737 (study PRJEB26092, sample SAMD00036203) | human gut metagenome | host: Homo sapiens | study: EMG produced TPA metagenomics assembly of... | reverse complement strand
CCGCAATTGCGAACGTATGGCAGCACTCATCTTTGCCACAGCTCAAAACGGTATCCCTGTGCTTCCCAATGCACCATCCACGCAGATCGTCATTACGGAAGCGATACGAGTCCTCCACACAGTGGAGCGTCCCGTGACGCTATTTTAACACAGATGCAAGCTCTCGCCAAGACTCTGCCGGAATATTCTCTCGTGCGCGAAATGCCCTGCATCGGGGACACGCTGGCTCCGCGCCTGATCGCGGAGATCGGAGATGTCCGACGCTTTCACAGCAAGCGGGCTCTCATCGCATACGCCGGCATCGATGCGCCGCCGTACCAGTCCGGCAAATTCTGCGCGAATAACCGGCATATCTCCAAGCGGGGAAATCGCTATCTGCGTAAGACCGGGTACGAAGTCATGCAGAGCTATGTGATGCACAAACCGGCAAACGACCCGATTTTTACATTCATTGAGAAAAAACGCGGTGAAGGGAAAAGCGGTAAACTCGCTATGGTGGCGGGCCTGAATAAGTTCCTCCGAGTCTATTATGGCAAGGTCACAGAGCTCTACCGCAGCTTGCCGGCAATAGAATGAGCTGAGATCTCCAATACTTTATTTGAGGCGGCCAAGCGATCCGTTTTGCCGCCTCTGCTTTGCTATACTCTTTTTCTGCCTATAACTTTTTTTAATTGGGGCTTGACTTTTTAGCAGGTTTACAGCTTCTCCTAATTGTTTTTTCAGAGATTTCATAGTATTCATAACCCGAACATGATCGCTTCTTTTGCGCCAATTTCTCTTGTTGACCGGCATAGTCATGCCGGAGAGCTTGGCAATATCGTCCCTCGGAAAGGTTACATAGTCCTCATTGAACATTTCTAAAGCACACACAATATCGTCCCTCGTAAAACGATTGATGTCTCTACGCTCATATCATCATATCGCTCGAGCAATCCAAATGCGTCCTCTCTCAGCTCATCTTCATCTTGTATAGAATCACATTGTTCATGCTGTAAATTATTCCTGGATTTTACAAAAATTTGGGATTTTTCAAACATTGTGCTCTGATGAGTTTTCGTTGATATTCAGTTAAAATCTGCCAGCTTTTTTGAAGGTGCTTTAACAAGGAAAAGAAAATGTTCACGGGGAACTTGAGCGGTCTGCTGCAATCAGGCGAACGCGAATGTATGCTTTACAGTTGTGGGTATGGTAAACATTCCAGCAGAAGATGAAATATGAGGCGCAAAGAAAGTCCAAACCGTTCGAGACAATGGAGGTGTTCTCACCAATGAAACAGATGGTACCACTCAAGAAGCAGAGCAAGAAAGCGCAAAAAGAGCAACATGCGAAGCAGCGCGGTAGCTGGCATGGTATTTCTCCTGTCACAAGAACTGTGCCAAATGGTAAAGCCTATGACAGAAATCGAGTTAAACGAGAAGATCGAGAATCTGCTGACTGAGTCAGCTCCTAGGCAGCCATCCAGACGAACGGGCTCTGCGTATCGAAGAGAAATGCGCATCCGCAAGAATGACGCGCTCATGCGCATTGTCACAAGAAAGTATGTGCCTCATGCCGGCTATATCGATTACGGCTTTGATGGTGACACTTTGCTCCATTCGGGAAAGTACATCAAATATCCCAAGAACAGTAATTGCCAGCGGTGGATGAAACGGGAGACCAGCCGAAAGTTTCGGAACTGTAGGGACCTGCAGAAAGGGGAATTACTACCGGCGCCTTTTTGACTACTGGTGGACATTGTATTAACTAGAGAGGATTCCTGCAGCGTAATATGCGGGAACCCTCTCGTTTCTTAGTCTATATCTCTTCAGGCGCCTGTAGGCGCCGGATCTGTTCATGCTGGCAGATGTTTGGCTGCCTCTTCAGCAGTTTAATTCTGAGCGGCGTCCGCCCGCTCAACGATTAGGTTGTCAGTGCCGCATCGCATATTTGTCCGGAGCAGCCATTCAAAGCGATCATAGTAATCCAGACCGACTTCTTCAAGAAGTTCCCAAAGATCTTCACGCTTTTCGCTGGGAGTACGCTCAGAGATAAAATAAGGCATCATATTGACACGATAGTATCGCTCAAGACGCATAGACATATCAAGCCCATGGATACCCTGGAAAATGGAAGTCGGCAGAGAATCGATCGTATCCCAATCAGGGGTGAAAACGTACTGAAAGTTCTGATCGTCAAAGCGCTCAAGATCAACTCGCGCCACAGAGTATTTATTGCCGCTACGATCAACTGCATAGATAATGCCGCTATTGCGATAATGTGGCTTGCCCTGAAGAGGTCGCGTATATATATTTTTGCCTTCATAGTGCTGAGTAATAGACCTCATATTCAACCCCTTTCGTACTAATACAGCTGACTAGTATCTGTCAGTAAGACGAATGGCTTCCCCTGTCCAAATTGGCAGAGGAAGCCATTGATAAATGCAACGTCCTTCACGATTGAGTCCTGTGGTTATTCAAGGGAGCTCTCTGCGCGTTTGAAATACCAGTTAGAGCTACAATATTGTCTTTGCGCCATAGATACCGTTCCGGGCAATACCAGTACTCTTCTTTTCGCTTTTTGAAGATCCGGAACGGCTCATTCAAAGAATTATCATAGATGTGGCACACATCGCAAAGTGGAATCAATTCATGGACAAGGGATAGTGCTTTATGATAACGGGATATTATTTTATCGGTTGGGACATCATGCCCCCCTGCAGAAACCCGAGACGCCACACGAGCAACATTGATTTGCGGGTCAGCTGTCAGAACATAATAACACCGAATGAAAAAGCCAGCATCTTTTGCTCGCTTGAGGAGTTTGAGGTTTCGGTCAGTAGACAAGACGGTCTCAAAGCAAAACCCCTTGCACTTCTCCAAACACTCTTCACGCCGATTCTCTGCGATTTTAGCAGCCTCCATATTATCACAATCCAGGACTCGTTGAATCTCATCCGCATTGATATATGGAAGCATAGGAGGGCGCAGTAAGTTCGTTATTGTACTCTTTCCGGAACCGTTCGGCCCCGCAAAAACAACAATCTCTGGCTTCTTAATCGACTTGTTTTCCATAGCCACCTTTTCTTACTGCCTCGCCCACAAGGTCTTAGTGCCATCAGCGTGTTCCATATAGACTTTGCCGCTTTTGGGGTCAAATCTAGCGATGGGTTGATTCAAAAGGCGCTTTTTTTTCAACTCATTTTTTACAGCTAACCGTGCATTTCTAACAACGATACCATCAGATGGGACAGGTACAGTCATACCATATACTCCTTTCACATCCGCATAATATAACAACAAATCAAGAATGATTCGTATGCTTTGCCACTATCAGTATACCACAGAGATGCCGTATTTACAACAAGCAAAGTGTAAGTGACATGGCTTGGTGGATAGTACTAACCGTGTCGAAATCGATGCGGCTAGTTTTTTCACCCTTACGGGTCTTATAGTCCGCTTCAATTGGCGCTTTCCAATCGCCACTCATAGGAGCACCGCTTCTCATGCTTGTAATCGCGCAGCTGACCACTTCATAGTTCAGCCGTGTCCCTACGCTGTCGGAGTGGTAATTGACCGCGCGGTCTTCACTAATACCGAAGTGCTTCGCCGTCTCGACGGCGTCAATATTAGCGCCGAGGAACAGGAATTCCCAACCATACTTGCTCTTCTCATGCTCGATCATCTGTTTAACACGGGCGCTATCATAGAGACGGCTTGCATTTTCCATTCCATCCGTCGTGATAACAAACAGGGTGTGCGCTGGAACATCTTCCTCCCGCGCATACTTGTGGACGTTGCCGATGTGGTGGATCGCGTCTCCAATCGCATCCAACAAGGCGGTGCAGCCGCGCACGCAATACTCGCTATCCGTCATGGGCTTGATGTCTCGGGTATTGACGCGGTCATGGATCACTTCGCTGACATTGTCAAAGAGGATAGTGGAGACCAGCGCTTCGCCGGGAGCTTTCTTCTGCTTTTCAATCATGGCGTTGAAGCCGCCGATTGTGTCGGACTCAAGTCCACTCATGGAACCGCTGCGGTCAAGGATAAAGACGATCTCAGTCAGATTCTTATTCATTGCAAATACCTCCAATAAATTATGGCTGTTTGGTGTTTCACCTTACAGCCATATCTTACTTTGATATTCGCTTCATTTGGTCGCTTGTTAAGCGACAATTCAATGAAAGGCGCAAGCAAAGATGCTTGCGCCTCTGGATTTCTCAGGATGTGTGATGTGCGTAAAACTCGCTCTCTGCAACACGAATCACGAAATTGTATTCCAGTCGATTTGCCTTGGACATGTCGATGTTATACCGCTTACTGACCTGACGCAAATAGGCAAAATACTCTTTGTCCTCACGAGTCAACGGAGACACCCAGCCTGTCCGTGAAGCGTGATCTTCTACCTGACGCAGATACTCAAGCTCTTTTTGTTCCATCGCAGCACACCTCCGGAAAAGATAGCATATCAATCAGGGTTCCACCGACGAAAAGTCGCAGCACCTGATAACTATTATGCGCCAATCAGGCTTTGGTCGAATGCAAACAGCGCCTCATTGATCTCAAATACATTGTAGTTTCCTCGCTCGACAAAATACTCCACGATGATGTCAAATTTGCTGGAATGCGACAGGGCAAATCCAGCTTTCGAGAGCATATCCTTTAATTCATCAAGCGGCAATTCGAGTGCAAGCGCAAAGGCGATCACAGTAGGCTTTGATGGTCTATAGAGCTTATCCGTCCGAATCTTTGAGAACAGCTTTCGATCGATGTTGGCCTTCTTATAGCACTCTGCATCCGTCATGCCACACTCATCAATCTTACGCAGAAGCATCTCGGAAAAGCTCTCGTCAATCTGCTTCAGCGCATCGTCCAGGGATGCTGCCTTTGTTACCATAGGGGCAGCGGGGATAGGGCAGCTCTCTTCCACTGCAAGGCTATGCAGCCGGCTGATCCGCTCAGCATAGCTGTCCCGATGCTCTTCTACATACCGGTCGTCTATGTAGGCGTTGATGTCCGCAAACAACTTGCTGCTGATCTGATACGCCTTGCGATCGAAGATGACGATGTAAACCATCATATCATTTTCAAGCAGAAAACTGCTGATCGTGTCGATAGCTACTTTGAGCGCCTCATCCTTTGGATAGCCGAAGATTTCCGAGGAGATCAGAGGGAATGCGACCGACTCGCAACCATGCTCCTTTGCGAGCGCGAGTGACGTCTGGTAGCACGAGACAAGCTTGTCATGCTCCCTATACTGCCCACCGTACCAGCGAGGGCCAACCGCATGGATTACATATTTGCATGGCAGCTTATATCCCTTTGTTATCTTGGCACTGCCAGTTTTGCACCCATTGAGCTTTTCGCATTCGACCAGGAGTTCCGGGCCGGCGGCGCGATGAATGCAGCCATCTACGCCGCCACCACCCATGAGAGAACTGTTTGCGGCATTGACGATCGCGTCAACCTTCATTTTTGTGATGTCATTTCTTACGATCTGGAGCGGCATAAACAGACCTCCTGTGATATCTGCCTTCTGAGTAATTAAACGGCGAGCTTCTTTGGCAATAGATATATCTTCTTATCATCGAAGCAGATTTGCTCGGTACGGTTATAGATCTGGATTATCTCATCCATCTTTTCCATGAACATCCGTGTGCCAGGATTGCCTATGGAAGCGAATCGGTGTACGGCATCCTTTTCCATATCGAGAGCACTCTTCTTCAAGTGTGTTCCGCCATCCTGAAGGAATTCATCAACTGGCACCTCTCTTACGAGAGGGATACTTCCAATGAATTTCCCGACTGCATTTCCTGCCGTGCCGACACCTTTCAGAACATTGGCTTCTATTGCTGAGTAACTCAGCTTCTCCAAATAGTGTGAGCTCTCCTCGAACAAATCGCGGTATGCGTCTGACATCTGTTGCAGTTCATCTCGAATCCCGGAAATGTAGGATTCTTTGAAATTGCCGCTGAGCATGACCTCCATGAGGGAAGACAGCGAGAATGTATAAAGGGACAAGCGGTAGTATTTGAATTCCTTTTCCAATGAGGCAAATGACTGTTTCACACTAGCCTGTGTGACGATATGCTGTTTTTTCCCGATCGACTCAACGATCTTCTTCTGATAACCAAGCATGTTTTTGCGTGCGCGATTCTGGTAGGTAAGGACTTGATTATGATTGCCGCTGACAAAACGTTCATTGTCCCAGTTGTCCTTATACTTTTTGATGATGCTCATGAGACTTTCAACATCCGCTTCTATCTCAGATTCCTTTTCGATTTCAAGGAACGAGATGATCTGCCTCTGCATATCCTCAATTTCCCCAAGTTCCTGTTCGATTGAGAATAGTGCGACCGCCATCATCATAGTGGCGGGATTGAATGCTGCCGCTGTCTGTGTGGTAGCGGTAATTGCTCCTGCTTCCTGTAGCTGAACCATTTTAGACGCTCCATCCGCAGTTTTGAGTGAGGCCCAGAAGTTTCCGTTCTTTGCCGCTTTCAGTACATCACCGACACCAGCGTTGGCTATCGCATAGAGTCCATCCGCTGCGATGCTCGTCGTCTGCGTAACAGTATTCAACGCAGGGATGAGCGAAGAGACTCCAGCACCAAGCGTAGAGAGTTCCGCAATAGGAACGCTTAACACACCGCTGCTGTTCAGAGCAATCCTTGCATCCGCCAAGAGGCTTTGGGTAATATCCAATAATGCCCCCGTATCACCGCCAGGCTGAGTCTCTATAGCGGTATTCGTATTGATGATCTCTCCCATGTCTTATCCTCCTCAATCGATTGAGAGTGTTCTCATTAGAGTCGTTGCTTTTTTCGCGGATTGGAAAAAGGCCATGTGGGAGCGGTCGCATACAATATTGCTTTACACGACCGATGCCCCGAAGGGCATTAAAGACAGCTTGGCCATTTTGAAGCATTGCTTTCCGATTGGAATGCCAAGGATCGTGATGCACCAGAGACAGCCCAGAATGCAGTATCCGATTGCCATCTCAAGGCCAAAGAAAATGATCCAAATTAGGTTGACGAGGAAGGAAAAGCCTCCACCGCCATACACAACTTCTTTCCCAAACGGGAAAAAGGCGAGACTTGCGAATTTGAAGCATTGCAGGCCAACGGGTATGCCGATGATGGTGATGCACCAAAGACAGCCGGCCAGTACCCAGCAAGCCCGCCGATCAATCCTCCAAATAGGAACCAAAGAATATTTCCAATCGTAGACATAGTTGTCACCTCAATTTCTCGCTATTTCGCATCCGTTGCAAGCTGTCGCTCGATCCATGCCATCAGCAACCTCACGATGCGTTTCTGCTCATCCTCCGTCAGCTCACGCCCTATCGGGACATGATACCACTTGTTTAAGCAGCTGCGACAGCAGCAGGCGCAGGCATGCTGGGCAATAAACACTGGATGCCCGCGCATCGGTGTCTGTTTGCCGTCATTTGGGATGATCGCCGGCGCAAGCCGCATTCGGATGAAGTCGGCCGCATGATGCTGAATGGTTTCCATGCCCTTGCCCATTATGTACTGCCTGTCCTTTTCACTCAAATGGAACTTTGCGCGGAAAGCAGACTTTTGTAGGCGTAAAAGTGTTTGCTCAATGGTTGACATGTTGCTCACTCCAAGACCTTCAGTCCCAACTCTTTCATCTTGCGAATGATATCTTTCTCATCCATCATTCCCTCTTGAGATGATGCCTCCTGACCAGGGAATGCTCCGATACCGCTAAACTTAGCTGCCAGCTCATCCGGTTTCCAACCGCAGGTACACCACAAGCGGCTTCCATTGTGATACTGCACGATGAGCTGCATAAGAGTATCTTGCTGCTTTTCCGTCAGGCGGACACCTACCTCGCACAATTCAATCAGCACATTCTGGATCATATCCGTTGTGCGCAGATGACCAACATTCTCGGCTCGCCGATGAAACCGCATAATCTTTTCCGCCTCTGTACCGCTGTACTCTGCCAACAGGGCAGAATAAGTGGCGGGGACTTTCTTGTAATAATCCAAATTGAACCGCTCGTTCAAATTGAGAAAAGAAAACTCGTTTAATTTCTTCCCGCGATTCTCATTCGGATAGGTTTTACGTTGTTTTGGGGCGCACTCCATCGCCGTGGACTTCAGGTTCCCAATAAAATCTGCGAGTGATTTCTCCTCTACAGATGCTGTTGGTTCCGCATATGAGAGAAAATCATCGGGGACACAATAGGGGCGATCATCGCGCTCGTCCATCAGTGCATAGAAGGAAAACATCTTACCATAGCCAGCACCAATCACTTCTTTTGATACGATGTGCCGATCCAGATCATTGTGCGGTTCTTCCGTGTACAGTTCTTCAATCTCATAAACCAATAGGGTTGCACCTCTCGACGGACAATAGAGGAAAAGGCGATAAGATCGCGTCGATGAATCCGCGGCACATCGCTTTTTAGCTCCTGATAAACCGACCATACATCGCTAAGGGCGATGGTGCCATATAGATTTGCACAGGCGGCGAATAGAGAATGGAGGAAAGCACATGTTTCCGTTGATAAACCCGCCTGCATATATAGCCGGTTTAGAGATTTCTCCGATAGTGGTTTTGGATAGGACATATACCGTTCCTCCGCGTCCAAGGTTCAAGCTTTATTCGTACTGTGCTGCGATCGACTTGACGTGCTCCGCCATCTGCTTGACTACATCATCAGGCCCAATGACCTTCGCCGCCGTCTGAAACCCGCAGAGCCACGCAAAGAACTGTGGGCTGACGATCACATCTGTCCATACTGTAAAGTGATCTTCTCCATCCGGGACTAAGATCACATCCCGCCCGAGACGGTCGAGTACGGCGCCCACGAGATGATTTTCGAAACGGAGATGAACCTTGACCTCCTCGCCGGTGAACATGCCGAATGTCTTACGCGCATAGACGGCCATATCGAGCGCCTCGTAAGCGTCCTGACCATCTCGTTCTTCATCCAGAACGGTGATCTTCTCCATCTTATCGACGCGGTAGTGTTTGATGATCCCTGCAGCAGAATCAAAGGCCACCATGTAGTAGTTCTCATCGTCCCATGTCATTGCAAATGGGCTGACAACATAATAAGCTCCACCATGTCGGTACACGCGCTCCTTGGCGACATTATACTCGAAATACAGGAACCGGATCTTCCGATTACTTGAGATGCCGTTATGAATCTCATCGACATTATAGTAGATGGACTCATTCATCGTCTTGATCCTGTTCTTCACGAATACCTGCCGGTTGAGCAGTTGTGCGCTATGAATGCTGGCCAGCTTTTCAATCTTTTTGATCAGGGACAGCGTTTTCTTATGGGTAATAAATTTCGAGGATTGGACGCTATCCACGAGGAGCTTGAGCTCCGGTAGTCAAAGTCACGGCGTGCCACGTAGTATCCGTGATTGTTCCCCTCAGATACCTGGATGATGTCCAATCCAAAATCTCGTAGAGCATCGATATCACTATAGATCGTCTTTCTCTCCGCAGTAATATCATGAGACTTCAGGTAGGCAATGATCTGGCTGGTAGTTACGGCATGGTCTTCATCTGAGTTCTTCAGCAGGTACTCCATGATGTAGATAATCTTCAGCTTCTGAAATGAGGAGCGAGGCATATGTTCATCATCCTTTCAACCTGGTCGAACCAATTTCTGTCAAGCAATGATATCATAGCATAAAACCTGTCCAATAGAAAGGACAACCTTCGATAATGGCTATTTGTATCGCAAAAAGAAAGCCACAGGTTGAATACTCTCAGGTATTCAACCCGTGGCTTTCTCTGAGTGTCCTTTTATTGCATCGTTATCCGGATGTTCCTCGAGGCTGCTCTCTTTGGTCAAGTAGTCTAAAAGAGCCAGCTGTGTTTTCGCTTCTGCTCAAGCAGTACACGCTCCGCTCTTTGGAGTATATCTGGAGAATAGGCTTCAGATAGCAAATTCAGTTCTGACCTCAGTTCTCCATGCGATATGCGAAAGGTGAGTTGTCTGCCATAGAGTTGCTCAGCCGCCGTCACCTGCTCCACATGATCCGAATCAAAAGGCTTCGCTTGTACTCGCTCAATACAGGTATATAGATCATCGGTAAGCGGGTAGTCATTCAGATCTGAAAGAAGAGAGAGCCCATTATCAAAGATCGGGCAAAGGCGAAATTCCTTTGTTTCTTCATTCCGCAATACAGCGAGATTGTTTGTGTGGCGATCTTCATTGAGCGTCAGGCAGTCCAATTCAAGGATAGCAGTAAGATATGCTCCAACACCGGTTAGATTTGTGACGCGCTCAACAAAACCAACCGTGTAAGCAATTCGATCCGCAGGAGAGTCGAATTTTGTCAGCGCTTGAGCAAGCCCGCGACCTTCATAGGCGCGATGGAGCCGTTCAAATGGAATCAGCATTTCATCTTTGCGCATGAAGTCATGGCTGGAGCATCCCGGTATTACTTTATCGTTATAGTGAATGAACACTGGTTGATAAACCACGAAATCATCCGCATTTGACCATGTGAGCAAACGTGAAACGATTATTTCCGAGAGCGCTTCGTATCCCATGTGGTCCGCTTTATACCAATTGCCTGACTGCTTCCATTTGGGTTGGTCACCCTTTGAGGTATGGCCTTCGCTCATAATTCTATCCGCGCTCGTAAAATCAATGACTTGCATAAATGATCTCCTTCCTCGGAAGATAACGAAGTCTTAACCACATTTCGTCATCAGCTAAACGACCCCTCGTCTTTTCTACGATCTTCAACGGATCGTAATCCGTTAGTTCCATTTCTTGAAGCAATTCCTTGCAATTGCCGCGCGTCTGAGGAAAGCAGCGATCCCGCAAGAAATTTTCAAAGTCATTCCAGGTTGGGTGCTCCAGCACACCGAATGCACGATGCAGAATGTCATCCGTTTTGTTCTGGATGACCACCTTTTGGTCAAGGAAGTCTACATCAATGACGGTGCAGGGCTGCCTTCTGAACATATAGGTGATACGCATTGTGCAGCCATCGCCTGCGGCTGTATTCAGGTATCGCTCAACCGTTTGACGAGAGAGCCCAAATGTCCTTGCCAGTTCCTGCATGGATGTGCCGGCGTTGCGCATAGCCTCATTTTGCGGATATCATCGTCGGATATTTTTCGTTTCCGACCAGCGTTGCGAGTGTTCTTCTTCCTATATTCTGCAGCGATCTTGCGAAGTGTGGCCTCATCATCAGTACCGAACAGTTCTACACATAGCTTTCTATAGTCCATTGTTCTCCCTCCTTCACATTGAATATATGCAACTAATTTAATTTTGATACATTATAACATGCTGTGGGCAACGTGTCAAATTCTACATGTCCATGCTACAAAACTCTATATTTCTCTTCAAGAGCTATTGCATTTTACGTGCAATAGCTCTTTTCACATCCGTTCACAAAAAGTTTACAAATTTCTTTTCGAAGCGACGGGGGGTACCCCCCTGTTTTTTGAGTGAACTCTAGTAGAACGCAAAAAAGGAGATGACCATTTTGAAAAAAAGAAAGCCCCGAGCCCAGCGCAGTAGATCCTTCCGCTGCCCCCATTGCGGAGCAGCCATGATCTTGAGACCAGCAGCGGAGATCTACCGCGACTGCCAGAACGATCGGAAACTCTATGTCTGTCACAACTACCCCGCATGCAACACCTATGTGGCAGCGCATCCCGGCACCAATCAGCCGATGGGCGTGCCGGCGAACGGAGAACTCCGGAACCTGCGCATCCAGGCGCACCGGAAGTTTGACCGCATCTGGCAGACCGGGATCATAACACGAGAGAATGCCTACCGCTGGTTTGCGGACTCCTTTGGATTGAGTCTGAAGGATGCCCACATTGGAATGTGCAGCGAGTACCGATGCAAGGAGCTCATCCGGCTTTGCGATGAGGTGCTCGCAAGAAATCATCGTGTCGCATAAAGGAGGTGCCTGACATGACTGATTATCAGAATGAGCTTGTAATGGAACATCTGGATCTGGTCAACTGGGTCATCCGAACCAGAATCTCAGTTCCCAATAGACCGCTATTGACCTATGATGACTTCTATGCCATCGGTTGTGAGGCCATCTGCCGTGCCGCTTTGAAGTACCAGGCGGATAGCGGCGAATTCGCACCCTTCGCATGTCGCTATATCTACAATGCCATTATCGATCACTGCCGTGCGATGAATTACCGACTCCAGAGAAGTGTAGATGCAGGTTTTGAAGAGGGCGAGGTACTCTTTGATCTGCTTGCCCATACCACCGTTGACTTCGAGGCCGAGGTCACTGACGATTCCGCTAAGGCAGCGTTGCGCGCCTGTAAGGAGAAGTACCAGGGTGTTGCTCGGAAAGGCGTCGAGGCCATTGAGCTGAAGCTGCAGGGATATGAGTCTGTTGAGATTGCAGATCTCTACGGGACCACCGTCAATAATGTCAATGCATGGATCTCGCGAGCCCGCAGCAAGCTCCGGAATGAACCTGCCCTGATGGAAATTTTGTGCTGATTTGTTGTTCTTCCCGAGCCACCTTCGTAAGAAAAGTGTAGAACGGATAAGGAGGATACAGCAATGATGACATTTTATGCTGCTGCAGGCAGTTATCAGATCAGAAGCGAAGACGGCAAGAATATGCCTTATATCATGCGGCTGGGAAAGCTGCAGCCAGTCTCCATTCCGGAGTTCAGTCTCTGGAGTATGCTCCTGTGGGATGTACTGACCTATGAGGAGCTTCGTAAAAAGTTCTATGACAAGATGGAGGAAACAGAGATCGAACCTTCCTCTTTTGATAAGTCACTGGAGATGCTGGTTAAGCGCAAGCTCATCATCAAGGGTGTAGGATATACACACGCTGATGAGAATGGGGTAATTGACTTTGCGTTCATTGTGTTTATTTGAGGAAATAACCGTTTTTTGCAGGGGAGTGCCGAAGCACTCCCCTGCCCCGTAGAGGAGGTGCATAAGCCATGATCTCAAATTGGGACTTTTCACTTGTTTTAGCCATCAGTGAACTGCTTGTTGATCCACAGCAGCCAAGCAGTCTGCTGGATATCAAACTGCATGCTTTTCAGAAGGCCAAAGATCTGATGCTTCAGTATCGCTCATGCTCTGCCTATCGTTGTTGTCTGCCTGCGGAACCACGACAGATGTGCCGACAAACGTTCGAACCGTGATATCGCATTTGAGGAAACGCAGCAAGAAGAGTCGGCCGAGGCTCGGATTCTA
>ENA-OQIO01001171-OQIO01001171.1-human-gut-metagenome-genome-assembly--contig:-NODE-1171-length-13192-cov-3.227095_pt1 | contig 13192 bp, 17 predicted proteins | sample MGYA00242573_ERZ504737 | MGnify/ENA primary metagenome ERZ504737 (study PRJEB26092, sample SAMD00036203) | human gut metagenome | host: Homo sapiens | study: EMG produced TPA metagenomics assembly of... | reverse complement strand
CTTGCAGTGTATGAATATTCCGAAGTGAAAGAACAGATTCTTAATTGTGAGAGTTTACTTCGAAGAGCAATAAATCAGAAGTTGCTAAACGAGCGTATGCATCTGGAACACAGCAGATTGAAACTTCAGACACTCCATCCAAGACAGAAACTCAATGAGAAGAGACAGAGAGCAGTTGACGCTGAGAATACACTGCGCTCGCTTATGGAGCGGCATCTGACAAAAGAAAAGCACAGACTCGCACTTTGTGCAGAACGGATGAAGGGATTGTCTCCACTTGAGAAATTAAGTCAGGGATATTCTTATGTCTGCAATGCACAAGGACAGAATATAAAGAAAACAGATCAGGTAAGAGAAGGAGATTTGTTGCAGATTTATGTAACGGATGGACAGATTGAGACTTACGTTACAGATACTGTAAAACTAGAAGGGGAAAGAGGACAAAGTTCCCATAAACAGTAACCGGGAGGAAATGATGAAAGACACGAAGAAGATAGAACAGGCTGCAAGTCTTGAGGAGTTATTTGAGAGACTGGATCGCGTCATTGGCGGACTGGAAGGAGAGGAACTTTCTCTTGAAGATTCTTTTAATTTATATCAGGAAGGTATGGAACTTGTGAAGTGTTGTAATCGTACGATTGACGATGTGGAAAGAAGGTTCTTGCCTTAGATGAGAATGGAGAGAGTCATGAATTTTAAAGAAGAACAGAAAGAAAAAGTAGAAAAAATTGAAGCGATACTCAGAGAATATCTTCCGGAAGCAAACGGATATCAGAGTGTGATCATGGAAGCAATGGAATACAGTCTGATGGCAGGAGGCAAGCGCCTTCGCCCAATGCTGATGATGGAAACATACCGTCTGTTTGGTGGAGAGACAGAAGTGATTTATCCGTTTATGGCAGCAATGGAGATGATCCATACCTATTCACTGGTTCATGATGATCTCCCGGCAATGGATAATGATGAGTACCGTAGAGGAAGAAAGACGACACATATCGTTTATGGAGAAGATATGGGAATCCTTGCGGGGGATGCGCTTTTAAACTATGCATTTGAGACAGCATGCAAGGCATTTGAGCAATTTCCAGAGGAAAGCCTTAGAATCGGACAAGCGCTGAGAGTTCTGGCAAGAAAGGCCGGAATCTATGGTATGATCGGTGGACAGGTTGTAGATGTGAAAGAATCCGGACATCAGATTGATGAGGAAGTTCTTGATTTTATTTTCAGACTGAAGACAGGTGCACTGATCGAGTCTGCTATGATGATTGGAGCAATCCTTGCGGGAGCATCAAAAGAAGATGTAAAGAGTATGCAGAAAATCGCAGGAAAGATCGGAATGGCATTCCAGATCCAGGACGATATTCTGGATGTGACAAGCACGACAGAGCAGCTGGGCAAGCCGGTACATAGTGATGAGAAGAATGAAAAGACAACATATGTAACACTTAAAGGAATCGAACAGGCTCATAAAGAGGTGGAACGTATGACAGAAGAAGCAATCGATGAACTGAAAAAGTTCCCTGCCGGGGATAATTTCCTTGAGCAGCTTTTGAAATCTCTTGTATATAGAGAAAAATAAGATTGTCGGTGAGGAGGAACTTATGGCACTTGAAAAGATTCAAAAGGCCAACGATATAAAAGAACTGACAGAGGAAGAGCTGAAAGAATTATCGGATGAGATCCGGCGGTTTCTGATCGAAAAGATCAGTGTAACCGGAGGACATCTGGCATCCAATCTCGGAGTTGTTGAGCTTACGATGGCATTGCATAAAGTACTTCATTTCCCAGAGGATAAACTGATCTGGGATGTGGGACATCAGTCTTATACACACAAGCTTCTGACAGGAAGAAAAGAAGGATTTGATGATCTTAGAAAATACGGAGGAATGAGTGGATTCCCTAAGAGAAAAGAAAGTAAATGTGATGCGTTTGATACAGGACACAGTTCAACTTCAATCTCAGCAGGGCTTGGTTATGTGGCCGCAAGAGAGCTTCAACAGGAGCATTATAACGTTGTATCTGTGATCGGAGATGGTTCTATGACCGGCGGTATGGCATATGAAGCATTGAATAACGCTTCCAGATTGAAAAGTAATTTTATCATTGTACTCAATGATAATACGATGTCCATTTCCAAGAATGTTGGTGGTATGTCAAATTACCTGAATGGGCTTCGGACGACACAGGCATACTCAGACCTGAAGAGAGGTGTCGAAGATACGATCAAGAGGATTCCCGGCAGGGGAGAACGGATCGTCCATCAGGTGAAGAAGACGAAGAGCGGGATCAAACAATTATTTGTTCCGGGAATGTTTTTGAGGATATGGGAATCACATATCTGGGTCCTGTAGACGGACATGATCTGAAGACATTAACAAAGACATTGAATGAAGCAAAACGGGTAAATCATGCAGTTCTTGTACATGTTGTGACGAAGAAGGGAAAAGGTTATCTTCCGGCAGAGACGAATCCGTCAAAATTCCATGGAACGGGACCTTTTGATGTGACAACAGGAGAAACGATCGGAGGGTCGGGGAAGGATTCTTATACAGATATTTTTTCCAAAGTGCTTGCAGATATCGGAAAGAAGGACAAGAAGGTTGTAGCCATTACTGCAGCGATGGCAGACGGAACCGGACTTTCCAGATTCGCAAAGCTATTTCCGGAAAGATTCTTTGATGTAGGAATTGCAGAAGAGCATGCGATGACGTTTGCAGCAGGACTTGCTGCTGGGGGAATGAAGCCTGTTTTTGCGGTGTATTCATCTTTTCTACAGAGAGCATTTGACCAGACAATCCATGATGTCTGTCTTCAGAATCTGCCGGTTGTGATCGCAGTGGACCGCGCGGGTCTTGTTGGAAGTGACGGAGAGACACATCAGGGAGTCTTTGACTTATCATTTTTATCATCGATCCCGAATCTTTCAATCCTGTCACCAAAGAACCGCTGGGAGATGGCAGATATGGTGCGCTTTGCAGTGGATTTCCAGTACCCGGTTGCGCTTCGTTATCCAAGAGGAGAAGCATATGAAGGACTGAAGGAATTCCGTGCTCCGATCGAATATGGAAAGAGCGAACTTCTATATGAAGAGAGTGAGATCGCGGTAATGTTTGTCGGACATATGTCTTTCCTTGCAGAACAGGTGCGTGAGGATCTTAAGGCAGCAGGGTATCAGTGTAGTCTGATCAATGCAAGATTTGTGAAACCTCTGGATACAGAGAGGATCCGGAAGATTTCAGAAAATCACAGGATCCTTGTGACAATTGAGGAAAATGTGCTTACAGGTGGATTTGGTGAGCAGGTAGAAGATTTTGTGATGCGCGAGGGTATCCCATTGAAAGTTTGCACAATCGGTATTTCAGATGATTATGTTGAACATGGAAATGTAGATGTCTTAAGAAAAGAAGTTGGTCTCGACAGAGAGAGTATTGTAAAAAAGGTCATTGCAGATGATCAGAGAATAAAGGAAGAAAAGTAACATGAAAGAACGTTTGGATGTATTGCTCGTAAAGAGAAATCTGGCGGATTCCAGAGAAAAAGCAAAAGCAATTATTATGTCAGGAAATGTATTTGTAGAAGGCCAGAGAGAAGATAAGGCCGGAACAACATTTCCAGAAGAGGTAAATATTGAGGTACGCGGACATGTTCTCCCTATGTGAGCCGTGGAGGTCTTAAGCTTGAGAAAGCAATGAAAGAATTCCATGTGACAGTAGATGGAAAGGTCTGTACAGATGTTGGATCTTCCACTGGCGGATTCACAGACTGTATGCTTCAGAATGGAGCAAAGAAAGTATTTGCCATCGATGTGGGAAGAGGACAGCTGGATTGGAAGCTGCGTCAGGATCCGAGAGTGGTATGTATGGAGAAGACGAATATCCGTTATGTGACTCCGGAAGATCTTGGAGAACCTGTTGATTTTTCGTCGATTGATGTTTCGTTTATCTCTCTCACAAAAGTGCTTGGTGCAATCAGAGCGTATCTGACAGATGATGGAGAGATCGTAGCATTGATCAAACCACAGTTTGAAGCAGGACGTGAGAAGGTTGGAAAGAAAGGTGTTGTGCGAGAAAAGAGTACACATCATGAAGTAATCGAGAAAGTGACAGAATTTGCGGTATCCATCGGATTTTCTGTACTTGAGATCACATTCTCTCCAATCAAGGGACCAGAAGGAAATATCGAATACCTTGTACATTTGAAGAAATGTCCGGAAGAGGAAGCAAAGATTGAGACAAAGGAACTGGATCAGGTAGTGGATGAAGCATTCGCTGCTCTGGCAAAGTAAAAAGGTGATGGTATGGAATCTTTTTATATCATAACAAATCAATTAAAAGACAGAGATTATTCTGTTACGATTGAGATAAAAGATTATATTGAGAGAAAAGGCAAACATGTTATTCTTGCGCAAAAGGACGGGGAAGGATTTATTGTTCCGGGAACGATTCCGGAGGACGTTGATTGCGGACTGGTTTTAGGTGGGGATGGAACTCTGATCCGTGCAATACGTGACCTTGAAGGAAATAAACTTCCGCTTCTTGGAATCAATATTGGAACGTTGGGGTATTTGGCAGATGTAGAATTGAAAGATTATAAATCTGCGATTGACAGACTTTGCGAGGAAGAGCCTAAAGTTGAGAAACGTATGATGTTGGAGGGGACAATGTCACCCGGTGAAAAAGATCTGGCGGTAAATGATATCGTCCTGACAAGAGAAGGGAATCTTCGTATTGTTCAGTTTAATGTATATGTGAATGGGACATTGTTGAATACATATCAGGCAGACGGTGTGATCATCTGTACACCGACGGGAAGTACAGGATATAATCTTTCCGCAGGTGGACCGGTGGTAGAGCCAACAGCAAGTCTGATCGTTATCACTCCAATCTGTTCCCATGCACTTAACACGAGCAGTGTGGTGCTTTCAGCAGAGGATGATGTTGAAGTTGAGATTTGCGAGGGCCGTTATGGAAGGCAGGAGAAAGTAGCTTTATGTTACGACGGTGCTGTACAGAGGCAATTGGTTAGCGGAGACAGAGTGAAGATCAGAAAATCAGATGCCAAAGCGCATCTTGTAAAATTAAGTGAAGAAAGTTTTATGATAACAATGCGCGAGAAGATGAAAGGAAATTGATACTATGAAAGTGAGCCGACATGCAAAGATAATTGAATTGATCAGTCAGTATGACATAGAGACGCAGGAGGAACTGGCAGAATATCTGAATAATGCCGGCTTCAAGGTCACACAGGCAACTGTCTCCAGAGATATCAGAGATCTGAAGCTGACAAAGTTGTCTGTAAACGGTGGGCGTCAGAAGTATATTGTCCATAGACAGGAAGATGACGGAATGAACGAAAAATATATCCGTGTGCTTCGTGACGGATTTGTTTCCATGGATATGGCACAGAATATCCTTGTAATCAAAACAGTTGCCGGAATGGCAATGGCGGTTGCTGCTGCAGTAGATGCAATGAAATGGAATGAAGTGGTCGGATGTATTGCGGGAGATGACACGATCATGTGCGCAATTCGTACAGTTGAAGATACAGCTGTAGTAATGGAGAATATAAGAAAATTGGTTTCAAGGAAAGCATAGGTGACATATGTTACAGAATCTGTATGTGAAAAATCTTGCTTTGATTGATGAAACAGAAGTTGAGTTTGGGGAAGGATTGAATATTCTGACCGGTGAAACCGGAGCAGGAAAGTCAATCTTCTTGGCTCTGTTACGCTTGCACTGGGTGGAAAATACAATGCACAGATGCTTCGAAACGGGGCAAAAAGCGGATTGGTAGAACTTACTTTTCACATCAAAGAAGAAAAGATTTTAAAGAAGCTGGAGGCCTTGGACATTTATCCGGAAGACGGATATCTGACATTGAGCCGCCGCCTTTTAGAAGGCCGAAGTGTCAGTAAGATTAACGGTGAGACAGTGAATATGAGCGTCCTTAAAGATGTAGCCAGTCTTTTGATCGATATTCATGGACAGCATGATAATCAGACATTGCTTCATCGAAAGAATCATTTAACACTGCTTGATCTTTATGGGAAAGAACAGACGGATCCGTTAAAAGAAAAAATGGCTTCCTGCTATCAGGAATGGAAGGCAGTATGTAAGAAGGTGGAACAATCTTCACTGGATGAAGAGAGCCGAAGAAGAGAACTTTCTCTTGCTGAATTTGAAGTGAATGAGATTGAAGAAGCAGCTCTTAAAGAAGGTGAAGATGAACTTTTAGAAGAACAGTATCGCAAGATGACAGATAGCAGAAAACTCACAGAAGGAGTTGCAGAAGCGTATCAGTATACTGCAGAGGACGAACGTGGAAATGCAAGTGATTACTTAAGCCGTGCAATCCGAAGCCTTCAGGAAGCAGCATCTTTTGATGAAAAGGGAAGCCAGCTCTACGATCAGATCGTGGAGATCGATAGTCTGCTGAATGATTTCAACCGGGATCTGGCGGAATATGCAAAGAGTTTTGAATATTCGGAAGAAGAATTTTCAGAAGTTGAGTCCCGCCTGAATGAAGTGAATCATTTAAAGGCAAAATATGGAAACACTGTCAGTGATATCCTTGCATATTGTGAGGAAAAAAGACAGAGACTATCAGAACTGGAAGATTACGATTCTTTTATGCAGGAACTTTTGGAGAAACAGAAAAAAGCAGAAAAGCAGATGGAAAAGGCTGCGATGGAACTGCATGAAGTGCGTGAACAAAACGCAGTTAAATTTGCCGAGGAAATTGTTCATCAGATGTCGGAACTGAATTTCCTGGATGCACGTTTTGAAATTCGTTTGACAGAAGCAAAAAGTTATTCTGCACAAGGAAAAGATGATGCAGAGTTTTATCTGTCGGTTAATCCGGGAGAACCTGTGCGTCCACTGGGGGATGTCGCATCCGGAGGAGAGCTATCCCGTATTATGCTTGCAATCAAGACCGTACTTGCAGATGAAGAAGATACACCGACTTTGATATTTGATGAGATTGATAGTGGAATATCAGGAATCACAGCAGGTCGTGTCGGAGAGAGACTGCAGTTGATTGGAAAGAGCCGTCAGGTAATTTGTATTACACATCTTTCACAGATCGCAGCGGCAGCAGATATTCATTTTTGCATTCATAAAGAGGCAGAAGATAATTCTGTGAGAACACAGATCGAGAGACTTGATCAGGAAGACTCTGTTGCAGAGCTTGCAAGACTTCTTGGGGGAGCAAATGTGACAGATGGAATCATAGACAGTGCCAGAGAAATGAAGGAACTGGCAAAAAGAGAAAAATAATACCAGTGTGAAAAGAAGAAGATCCACACATACTAAGAGCAGATGCAAACAGCATCTGCTTTTAATATTTGCAAGAGAGGAGTGTGGATCATGAAAGAACGCAGGAAAAGGAATATGAGCGGGACAGGTCTGTTGTTTCTGTTCTGCTTATTGATGTTATGTGGCTGTGCACAGATTACAGGATTTATGGAAAATACGGAAGTCAGTGGTCGGGAAGTGGAAAGTCTGGCTGCGGAAAAGGAAGACGATACGGTTCTACTTGGAGGAATGCCGGTTGGAATTTATATGGAAACGGATGGTGTACTGGTTTTAGACACGGAGAAAATGACGGGGATGGATGGAAAGGAATATACACCTGCACAGGGTGTAGTGAGTTCCGGTGATTATATTACAGAAGTAAATCACCAGAAGATTGAGGGGAAAAAACAGTTGATGGATCTGGTGGAACATCTGGATGGAGAGAAGGTCCTTCTGACAGTCAGACGCGAAAATACGATATTAGAAAAGAAATTGACTCCTGTGCAGATTTCAAAAGGAAATTATCGCCTGGGAATCTGGGTAAGAGATAATGTACAGGGACTTGGGACGATCACATTTTTGACAAAAAATAACAGGTTCGCAGCACTGGGACATGGCATTCATGATGTTGATACAAGTACACTTCTTACGATCAAAAGAGGAACGCTTTATAGAACCAGTATTCAGAAAGTGCAAAAGGGAAGCAAAGGGAATCCCGGAACAATGGAAGGGATTATTGTTTATAATCGGTTTCATCAGCTTGGAGTGATCGAGAAAAATACGGATGCGGGTATTTATGGAGAATTAAATTCAGACAGAAGCTGGATAGGAGAGGAAGTTCCGATACAGGTAGCAAAAAAAGAGGAAATAAAGACGGGGGAGGCAAGGATTCGCTGCTACATTGATGGTGAGGTGAAAGAATACACAATCTGTATAACACAAATTGACAAAGAATCCGACCAGGTGAACAAAGGAATGGTAATTCAGGTGACAGATACGGAATTGCTGGAAAAGACAGGGGGCATTATTCAGGGGATGAGCGGGAGTCCCATTATTCAGAATGGAAAACTGATCGGAGCTGTGACGCATGTGTTTGTACAGGATTCGACAAAAGGATACGGTATTTTTATTGAAAATATGTTGAAAGAGGAAGAATCGTGAAAAGGGTCGAAAAGGATGTCGAAATACTACTGCAAGATTTTCTTGAATACGACAAAAAAGCTGGAATATAATACACGAGTGGTGTAACAAGACAAACGTTCTCAGAAAAAGGAGAGAAGAAGATGGAACATTTGAAAATAGCCGTTGCTGATGATAACCAGAAAATTTTGGATCTTTTGGATCGTGTGATCGGGATGGAAAAAGACATGAATCTGGTCGGAAAGGCGAAAAATGGTGAAGAGATGTGTCAGATCATCAAAGATAAACAGCCGGATGTTGTTCTTCTCGACCTGATTATGCCGAAAATGGATGGATTGACGGTCATGGATCGGATCAATCATGACAAAACTGTCAGCAAGCATCCGTATTTTATCGTAATCACAGCAGTTGGGCAAGAAAAGATTACAGAAGATGCTTTTAATAAAGGCGCAAATTACTATATGATGAAACCGTTTCAAAATGAGATGCTGTTAGAACGAATCCGAAGTGCGGGACGGATGCCACACGGTATGGAAACAAGAAACTCTGAGGTGACATCTGAAAACAGAGGAGAAAGTCTGGAGACACGAGTGACAAATATGCTGCATGAAATCGGAATACCGGCTCATATTAAGGGGTATCATTATCTGAGGGATGCGATTATGATGGCGGTAGATGATATGGATGTGCTCAATGCAATCACAAAGATCCTGTATCCAACCGTCGCAAAGAAGTACCAGACAACATCAAGCAGAGTAGAACGTGCGATCCGACATGCGATTGAAGTGGCATGGAGCAGAGGAAAGCTGGACACTCTGGATGAACTTTTTGGGTATACGGTAAGCAATGGAAAAGGGAAACCGACCAATTCTGAATTTATTGCTCTGATCGCAGATACAATACAATTGGAATACAGGCATGGGAAATAAGAAGTAAATTACAATGAGAAATCCTTTGCATTATGATAAAAATGCGGTATAATATTTTATAAGTAATTGCCGAAAGAGGGCAAGTGAAAGTGGAGGATCTAAGTATGAAAAACATTTTGTTCGCTTCATCAGAATGTGTACCATTTATAAAGACCGGGGGTCTTGCTGACGTTGTAGGTTCACTTCCAAAAGATTTTGATAAAGAGAAATATGACTGCCGTGTAGTTTTACCTAAGTACATGTGTATGAAACAGGAGTGGGTAGACCGCCTTGAGTATATCACAAACTTCTACATGGATTTTGCAGGAGAGGATCGCTATGTCGGAATCTTTAAGACAGAATTAAACGGAGTTACATTTTATTTTATTGATAACGAATTTTATTTTTCAGGATTTGCTCCATATGATGGAGATCCGAAGTGGAATATTGAAAAATTCTCTTTCTTCTGTAAGGCAGTTTTAAGTATTCTTCCGGTTATTGGGTTCCGTCCGGATCTGATTCACTGTCATGACTGGCAGACAGGTCTGATTCCGGTATATCTGGATAATTTCCGTTTCTTTGGAGAATATTACAGAGGAATCAAGACAGTTATGACAATACATAACCTGAAGTTCCAGGGGGTATGGGATACAAAGACTGTACAGGGAATCACAGGACTTCCGGATTATTATTTCGTTCCGGATAAGCTTGAGGCATACAAAGATGCTAATATGCTCAAAGGCGGTATTGTTTATGCAGATAAGGTGACAACAGTAAGCCACAGCTATGCAGAAGAGATCAAGACACCGTTCTATGGAGAAGGTCTTGATGGACTGATGGCAGCAAGATCAAATGATCTTTGCGGTATTGTGAATGGTCTGGATTACAATGACTGGAATCCGGATACAGATCATAGAATCGCAAAGACATTTAACGTTGAGAATTTCCGGAAAAACAAACCGGTGAATAAGGCTGCTCTTCAGGAAGAACTTGGACTGGATAAAGACAATCATGTAATGTTGATCGGAATCGTTTCCCGTCTGACAGACCAGAAAGGATTTGATCTGATCGATTATATGATGGATGAGATGTGTCAGGATGCAGTGCAGATTGCAGTACTTGGAACAGGAGATCCGAAATATGAGAATATGTTCCGTCACTTTGCATGGAAGTATGCAGGAAAGGTTTCAGCGAATATTTTCTATTCCGATGATCTTTCTCACAGACTTTATGCCGGATGTGATGCATTCCTTATGCCATCCTTATTCGAGCCATGCGGACTCAGCCAGCTGATGAGTCTGAGATACGGAACACTTCCGATCGTTCGTGAGACAGGAGGATTGAAAGATACTGTAGAACCGTACAATGAGTTTGAGAAGACAGGTACAGGATTCAGTTTCTCTAATTATAATGCACATGAGATGTTGAACACTGTACGTTATGCAGAAAGAATCTATTATGATAAGAAACGTGACTGGAACAAGATGATCGAGCGCGCGATGGCTCAGGATTTCTCATGGATGAATTCCGCAAGACAGTATGAAGATCTGTACAGAAGTCTGATAGGAGAATAAGAAGTAACAAAGAAGTAATACAAGAGTAACACAAGAGCAAGGAGTAACAGACCCGATGAAAATTATTGACAAACTGAACCAGAAAGGCATCCACATTTCTTTTGAGGTGTTTCCGCCGAAGACAGATGCAGGATTTGACAAAGTATTATCAGCAACAGATGAGATTGCCAAACTGAACCCATCTTATATCAGCGTAACCTATGGAGCCGGTGGCGGAACAAGCAAGAACACAGCGAAGATCGCATCCCATATTAAGGATGATCTCGGAGTGATGAGTCTTGCACATCTGACATGTGCTTCATCCACAAAAGAAGAAGTTGGAGAGGTAATTGAAAACCTGAAGGCTCATGGAATCGAGAATATTCTCGCTTTACGAGGAGATATTCCGGAAGGCATGACATTCCCTGATGGAGATCGATTCCATTATGCTTATGAACTGGTACAGGAAATCAAGAAACATGGGGATTTCTGTATTGGTGCAGCATGTTATCCGGAAGGACATGTGGAGCAGGAACATAAAGAGGATGATATCCGTTATCTGAAACAGAAGGTAGACAGTGGAGTTGATTTCCTTACAACACAGATGTTCTTTGATAATGATATCCATTATAATTTCCTGTACAGAATCAGAGAAGCAGGGATCACAGTTCCGGTTCTGCCGGGAATCATGCCGATCACCAGTGCTGCTCAGATGAAGCGAAGCCAGGAACTTTCCGGAACAGTATTTCCGAGAAGATTTCTTGCAATATTAGATCGCTTCGGAAGTTCTCCGGATGCGATGAAGCAGGCAGGAATTGCCTATGCAACAGATCAGATTATTGATCTTCTTGCGAACGGTGTGAACAATATTCATATTTATTCTATGAATAAGCCGGAAATTGCAGTAGCAATTATGAATAATCTTTCCGAGATTATCAAGTGTTAAGAAAGTGAATGACCAGATGATAGAGACAGAGAAGAGAGTACGTGAAGCAGTTCGTTATCTGGGATTTGGAAAAAATGAGGCAGATGAACGAACCTTGGAACTGATCCAACAGTCTTTCAAAGACCTGGAACAGGAAGCAGGGCCTAAGTCCATCTGCCAAATTTTTGATCTGAATCATACAGATGACGGAAGACTGGTTATTGGACAGATGGAGATTCGAAGTAAGAGCCTGAGTAGAAATCTGAAAGGATGCCGTCAGGTTGTTCTTTTTGGAGCAACACTTGGCGCCGGAGTTGACCGGCTGATGCGCAGGATTTCTTTGACAGATATGGCAAGAGCAGTTATTTTGCAGTCTTGTGCAGCAGCAATGTTAGAAGAATATTGTGATGAGCGTCAGAAGAAGATTGCAGCAGAGCTTGAAGAAGAACATTTGTATTTAAGACCGAGATTCAGTCCCGGATATGGAGATTTTGATATCTGTTATCAGGAACCGGTCGTACGAATGTTGAATTGTGCAAAGACAATCGGGTTGACTTTGACAGACAGCTTTATGATGACACCAACAAAGTCGGTAACAGCAGTAATTGGAATCAGTACACAGAAGGACAGATGTCCAATCTCAGGATGTGAGGTCTGTACAAAAAAAGATTGTGAATACCGACGATAAGCAAGAGATAAGAGAGGAAGGATTGATACAAGAAGATGATACGAGAACGCCTGGGAAAAGAGTTATTATATTTTGACGGCGGAATGGGAACCTTGCTTCAGGCAAAGGGACTTCAGCCGGGAGAGTTACCGGAGACATGGAATGTTACACATGCGGATGAGATCAAAAACATTCACAAACAATATATTTCAGCAGGAAGTGATATTGTACTTGCGAATACATTTGGAGCGAATGCATTGAAATTCCATTGCGATGATTTTCCATTGGAAGAAATTATCCGTCTTGCGATCAGGCATGTGAAGGATGCGGCTGAAGAGGCAAGTGGTGAAGAAGAATCTACACAGCACTGGATGTCGGACCGACAGGAAAGCTTTTAAAACCGATGGGTGATCTGGACTTCGAGACAGCATATGAGACATTCAAAGAAGTTATGATCCTCGGAGAGAAAGCCGGTGCGGATCTGATCCATATTGAGACCATGAGTGACACTTATGAACTGAAGGCAGCGGTGCTTGCAGCGAAAGAGAATACATCTCTTCCGGTTTTCGCTACGACGATTTTTGATGAACGTGGAAAGCTTCTGGACGGGGGCAGATGTTCCGTCTGTTGTGGCAATGCTTGAAGGATTAAGGATCGATGCCCTTGGAATCAACTGTGGAATGGGACCGGAGCAGATGCTGCCG
>ENA-OQIO01001170-OQIO01001170.1-human-gut-metagenome-genome-assembly--contig:-NODE-1170-length-13205-cov-1.585716_pt1 | contig 13205 bp, 21 predicted proteins | sample MGYA00242573_ERZ504737 | MGnify/ENA primary metagenome ERZ504737 (study PRJEB26092, sample SAMD00036203) | human gut metagenome | host: Homo sapiens | study: EMG produced TPA metagenomics assembly of... | reverse complement strand
GCTCCGCACTAGCAAACTTCGTAAGAGAAAAAGTTACCGAAATATTCCCCGGATTCCCGTCCTTTTTTACCCGCCTTTTAAAGCTTAGCGCAAGCTCTCTGGTCTCATCTGCGAACCGCTTCCGGATCTCATTAAGCCTCTGAATGCTTTCCGGCGGCATTCCCCGGTAAATACGCACCCACACTTCATCCCATCTCTTAAATCCACGGATACCAAGAGCCAGCACATAATTCTCCAGAAGGTCTGCTTCCTCCCTGGTCACACAGGACATTCCGCACCGGAGATAACGGAATACACTCTCATAGGAAAAATCCTGCACTGCCATCTCAAGTGCTGCCCGGAAATATTCTACAAACGGATTCATCAGGACCGTATGCTTCTCATCAATGAAATACGGGATCCCTGCTGCTGTAAATACCTGCTTTGCAAGATTTCCATACTCCTCCAGGTTACCTGTGATCACGGCGATCTCACCGTAACGGCAGCCCTTTTCCCTTACAAGTCTGGCGATCCGGCGGGCAGCTTCTTCCATTTCCTTCTGCGGGTTCACTGCCGAAAACATGCAGATCTCATCCTGCGCTTTTTTATATATATTTTTCGGTAACGGAAGATATTTTTTCAAGGAAATGAAGGCAGGTGCCTGGGAAAAGCGGGATTTTCCCACATCCTTCAAAAAGAACCGGTGTCTCGATCTCCCTGGTCAGCTCCGAAAGCCCGTGGATCATCTGACGGCTCATATAAAAAAGCTGATAAGGTTTTCCTCTCATGCTCAGATTCTCATCCGCATCCATGGTCACCGTTACCATCACCTTCTCACAGACAGCAAGAAGTTCTCCCACAACACGCATCTGAATAGGAGTAAAACCGGTGTAACCATCCAGAAGGAGTACACTGTTTTTCATTTTTTCAGAAAACGGAAGAGCTTTTTCCAGCGCATCCATTACTTCTTCTCCTGTCATATAATGATCCTTCAGATATCCGGTAAATGCCTGGTAAAGAACAGCTACGTCTTTCAGCTTCATCTGAAGTAACGCTCTGTCACCGGAATCCTCGATCATCTCCTGGATCTCACTGTCCCGGATATCGTACTGCATAAACTCCGACAGGATAGACTTCACTTCATCCAGGTATCCCGCTTTACGCATCTGACCTCCCAGATAGGAAAGCTCCTTTCCATGCTGCTGTACCATCTTCTGCAGCACCATACTCTTACCGGTTTCTTCCAGAAGGATGCGGCTGTCTCCTCCAACTTCCTCCAGAACACGGTATGCAAGACGCTCAAAGCTCAGGATATCAATATTCAGGATTCCCCTGCCCGGACTCATCTCCACCAGTGTCTTCTGGGTCTGCATGGTAAACTGCTCCGGCACGATCACATAAAAAAGCTTCTCAGGATGCAGCCCCGCCTGTTCTATTATATTCTGATAAGCATAACAGGATTTTCCGCTTCCGGAACTTCCTATGATAAACTGTAATGACATCTTCATCCTCCCGATCACTTGCAGATTTTCAGTCATTCCGGCGCCCTCCTGCGCCTGAAGTATTCCTATCATACCACAAATTCTGCTCCTATAGAACGGTAGTTCTCCATATTCTGAAATATCTGCCTGCTCTTTTCCTTATTTTTCCGGACACGGTATCGGATGGTCTGCGCACAGCTGTGGCATAAATCCTCCCTCCCGATAATAAACTATATAAAAAGCTTTGGGAGGCGTGCGCCATGAGTTCCAAAACCAGGATCATCGTCCTACATATGAAAGAGATCATTTACACAGCTGTCTTTCTGGCTCTCGCTGTTGTTCTGGCTGTCGTTCTTTTCTTCATGTTCGGTCCCGGAAAAAATGCCAGTCATACAGCCGGCGAAAAATCCCGCTACAAGCCGGCGTCTATACCTCTTCCATCACTCTGAATGATAATACCTTCGATGTGGAAGTTACTGTAAATGCTGACAGGATCAAGGCCATCCGTCTGGTGAATTTAAATGAAGCCACAAAAGCTTCCTATCCTCTTATGGAACCGGTTCTGGATTCTTTGGCAAGTCAGATCTATTCCAGTCAGTCCCTGGAAGACATTCAGTATGCAGGAGACCGAAAATATACCTCCCAGGTACTCCTTTCAGCTATCACGGATGCAGTAAAAAAAGCGGAGAACACTTAAGCTCTCCGCTTTGCGATCTACGTTCAGATTTCAATCTTCTCCAGCACATCCTGCCAGATCCTTGCACTTGCATCACTTGGCATTCTGAGATCTCCTCTTGGAGAAAGTGCCACACTACCTACCTTCGGGCCATCCGGCAGACAGGAACGCTTGAACTGCTGGGCAAAAAATCTCCGATAGAAGGTTTTCAGCCATTTCAGAATCGTCTCTTTATCATAAATCCCCTCAAAGGTCAGGCAGGCAAGCCTGTAGATCTTATCCGGTGTAAATCCTGCACGCAGCATGTAATACAGATAAAAATCATGAAGCTCATAAGGTCCTACCAGATCCTCCGTCTTCTGGGCGATCTTGCCATCCTTAGGAGGAAGAAGCTCCGGGCTTACCGGAGTATCTAGGATATCCAGAAGAACCTCCTTCAGTTCCTCATCTCCGCAGGTATCCGCATAATAACGTACCAGATGACGTACCAGTGTCTTCGGAACAGAAGCATTCACACCATACATGGACATGTGATCGCCATTATAGGTTGCCCAGCCAAGAGCCAGCTCGGAAAGGTCTCCTGTTCCCACAAGAACGCCGCCTTCCTTGTTTGCCGTATCCATCAGGATCTGAGTACGCTCACGTGCCTGACTATTCTCATACGTCACATCGTGGATCTCCGGATCATGTCCGATATCCCGGAAATGGATATTTACCGCCTCTTTAATATTTACCTCGGTAAGCCTTGCACCAAGCAGCGGCTTAACTTGCAGGCATTCTGATAGGTTCTGTCTGTGTTCCAAAGCATGGCATGGTCACACAGTGATCTGTTCTCTCGGCATTCCCATCCTGTCAAAGCACGTGCCATTACAAGAAGCGCCAGGGTAGAATCCAGTCCTCCGGAAAGTCCTACCACCGCACTCCTGCTGTGGATATGCTCCATACGTTTCTTAAGTCCCATAGCCTGGATGTTCAGGATCTCCTCGCAGCGCTCATCACGCTCTTCCTTCACAGACGGAACGAAGGGATACTGTGGATATTTTCTGGTAAGTCTTGTTTCCTCCTCTGCTACGGAAAATCAACTCTTGTATGACTGCAGGTAGAAACTGCCGGATACGTGGACATTCTTCTTCTCTCATCAGCCAGTCTCTGCACATCGATCTCACTGTAAATAATGCCGTTCTCAAAGCGTCTGCTTTCCGCAAGCATGGAACCGTTCTCTGCGATCATATTCTGTCCGCCAAACACGAGATCCTGGGTAGACTCCCCTTCCCCTGCACTGGCATAAATATATCCGCAGATCAGTCGTGCTGACTGCCCGCTTATCAGAGTTCTCCGGTAGGATCCTTACCTACCATCTCATCACTGGCAGAAAGATTAACGATGATATGCGCACCGTTGACGGCATGACGGATACTTGGCGGCGCAGGGACCCAGAGATCCTCGCAAAGCTCTGCTGCAACGGTGAATTCCGGAAATTCCTTACATTCAAAGATCAGCTCTGTTCCAAAAGGAATTTCATCCCAGAACTCATCCTCCTCATTTTTCTCGCACTTCAGGAAGTCCACAAATTCCACATCTTCTTCCTCTGCACCCGCAAACTGTCTCTGCTCATAAAACTCATTATAATTCGGAATATGAGTCTTCGGCACAAATCCCACGATACGGCCATGATTCAGAGCTGCTGCCACATTATAGAGCTTGCCTCTGTGACGCAGCGGGAGTCCCACAAAGATCAGGGCGTCCGTCTCCCTTGTCTCCTCCGCAATATGCAGAAGCTCATCCCACGCACTGTCCAGAAGACATCTCTGGAGAAAAAGATCGTGACAGGTATATCCTGTGATACAAAATTCCGGAAATACCATCAGCTTGACATGCTCCTTTTCCATTTCATGAATGGCCTTAAGGATTTCCTCTCCGTTTGCCTTGCAGTCTGCAACGGTAACTCTCGGCGTTGCCGCTGCCACCTTGATAAAACCATGCTTCATTTTTTCTTCCTCCCGAGTTTTATCGCTTGCACTCTCTTATGATCCTCTTAAGATCTTCCACGGTAAAATTATAATTCTTATTGCAGAAATGACAGTTCATCTCAATGTCCTTGCCTTCCTGGATCATCTCGTTAAGTTCTTTTCTTCCGATGCTAATCAGCGCTTTTTCCACACGCTCTCTGCAGCAGTTGCAATGGAACTGTGTGGGCAGTGTATCATTGATCTCTATGTCAAAGCCTTCCAGTACTTTTCAAGAAGACTTTCCGGTGTATGTCCCTGCTCCAGAAGATTGGTAACAGAATCGATCTTTGATACGTTTTCCTCAAGCTTTGCGATCACTTCTTCCTCTGCAAAAGGCATCAGCTGTACAATAAAGCCTCCCGCCTGACGGACTGTATTATCCTTATTCATCAGCACACCCAGTCCTACCGCAGACGGAACCTGCTCGCTGGTTGCAAAATAATAGGTGAGATCTTCTGCGATCTCGCTGGTCTGAAGAGCAACCTGTCCCACATATGGCTCTTTCAGTCCCATATCCTTGATCACATCCATAAAGCCTACGCCGACAGCTCCCGCAACATCCAGCTTGCCTTTGCTGTTTGCCGGGATACATACATCCGGATTTCCCACATAACCCTTTACATTTCCGTGAGAATCTGCAGTTACTGTGATTCCCTGCAGTGGTCCGCCTGCATGGATCCGAAGTGTAAGGAGATCCTTTTCTCCTTTCATCATAGCTCCCATCATAGCACCGCCGGTAAGGAGACGTCCCAGTGCCGCTGTTGCCACCGGACTGGTGTTATGATTCTTTCTCGCTGTCTCCACCATATCGGTTGTAACAGCCGCAAATGCACGGATCTGGCTGTTTGCCGCTGTTGCTCTTACAATATAATCACTCATATAAAAAAATTTCCTCCTTTATTTCTCTTCTGACGGAATTTCCTTTCCATGTTCTCTGGCCACAAAAGTCAGTCTTCCGCTGTCCGGCTTCGGTGCATCCTTGGTGTATGCGTCATAAACCGCCAGCGGGATCAGGCCTGCCTTTTCAAGAAGTTCCCTTACTTTCTCCGGATCATAGGCCTTCTGGTAATGAATTTCCTCGTCTCTCTCATAAAGACCATCTTCTCTCGGAAGAAACAGAGTCAGATCATACACATTGATCCCGGTCTCCTCATCAAATTCATTTTCCCAGATAAAGCTTCCCTCTTCCCGATTCTCTGCAATAGTCGTATTTCCAAGCATTTCCCGGTATTTATACGGGGTGTTCATATCAAATATGAAAATTCCATCCGGATCAAGATAATTGTTCACCAGTTTAAATACAGTAAGCAGATCCTTCTCCTCTGTGATGTAATTCATACAGTCACAGACGCTGACGACAGCACGTACCGTTCCATAAAGTTCAAACTCCCGCATATCCTGTTCCAGATAAAGATCTCATGACCGGATTCTGCACGTTTTTCCATGGCTTCGCCAAGCATTTCCTCAGAGTTATCCACACCGATCATATCATAACCGGACTCAGCCAGAAGCTCTGTCATCACTCCGGTCCCACAGCCAAGTTCCAGCACGATCCCGTCTTCAATTCCGTATTCTTTAAGACTTCCTATAAGATATTCCGCCCATTTTTCATATTCCACATTGTCCATGAAATGTCATAAACTCTGGCGAAATCACTGTATGCTTCCATAAAAACCTCCAAATATTTTCCGGGCGTTCCATCGCCCGCAGCGTTCACATTATACCATGTCTTCCTGTATAAGTATACGCCTCTGACATAATATGACACAAAAAATCCGGGACCGCAGCCACAAAAGCTGTGATCCCGGAATTCTTATCTAACCGAATCTCCTGCTACTCCAGGCTTTACTGTACAGGCATATAGTATACGTCTGCAGCCTCACCGTGCCAGTAGAAGCTTGTTCCATCCTCTTCATATACATCACAGTCATACTGAGAAGAGAAGGTGAAACGGTTTCCTTCGTTATCCATCCATGCACCGTTTCCGTCCGGAACGATAACACGTGGTTTACCATCGGAGTTTCTGTAAATAGTTCTTGTCTCATCTGTGTTGCCAAGCTGCTCATCTGTAAATCCGCCATTTACGATAGCACCGGAGGAGCTGCTGTCAGTGGATGCAGTTCCATTGGAAGAACCATCAGATGTACTGCTTCCGTCTGTAGATGTTCCGTCAGATGCTGCACTTCCGTCTGTAGATGTGCTTCCGTCGCAGCTGTAGTTCCATCTGCTGCTCCGTCAGAAGAAGCTGCTGCATTACCATCTGCAGATGCACTTCCGTCAGAGGAAGCTGCTGCATTATCTTTACCGGCAGTCTTGGCTGCGGAACCATTTGCCGCACTCTTCAGAGTGGAATCACCAAGGATCGCAAAGCTGTCGACAGACTCCTGAACCTTTTTCAGAGCATCCTCTTTTTTAACAGATGCCACAAGGCTGTAATACTCACTGTCATTTACAAAGTATTTATTGATAGCATATACATAACCGTCACTCTTGGTCGTATCCTTATATTTCACAGTATAGGAATAAATGTTGATTCCGTCTTTCTGATCTGCCTTGTAATCCTGGATCTCAAAATCGGTTCCATTTACATGTTCTCTGCTGTGTCATGGAAACTGCCATATCCTGGAGTTCGGGATCACTGCGGATTCCAGATCTGCTCCGGAACCGTGAAGGATCAGGATCCTGCCCTGGTCAGGAGACTCGAAGCTTACCATATCTGTCTCGTCGGACTTGTTGGCCCAGGTTGCATCCGGAGCTTGATCGCTACGGATTTATCCTTGGATGTATAGGTTGTATTCTGTGCGTCTGCTGCAACAGTCGGTGTAACCTTCGCTTTTTTCGCCGGTGTCGGAGTAGGAGTAGACTCCACAACCACGCTGTCCTCTTTTCCTCCTCCGAAACTACATGCCGTCATGACACCAGAAAGAGCAACAGTCATAGCTAAAAGTGCAATAAATTTTTTATTCTTCATAGTATCCTCCTCATAATCATCATCAGTCACAAAGTGTGTCCGGAATATTCACTCCTGAACACACTCTTTGCTATAGTTTACGATTTTATTACAGCTTTGTCAATTGATTTCTCCCTGTACTTTATGAATATCCTGTAAGCAGATATCCTGCTCCGTACAGGATTTTTCTAACATTATAATCTTCCCGGATATATCTATCTTATTCTCTTCTTCTGCTGATCCTGTATTTCCCGTTTTACGCCTTCATTACGAAAGCTCTGTTTATTCCCCCATCAAGTAATCCTCCTGTTTTAATGACAAATATCTCCTTGAATCTGTCCTCTTTTTTTTTTCTATAATTGTGTCTTTATTCATGTACACTCATGTTGTAAAGTATACCCAACCAAAAATATATGAAAAGAGGACATCCATACATCGATGTTTTCGGGAAAGGATCTATCACTATGGAAAAAGCAGTTCAGACATCTCAGAGAACTGACCAGGAGCTTTCATCTGTTCAGTTTCTCACCATTACAGCCGCATTTGTTGCACTGACTTATATCTTCACCGCATTTATTAATGTTAAGCTTCCGATCGCAGCCAGCGGCGGACTGATCCACCTTGGAAATGTGCCGTTATTCATCGGTGCCATTTTATTCGGAAAGAAAACCGGAGCCATTGCCGGTGGGATCGGAATGGGGCTCTTTGACCTTCTCTCCGGCTGGACCCTGTGGGCACCATTTACTCTTATTATTGTAGGGATCATGGGCTTCACAGTAGGTAAGCTCACAGAGGATCCCCGGCACCAGAACATGAAATGGTATGTGATTGCCATTGCCGCAGCCTGCGTGATCAAGGTTGTGGGATACTACATTGCAGAGGTTATCATCTATGGAAATCCACTGGCACCGGTATCTTCCATCCCGGGAAACCTGGTCCAGATCGGTGTTGCAGCTGTCATCGTTCTCGTAGTGATCACACCATTAAACCTTGCAGCAAGAAAAACCGGATTAAAAAAACAGCTGTAACAGCTGCCGTAATTTGCGGAAATAATATAAAGATCAAGAGGTGAGCTTATGTATAAGATCATGACACCGGGACCTACACAGGTCGCAGAAAATGTCCGTCTGGCAAGAAGCATGGAATGCACAAATCCGGATCTGGACGAAGATTTTGTCGAATTTTATAAAGAAACCTGCGAGAAGATCAGCACTCTTCTCCATACCTCCAACGAAACCCTCATCTTAAGCGGTGAGGGTATCCTTGGACTGGAGCTGCCATTGCTTCCATGACTGAGCCCGGAGATAAGGTTCTTGTTCTGGACAATGGTATCTACGGAAAAGGCTTTGCCGATTTTGTTTCCATGTACGGAGGCAGACCGGAGCTTTATACCAGAGATTATCAGAACACTCTCGATGTAAAGGAACTGGAAGCCTTCCTTGCGGATAACCATGACTACAAATATGCAACCGTAGTACACGGCGATACTCCAAGCGGCATGCTTAACGATGTATCTGCCATCTGCCCGCTTCTTAAAAAATACGGGATCCTTACCGTTGTAGATTCTGTCTCCGCTTCCTTCGGCGAGCCTCTGAACATTGATGCATGCAGATCGATATCATGTGCGGCGGATCACAGAAGGTGGTATCTGCACCTCCGGGACTTACCTTTGTTGTAGTCAGCAGCGATGCAAAGAAGGCAATGACTGAAAGAAAGGCACCCATTGCTTCTTTCTACGCAAATCTCACAACCTTCGCACATTATTATGAAGAAAAATGGTTTCCATATACCATGCCGATCAGCGATATCTACGGACTCCGCGCTGCCATTGACAACATCGCAGCAGACCCTGCCATCCTCTCCCGCCACGCAAAGATCGCCAGTGCCTCCAGAAAGGCCATCACAGGCGCAGGCCTGAACCTTTACCTGCACAGCGGATATTCCAGTACAGTTACTGTTTTTGAAGTACCGGAGGGCACAACAGCCGAAGCGATCCTTGAGGGAGTAAAAAAAGACTACAACATTATGCTGGCAGGCTCCTTCGATGTCCTGGCTGGCAAAGTGATCCGCATCGGACATATGGGAAACAACGCTGCATTCTATAATGTAAGAGAAGTTTTTGCAGCCCTGGACGGAACTTTACGCAGGCTTGGCGTTCCGCTTAAGGCTTCCATGGAGGATATCTTCTGCAAAAACATGCAGTAATTTCTGAGAGCTCTATAGTAAAAGCACTGTAAGATGAATTCAACTTTTCATCACGCAGTGCTTTTTTTAATAATTCTTATAATATTTTTTCTTTAAAGCAGTCACCAATAATCTGCATTCCTATTGGAAGTCCGTTAGAATCCTGTCCACATGGAACTGAAATTCCCGGAAGTCCTGCAAGGTTAACTGAGATTGTATAAATATCTCCAAGATACATCTTAATTGGGTCTGAAAGGCTGTCTCCTAATTTAGGAGCTGTAGTTGGTGCAGCCGGTCCGATAATTACGTCGTATTTTGCAAAAGCTTCATCGAAAGCTTTCTTTATAAGTGCCTTTGTTCTAAGTGCTTTCAAATAGTAAGCATCATAATATCCTGAACTTTAAAACGAATGAACCTAACATAATTCTTCTCTTAACTTCTTCACCAAAGCCTTCTGAACGTGTCTTCTTATACATGTTGTGAAGTCCGTTGTATTCTTCTGTTCTGTATCCGTATTTTACACCATCAAATCTTGAAAGGTTTGAGCTTGCTTCTGCTGACGCAATAACATAATATGCAGGAATTGCATACTCAACAAGGCTTAAATCAAATTCTTCAACAATTGCACCTTTGTCTTTTAATACATCGACTGCCTTAAGAATTGCTTCTTTAACTTCAGGTTCAAGTCCTTCGCCAAAATAGTCTTTTGGAATACCAATTTTAAGCCTTAACATCCTCAACTAAAGCTTCTGTAAAGTTGTAATCATCTCTCTTTACTGATGTTGAATCTTTTGAATCGTAGCTTGCAATAGTTTCAAGAATTGTTGCACAGTCTGTAACGTCTTTTGCTACAGGTCCAATCTGATCAAGTGATGAACCATAGGCAATAAGACCGTAACGGGATACTGTTCCGTAAGTTGGCTTAATTCCTGTTACACCACAAAATGAACTTGGCTGTCTAATTGATCCACCTGTATCTGAACCCAATGCATATGAGCATTCTTCTGCTGCAACTGCTGCACAGCTACCACCTGATGAGCCACCAGGTACATGTTCTTTATTCCATGGATTCTTAGTTGGTCCATAGAAAGATGTTTCTGTTGTACTTCCCATGGCAAACTCATCCATGTTAGTTTTTCCAATAATTACTGCTCCTGCTTTTTCAAGATTAATAACAGCTTCTGCTGAATATGTTGGATAAAAGTTTCCTAAGATTTTTGAGCTACATGTTGTAAGCTTGTCTCTTGTACACATATTATCCTTTATTGCTACAGGAACACCTGCCAAAGGACCTGTTAGCTGTCCTTCATCAATTAATTTCTGTATATGTTCTGCCTTTTCTAAGACTTCTTCTTTTTTATAAACTGTAACATAACTATTTATATCTTTCTCAACAGCTTCAATCTGGTCAAATGCTGCATTTACTGCATCTACAACCCTGACTTCGCCTGACTTGATTTTTTTACCCAGCTCTACTGCTGTCAAACTCATCAAATTCATGAATATATCCTCTCTTATCTTAGCTTATTATTCTTCAAATGTTTTTGGAACTACAAAAGCTCCATCCTTCTGTTCCGGTGCATTCTTCAATATATTCTCTCTATCATCCCCGTTAACAACAACATCTTCTCTGAAAACATTATTTACAGGAAATACATGGCTCATAGGTTCTACATTGCTTGTATCAAGCTGATTTAACATATCAATGTAGTCAAGCATTCTTCCCATGTCACTTTTAGCCTTTTCTTTTTCTTCGTCAGATAATTCAAGCTTTGCAAGAATTCCAACGTATTCTATTGTTTCGTCTGAAATAATATTAGCCATAATGACCTCCTCTTTATTCTGTAGTATCTACATACTTTTCCACACTTAATCTATATCTTACAAAATATCGGTGTAAAAATCAATGAAATACGCTTTATTCCGTACAAAAAGCAGTAAAAAACTTTGTATTATTAACATATTAATGTTCTTTCCTTATAACTTGACTTACATATGGATTGTAATTACAATATTTAAAAATAAACTTGTAGTTAATAATGTAATTTAAATGGATCTAACCCCATTATGCTACATTATTTATTATAGTATCAAATACATATAGGAGGACTTACCTTGACTGTAACATATATCGGACATAGTGGTTTTTTACTGGAAACTGAAGATGCATATTTTCTTTTCGATTATTTTAAAGGCACAATTCCTGAATTAAAGAATAATAAAAGCATTATTGTTTTTTCCAGTCACCGACATCACGATCACTTTAATCCTGAAATTTTTGAACTTATTAAAATTTATCCGGATATACGTTATGTGTTGTCATATGATATTCCCCTTAAAAGACATCTAAAAAAATATGAAAACCAGGGGATAGACCTAGCGAAAAACATTTTGATAACGAAAAAGAATATCGAAACAATGCTTAAGCTGCCTAATGGAAAGGACTTAAAAATATCAACTTTTAGGTCTACAGATGAAGGTGTAGCATTTCTGTTAGAATATGATAACAAGGTTTATTATCACGCAGGAGATTTAAACTGTTGGTATTGGAAGGAAGAACCTAAGTCTTATAGAAATAATATGATTCAATTATATATCCGCGAAATTCAAAAAATGGATAACTTAAAGATTGATGTTGCCTTTGTTCCTTTGGATCCCAGACTTGAAGAAACAGCATATAAAGGTTTGGAGATATTTATGGAACATACTAATCCACAAATTGTATTTCCAATGCACTGCTGGGGAAAGTATGATATAATCAGTTCTTTCCTTAATACACATCCTGAATATAAAGAAAAAATCCGGATGATTAATAATGAAGGACAAATTTTTAATGTTTGAGGAAATTTATATGAATTTTAAAATGGTACATGAAAATTATAACGTATTTGACTTAAAAAAATCTTTGGACTTTTATGAAAAAGCCTTAGGGCTTAAGGAAGTCCGTAGAAAAGAAGCTGTGGCACTAACTATATATCAATAGTGCAACAGCCTTTTTCATATTATATACTATATTTTTAAAGTATGGCCCTTATTTATTATTCAACCACTCCGCCTTCAACTACAAGGTTTCAGGATCGATACTATCTCCGTAAACACTCTTTAATGTTTCATCAAAGTCCTTATGGAAGAATTTTTCCTTAGCCAATGTCTTAATTTCATCATTTAACCAGTTAAGCAACTCTGTGTTACCCTTCTGTACTGCAGGTGCAATTGTGTCAATATCTCCAAGTGATTCAACTCCTACTACGAATCCTTTGTTCTGTTTTGCCCATGCAAGAACTTCTGTGTTGTCTGTTGAGAATGCATCTCCACGGCCATCTAACAAAGCATCATATGCTTCCTGATATTCATCAAATTTTACAAGTGTTACATCAGGATAGTTTTTTGAAAAATATGTTTCTGCTGTTGTTCCCTTAACAACAATTAATTTCTTTCCCTTTAACTGATTTACATCTGTTATTTCTGCCTTTTGTGGTGAAACAATTCCAAGTGCCACCTTCATATATGGAAGTGCGAAATCAACCTGTTCTTTTCTTTCATCAGTTACTGTAAAGTTTGCCAATGTAATGTCAACTTTTGCTGATTTTAAATATTCAACACGGCTTGCTGCCTCTACATAAACAAAATCAACTGCATCTTCACTACCAAGAAGATCCTTTGCAATTCTCTTTGCAAAATAAACATCATACCCCTGAACTTTTCCATTTTCGTCTACATAACCAAATGGATTCTTGTCGCTAAACACACCAATTTTGAATTTTGCCTGACTTCTTAATTTCGTCAAGAGTTCTAGCCTTTGCCTGTAGCTGATGCCTGACTTGCATTTTCTGCTCCATTCTGTGTAGTGTTGCTGTTTCCACATCCTGCAATAACTCCTGCAATAATACCAACTGCCAATAAAACTCCTAAATTTCTTTTTCATC
>ENA-OQIO01001168-OQIO01001168.1-human-gut-metagenome-genome-assembly--contig:-NODE-1168-length-13209-cov-5.659762_pt1 | contig 13209 bp, 17 predicted proteins | sample MGYA00242573_ERZ504737 | MGnify/ENA primary metagenome ERZ504737 (study PRJEB26092, sample SAMD00036203) | human gut metagenome | host: Homo sapiens | study: EMG produced TPA metagenomics assembly of... | reverse complement strand
CTCTCCCTTTGGGAGAGGCTCTGGCGCAACCGAGAACTTCACGCTTGACCGGAAACTTTGCCGCTATGCCAAGGGCTCTCCCTTTGGGAGAGCTGTCACCGTAGGTGACTGAGAGGGCGAGGATGTTTATCTTGTAAATAAAAACAGCTAAAAACGGCAAAGCCGCCGCAGGGGAAAACGCTCCTGCGGCGGTGCCGCCGGCAACTATGCCGGTTTTGGAACTCCGTTGTGAAAGTGTAGAAAACACACCGGAGAGAAAATTGGCTTTGTGTGATCCCGGTGGATCAGCCGCTTAGTCCTCGATCTTCGGCCAGCTCTTGGACAGCTTTGCGCGCTCCTTGATGGACAGGCCGAACAGGTTGATGAAGCCTGCTGCATCTGCCTGGTTGTAATCCTCGTCCTCACCAAAGGAAGCGGTCTGCTCATCGTACAGGGTGAACGGAGAGGTGACACCTGCGTTGATCATGTTGCCCTTGTACAGCTTCAGCTTCACGTCACCGGTCACGGTCTTTGCCAGACTGTTGGCAAAAGCATCCAGAGCCTCACGCAGCGGGGTGAACCACTGGCCGTTGTAGACGATGTCGGCATACTTCTGAGCCAGCTGCTCCTTGAGGTGTGCGCTCTCCTTGTCCAGGGTGATGGTCTCCAGAACATTGATGGCCTTGTACAGGATGGCACCGCCAGGGGTCTCGTACACACCGCGGCTCTTCATGCCCACCAGACGGTTCTCCACGATATCCAGCAGGCCGATGCCGTTCTCGCCGCCCAGCTTGTTCAGGTACTCCACCAGCTCCACAGCGCCCATCTCCTTGCCGTCCACGGCAGTGGGAACGCCCTTTTCAAAGTGGATGGTCACATAGGTCGGGGTGTCGGGAGCCTGCTCAGGGCTGACACCCAGCTCCAGGAAACCGGGGTGGTTGTACTGGGGCTCGTTGGCGGGGCTCTCCAGATCCAGACCCTCGTGGCTCAGATGCCACAGGTTCTTGTCCTTGGAGTAGTTGGTCTCGCGGTTGATCTTCAGGGGGATGTGGTGAGCCTCGGCGTAGTCGATCTCCTCGTCACGGCTCTTGATGTCCCACTCACGCCAAGGAGCAATGATGGCCATATCGGGGCACAGGGCCTTGAGGGTCAGCTCAAAACGCACCTGATCGTTGCCCTTGCCGGTGCAGCCGTGGCAGATGGCATCTGCGCCCTCCTTGATGGCGATATCGGCCAGAGCCTTTGCAATGCAGGGGCGTGCAAAGCTGGTGCCCAGCAGGTAGTCCTCGTACTTTGCACCGAACTTCAGGGTGGGGAAGATGTAGTTCTCCACAAAGTCCTTCTTCAGATCCAGAACGTACAGCTTGGAAGCGCCGGTAGCCTTGGCCTTTTCCTCCAGGCCGTCCAGCTCCGTGCCCTGACCCACATCACCGGAAACGGCGACGACTTCGCAGTTGTTGTAGTTTTCCTTCAGCCAGGGAATGATGATGGAGGTATCCAGACCACCGGAGTAGGCCAGAACGACTTTTTTGATGTTTTCCTTTTTCATAATAAACGCGCTCCTTTTAATAAAAATACACTTTTGTACCCTGATGCGCACTTTCCCTTCGCATCCTCTGTCTTTGATTCGCGGTTGATGCTTTTATTATACGCAGCGCGGCTTTTCCGTCAATGCTGAAAACTGCCAAACATGCCGCGCATTTGCGGCAGGATTTGTTACACTTTGTATGTTTATGCAGTATCATTTGTTTATATTCAATTTTTATGCAATCAAAATGTATATATGAAATGCAAAAAAGCGCCCCGAAGGACGCTTTCTTTATGCCTGGTATCTTCCCAGGATCTCCTCCACCTGTTCCTGTGTCAGCGGGTGGGTGGGCTCCGGCTTTTCATTGCCCCTGCGCAGGGGCAGCCACCAGGTGGACAGGCCCAGCCAGCCGGACTTATAGGCGGTGTGGGGCTCACGGCCCACGCAGGTGAAGCCCAGGCGGGCATGGATACGCTCACTGGCGGGGTTGGGGTCTGCCACAAGGGCGTAGACATTCCAGTAACCCATCCCGTCCAGAATATCCAGCAGGGCGCGGTAGAGGGTATCCCCCACACCAAAGCCCCGGGCATCGGGGGCACAGTAGATGGTGCTCTCCACAGCCCAGTCGTAGGCCTCCCGGGGGTGGTAGCGGTGGGCACAGGCGTAGCCCAGCAGCTTACCGTCCCCATCCGGGCCAGCAGCAGAGGGATCAGCGCACGGGTGCTGTCCACCCAGTCCTCATACTCCGGCAGGGAAGAGGGCGTTACCTGAAAGGTGGCGGTATGGTGCAGGACATACCAGTTGTAGATGTCCAGGATCTCCACCGCATCGGCCCGGGTGGCCAGCGAGAGCCGGGCAGATTCTTCTCAGCCCATTCGGCGCACAGGGCTTCCTTCTGCGCCTTGGTCAGCTTTTTCAGGGCTGCTTCCCGGCGCAGGGCGGCAGATTTGTCTGTGCACCGTTCCAGATACGCGAACCGCTGTGCCCCCAGCGCACGGGTGCACTTGGCCCCCTTCCCGCTCTTGTGGGCGTGCAGGCGGCTGGCCGGGTCATTTGTCCAGCCCGTGTAGAGCTGGCCGCCTGCGCAGCGCACCATATAGACATAGGCCCGCTCTTCTTTTTCCGTTTCCGCCGCCATGTTACAGTCTCCCGTTATTTTTCAGCACCTGGCGGCAGGCGGCCAGCGCCGTCTCCTTGTCCTTTGCGGTGATGAGGAACCGGCTGGCGTGGCAGAAGCTGATGCCCTCGATGCCGCTCTTCTGCTCAATGACCTCCTGCGGCTGGCCCGCCCAGCTCTGGGGGAAAGGCAGCTTCGGCTTTTTGGTCTTGTGGTCGGTCACGCACTGGGCACTCCACGCCGCGCTGGCTGGGGTAGATGACGAAGAGGGCATCGGTCTTGTACAGGCCATTCTTCCAGGGCAGGTAGCAGGGCAGGATCACGATGCGTCCCGGGAATTCTTATAGGCCTGCTGCACTTTCTCATCGGCGCGGTTCACGGCGTTCGCGCTCTCGATCTGGTTTTCCAGGATCTGCTTTGCCACAGCCACCGCCTTGAAGAAGCAGGTGTCCTGATCCTCCTTGGAATCCCACACCGGTTGAAGAAGCCGATGGCATCGCACAGGCTGTTCTGCTCGCCGGTGTTATCGTTCAGGTCAAGGGGCTGGATAAAGTTTTCATCGATGAGCCGGGCCTGACGCTCCCCCACCAGCCCGGGCCCAGCACCCGCCACAGCAGCCGAAGGCCGCATAGGGGATGCCGTTGGCACGGTACTCGCGGGGCTCCTGATGGTGATCGAACATGCCAAAGCCGATATCATACACGATGCCGTCGAAATCGTCCGGCACCACAAAGCCGCGGGTGATCCTGATGTCCGGCCGATGATCTGCAGCAGCGCCGTTGCAAATACGTCGTCCGCATGGAACTTGCCGGCGTGGGTAAATCCGTTTGCAGGAATTTTCATAACAGCAATACCTCGTTCTCTTTCTTTGGGAACAGTATATCACATTCTGAAGCAGGGGACAAATTTTTGTGCACAACAAAGACCCGCCGGGCAGCATACGCCACACAGCGGGTCTGAAAGGAGGAAGTGCCGTTTCAGGGCACCCTATGAGAAACGTGTGTTTACAGGACGATTGGTTTCTCCGGATCAGGTTCCAGGCTTTCACCGTTGGATTCGATCACGCGGCGGTACCACTCGTAGCTCTTTTTCTTGTAACGTTCCAGCGTACCGGAGCCGTCGCTGTTCAGGTCCACATAGATCATACCGTAGCGCTTTTTGATCTCCGCCGTGGAGCAGGAGATCAGGTCAATGCAGCCCCAGCTGGTATAGCCCATCACGTCCACGCCGTCGTGCAACGCTTCGCTGACCTGCACCAGGTGGTCGTTCATGTAGCGGATGCGGTAATCATCCTCCACCGTAAAGCTACCGTGGCCGTCCGGCACCAGGGTGTCGTTGGCACCCAAGCCGTTTTCGGCAATGAACAGGGGCTTGTGGTAGCGGCTGTACAGCCGGTTCAGGGTGTAGCGCAAGCCCTTGGGGTCGATCTGCCAGCCCCACTCGCTGACCTTGGAATACGGATTGCGCTTGAGGGTGGGGACCATGTTGCTGCCGGTGGGCTCGCCCAGCGAGTGGTCGGCGGCGGCGCAGTTGCTGGAATAGTAGCTGAACGAAACAAAGTCCACAGTGTGGGTCAGGGCTTCGCGGTCCTCATCGCTGATCTCCAGTTGCACGCCCTTTTCCTCAAACACCCGCTTGGCGTAGTAGGGATAGGCACCCAGGGCCTGCACGTCCGAGAACAGGTACACCTCGTTGTCCAGCTCCATCACCTCGATGATGTCATCGGGGTTCGGGGTGAGCGGGTAGATGGTAACGGCCAGGATCATGCTGCCCACCTTGTACTCCGGGTCGATGCTGTGGGCCAGCTGCACAGCCTTGGCGCTGGCCACCAGCTCGTAGTGGATGGCCTGATACAGCTGCTGATTGCTCAGCTGGGCCTTGGGGGTCAGGATGGCACCGCTGACAAAGGGCTGGTGCAAAATGGAGTTGATCTCGTTGAACGTGATCCAGTACTTCACCTTGCCCTTGTACCGCTCAAACAGGACCTGGCAGTATTTCAGGTACAGGTCGATCATGATGCGGTTGCTCCAGCCGTTGTACTTGCGGGCCAGGGCCAGGGGCGTTTCGTAGTGGGAAATGGTGATGAGCGGCTCGATGCCGTACTTGTGGCACTCGTCAATGACATCATCGTAGAACTTCAGGCCCGCCTCGTTGGGCTGTGCTTCCTCACCGGTGGGGAAAATGCGGCTCCACGCAATGGAAAAGCGGTAGACCTTGAACCCCATGCCCGCAAAGAGCTTGATGTCCTCTTTGTAGCGGTGGTAGTAGTCAATGCCTTTCAGCTTGAGGTTGTCGGGGGTCGGCTCCTCGGTGATGACCTTGAAGCCCTTGGGCAGCACATCCTGGATGGACAGGCCCTTGCCATCTTCCAGATAGGCACCCTCGCACTGATTTGCGGCCGTTGCGCCGCCCCAGAGGAAATTTCTCGGGAAATACATACAGGTTCCTCCCTAATGTTGCAGCGTCCGGGGATCAGTTCTTTTTCTCGTCACGGAACAGGACGAACGAGACGATAAAGGCCACCACAAAGGCAATGGCTGCACCGGCGCAGGCATAGTAGAAGTTGGACATGGGGGTATCCAGGCCAATGTAGCTGGGCAGGGTCAGCAGACCGGGAGAGCCGCCGGAGTAGTTCTTGGTGTTCATCAGGCCCATAAAGAAGCCGCCCACGCCGCCGCCAGCCATGGCTGCGATCATGTTGGTGCGGATCTTCATGGTAACGCCGAACAGGACCGGCTCGGTGATGCCGCAGACGGCAGTGATACCGGTGGCGGAGGTCAGCTGCTTGAGTTCGGGGTCCTTGGTCTTGATGGAACGGCCAGAGCAGCAGCGCCTGTGCCACGTTGGAGCAGCTGGCCCGGACTAGATGATGGTATCAAAGCCGATGGTCATACGGTTGTTGATACCAATGGGGGTCAGGGCGTGGTGGGTACCTGTCATGACCAGGAACGGCAGGAACACGCCGACGATGGTGGGCACCAGCCAGGGTGCCAGGGTGCTCAGGCCATTGATCACAGCTGCCAGGGCGTTGGAGACCACATAGCCCACCGGGCCCAGCACACACAGGGTGGCAATGCCGCAGATGAACATGGTCAGCAGCGGAGCGGTAAAGAAGCGGATGGCTTTGGGGGAGATGCGGGTAGCCCATGGCTCCACCTTGGACATCAGCAGCACGCCCAAGATGATGGGGATCACGGACGAAGAATAGGAGGCGTTATAGATGGGCAGCATGAAGATGGTGATGGCCTCGCCGCTTTCCTTGGAGGCGGCCACCAGGTTCACAAAGCTGGGGTGGATCAAGATGCCACCCAGCATCATGGCCAGGTAGGGGTTGCAGCCCAGCTTTTTCGCCGCCGAGTTAGCCAGCAGGATGGGCAGGAAATAGAACGTGGCATCGCCCATGAAGTTGATGACCTGGTAGGTGCTGGACGTATTGCTGACCAGCTTGAACGCCACCAGGATGGCCAGCACGGCCTTGATCATGCCTGCTGCGGTCAGCGGGGGCAGGATGGGGGTAAAGATGCCGGTCAGGGTGTCGATGACACGGTCGTACCACTTGCCCTTGGGGGCGGGGCCTGCGGCGGCAGGGGCGGTGCCCAGCATCCCGCTGAGCTTCTCGTACACCTGCGTGACCTCGGCACCAATAATCACCTGATACTGGCCGTTTGCCTGGGCAACGCCACAACACCGGCCAGGCCCTTGATGGCATCGGTATCGGCTTTTGATTCATCTTTCAGGTTAAAGCGCAGACGGGTGGCACAATGGGTGGCGTTGCTCACATTCTCGGCACCGCCCACCAGGCTGAGGATCTGTTTTGCCAATGCGCCGTAATCTTCTTTTTTTGCCATTTGCAATTCCTCCATGATGGTTTGATCCAGGGTGATCCGGAGCCTGCTGCGCAGAAGCTCTGCGTCAGCCACACCGGGCAGCCCGCGGATCGCGTTGAGGTCGATCACACTGCGGTCCTTTACGGTAACGGACAGACAGCCGCTGCGGAAATCACACAGGCCTATATTTTCTTTTCCGCCGGCCGGAGCAGCCAGCTGCTCCAGGAACTGTTCACGATCCATGGCAGAGGACCTCCCTCTCGGTCAATATCTTCTGAACCGCCCAACGCGCGCCATTGAGCGGATTCATGCAAAAAGGTGGGCAAGGTAGCGGGGCTGGTTCAGGCCTCATGCTTCTCCTGCAAACGGCTGATGTGCAACATAAGGTATACGATCTCCTCATCGTTGCACTTCCAATTCCAAGTGGTTTGGAAATAGTCCGCGATGGCGCGGGCACACTGATACACCTGCGGGTACTCCCGCCGCATTTGAGCCAGCATCCCGCTGATCCGCTCCTCCACCTGCCTGCCGGAGGCAAGTCGCTGGATGAGGTAGCGCAGATGCATGGAAAACCGGGAATACGAAAAGCTCTCTTTGTTGAGCGTAATAGCAAGCTGTTTCTCCACGATGCCGTCCACGTCCGAAAGGGCCTTGAGCGTCATCATCATGGAGTGCATATCGCCCGCTTCCGCCTCGGCGTTGATGAGGTGGAGGGCAATGTTCACCACCTCGCTGTCTGGCAGCTTCAGCCCGGCTTCCCGCGCCAGCAGCTCCCGTGCCTGTTTGGCCAGCTCTGTCTCCTTGGGGTACAGGTGGCGCACATCGTAAGCCAGCGGGGTCGAGATCTCGATGCCCTTGCGCAGCCGCTCCGCCGCAAAGTTCAGGTGGTCGGCCAGGGTAAAGGGCAGGTTTGGGTTCAGCGCACAGTCCAGCTCGATCTCAGCCCGCTCCGTGATCTCGGCGCAGGCCAGCACCAGCGGGCGGGCAGATCGGCCGCCATGCCAAAATATTTGGGGTTCACGTCGTAAAACGTTCGCTCGATGCGGGAAAGATCCGTCAGCTCGTAAGGCATTTTTGGGAACCCGACCCCCCGGCCCAGCACCACCAGCTCCTTGCCGTTTCCGTCCAGTGCCAGGGCGGCATTGTTGTTGATCTGTCGGATGATTTTCATACCGTTCTACTCCCTGCATCGAATTTTCGGACAAAAAGAAAAACCCCGAACGCAGCAACTTACACTACTCCCCTTGTTTTGGAAAGGGAATTCGATGCAAGTAGCGCCTCCGAGGAGTAACGTCTTGTTTTTACGAATTTATAATACCAAAGGTTCTTTGCTGTGTCTATTCGCACGATACCCAAAAAAACGTGTTGTTTTTTGTGCACCGTGAAAAAAGTGCAGCAAAAAGCCGCCGGGCAGAGAAATGTCCAGCAGCTCCTGGTTCAAGCTAAATTCTATGCACTTACTTTTTCCGGCTGCGCGTCTTGGTCACAGCCGTGGTGGGCTTCACGGCGGGGGAGAGGTTCGGCTTTTCGGTGAGGGCAGTGGTGGCGGGCTCGCCCAGTGCCAGCACCTCGGCCAGCTCCTTCTGCACCTTGGCGTTGACAGGGTCGTTCACGGCCAGCACATCGGAGTAGAACTGCTCCATCTCTTCGCGGGTGGAGAAGGTTGCAACGTACATCTGGTTGCCCATGGCACCGGAAAGTGCCTCGGGGATGCGGTCCACCATCCGCATATTCTTCTGGTACTTCTGCATGATCTGCTCATGGCTGTACACAAAGTTTTTGCCATCGCGGCGGCCTGCAAAGGGGCAGTAGTAGTGCTCGCCCACCGGCATATCCGTGCCGCCGAAGGCGATCATATCTGCCCAGATCTTGTACACGTTGGTGGAGCGGGCAAAGTTGATCATATCCGGGGTAAAGCCGCCGCAGGGGCGCATATTGACCTCCAGCGCCACGAGCTGGCCCTTTTTGCCCATGCTGGCCTGATCCTCGGTCATGCGGAAGAACTCAAAGTGGACGAATCGGCTCTTCACGCCAAAGCTCTTGACGGCGGCACGTCCGGCGGCGCGGGTATCCTCGGGCAGGTCTTTGATGATATAGTAGATGGAGTTATCGTTGTCGTTGACGATGTCCATGATGGACACCGGGCTGACGTTGCCCGCCTCAAAGATGGGGTTGCCGCTGCCGTCGATGATGGCATCGTAGCTGTTGACCTCGGCGTGGACGAACTCCTCCATGATATAGGCGAGATCGGGTGATAGTGCTCTTGTAGAGCAGGAAGCGCTTCAGCTCCTTATCGCTGGACAGCTTATGGGTATCGGAGGCACCCACACCGTTGTCCGGCTTGACCACCACCGGATAGCCCACCTCGTCTATGAACTTCCTGCAGCTTTCCAGGTCGTCCACCATGTGGTAACGTGCGGTGGCGATGCCGGCCTTCTGGTAATACTCCTTCATCTTGCTCTTGTACTTGATGCGGGGCATATCCTCGGTCTGGAAGCCGGACTTGATGTTGAAGTCCGTGCGCAGGGCCGCATCCCGCTCCAGCCAGTACTCGTTGTTGGATTCCAGCCAGTCGATGCGGCCATACTTGAAGGCGAAGAACGCCACCGCACGGTAGACCTCGTCATAATTCTCCAGACTGCCCACCTTGTAGTATTCGTTCTGGCTGTCTTTCAGCTCCGGCTTCAGTTCATCATAGGGCTGGTCACCGATGCCCAGCACATTCATGCCGTCGTTTTTCAGCTCCCGGCAGAACTGCCAGTAGTTGGTGGGAAAATTGGGGGAGATAAAGATAAAGTTCTGCATAGCTTGATGATTCCTCTTTTATCCTAGAATATAAGGCATATAATACACGACCTGCTGATACCACCAATCCCAGTCGTGCTTGACATCATAGCCCCACAGGTCCACCCAGACAGGGATGCCTTTCTGCTCAAAGATCTGCTTGAGCTGCCGGGTGGTATCGGGCTGTTCCCAAGCGCCCTGACCGCAGCAGATAACCGCCTTCCTGCTGCGGTAGAGATCCATATAGGGGTGATCGGTGGGGAAGTTGGCCATGTAATCCACGGGGGAGTTCTGGTAGACCACTTCGTCCATGTAATCGCCAAAGCCGTATTTTGCGGTGTAGATGCCGCTGAGGGCCAGACAACCATCGAAAAGATAGGGGAACCGCAGGTAGAGGTTGACGGCATGGGTCGCGCCCAGCTGCAGCCAAAGGCGATCACGCCGGGGAGGCCGTTCCAGCCGTTGCGCTCCTTGGCGATATACTGGATCTTGGGCACGACTTCCTCCACGATGTAGCGGATCCACTGCTCATAGCGGCGGATCCGCCAGTAGGGGTCGCCGTTGGTGTCGGACCAGGTCTCCTGATCGATGGTGTCGATGGAGATGACCATGATCTGCCCGGATTCGATCCACGGAGCCAGCGTACCAGCCATGTGGAAGTCCTCAAAGTCGAAGAAACGGCCATCCTGACAGGGGATAAAGAGCATGGGGCGGCCTGCGTGGCCGTAGACCTTGCACTCCATCTCCCGGCCCAGTGCGGGGCTGTAATCCTTGAAGTATTGTGTTTCCATGTAGTTTCCCTCCTCTATATAAAAACCTCTCCGGCGCTCCGCTTTGCTCTCCTATCAGGAGAGGAGGCATCCCGAAGGGATGACGGAGAGGTTCAGTCCAACTCGTACATCAAAGTATGGAACACGAACGGCAGCTGCTTTTCCCAGCTGGTTTCGCTGTGGGTGCCGCCGGGCACCAGGCGGCTGGTCAGGTGGATACCCCGGACCATGATCTTGCTGCACATCTCGGCAAATTCCCTGCGCATTCCCTCGTGGCTGCCCATCTCCTGGGAACCGTAGTCCATGTAGAGCACCGTGCCGGGCTCCAGCTTTGCGCGGCCCACCAGACCGCTGAGCTTTTCAGGAGACACCCAGATCGACGGCGACAGGGCTGCCGCGCGGCTGAAGGTATCGTTATACTGCAGCAGGGCATACAGGCTCATCAGGCCGCCCATGGAACTGCCGCCGATGAACGTGTGCTCCCGGTCCGGCAGGGTGCGGAAATTGTGGTCAATGAAGGGCTTGAACCGGTGGATGAACCAGCTCATGGTCGCCTGCCCCTTGCCGTCAAAGTGGCCATAGGTCGGGTCATCGAAGCGGTAGGGCGAATACTCCACAAGGCGCTCGTTGTTGGGGCCTGCATTGCACTCCACTGCCGCCACGATGAGCGGGGTATCGGTATAGTCCAGATAACCCGCCACGCCCCAGCTCTTGCCGTAGGTGGCATCCGCATCAAAGAACACGTTCTGGCCGTCGAACATATACAGCACCGGATACCGGCGCTCCGGGTCGGCTTCGTACATGGTGGGCAGGTAGACATACACCCGGCGCTGCTCCACGCCGTTCACCGCAGGATAGCTGACGCTCCATTTTTTGACCATATTCCAGTTCCCTCTCGTTTCTGTTTTTTCTGCACATAGTCTAGCACTGTGCAGGCGGAAAAGCAATCGGGAGACAAAACCATGATACGGCAAACGCCGCCCGGCGGCATTCCCACCCGGCGGCGTTTGCAAAAATTCTGAACAGAGAGAAGCGCGGGAAGGATCAGTACTTTTTCTCAACCGGAACGATCCAGCCCTTGGTATCGGGGATCTTGCCCCACTGCATCCCGGTCATGGTGTCGTACAGCTTCTGGGTCACAGGGCCGATCTTGCCATCGCCAATGTAGGCGTGCTCGCCCTTCCAGACCAGCTCCTTGACAGGGGAGACGACTGCGGCGGTACCAGTGCCGAAGACCTCCTCCAGCTTGCCCTCGCGGGCGGCCTGCATGATGTCCGCAATGGCCAGCTTGCCCTCGATGACATCATAGCCCCAATCCTTCAGCAGCTCGATGCAGCTGCGGCGGGTAACGCCGGGCAGAACGGTGCCGACGGTTGCAGCGGTGTAGACCTTGCCGTCGATCTTGAACATGATGTTCATGCTGCCGACTTCCTCAACGTACTTCTTCTCCACACCGTCCAGCCACAGCACCTGTGCGTAGCCCTGCTCCTCGGCCAGCTCACCGGCCTTGATGGAAGCAGCGTAGTTGCCGCCGCACTTGGTGAAGCCGGTCAGGCCGGGAGCGGCACGGATGTACTCATCCTCAACGTAGATGCGGACGGGGTTGATGCCCTCGGCGTAGTAAGCGCCGGAGGGAGCACAGATGATGCAGAAGATATAGTGCTTGGAAGCGTGCACGCCCAGACCCACATCGTTTGCAAAAATGAAGGGACGGATGTACAGGGAAGCACCATCGGTATGGGGCACCCAGTCGCGCTCCACATCCACCAGAGCCTCAACAGCCTGCACAAAATCCTCTTCCGGGATCTTGGGGATGCACAGACGGTCGGCAGAATCCTGGAAACGCTTTGCGTTGCACTCGGGGCGGAACAGCTGAATGGTGTCATCCGCGGTGCGGTAAGCCTTCATGCCCTCAAAGATCTCCTGCGCATAGTGGAACACCACCGTGGCCGGGTCCAGCGGGAAGGGTGCATAGGGGACGATGCGGCATCGTGCCAGCTTGCCCTCGGTATAATCCATCACAAACATGTGGTCGGTAAATTTCTTGCCGAAGCCCAGCTTGGTCTCGTCCTGAGGCTTCTCCTTGGGAGAAGTGGTACGAGTGATCTTGATATCCAACATGATATATTTCCCTCTTTTCTGATCTCACACAGCAGATTTTGCGCGGCACGCGCCCGCACCTGAAATGCCGAATGTTGTTTTCTATTATAGTAGTATGAGCCGGATTTGCAAGGAAACGCAAAATCTTTCATGTTTGGGGGCTGTAAGTTGTCGCAAATTGTGATAAAATGAAAACATAAGCTCTCAGTCAACGCCGATGGCGTTGCCAGCTCCCCCAAAGGGGGAGCCCATTGCGGCTTTTAGATTTTGGTTTTGCGAAAACCTTTCTCAAGAGGCAGAATAGCCTCTCCCTTCGGGAGAGGTGGCATTGCGAAGCAATGACGGAGAGGGTTATAATAAAAGGAGTTCTACCATGATCAACGGCGTGATTTTTGATATGGACGGCCTGATGTTCGACACCGAGCGGATGTGGGCCACTTTCTGGGAACCGGCGCTGGCGGCGCTGGGTCTGGAATACAAGGAAGGCCTTGCCGAGGCCGAGCGCGGCACGGCAGGCGAAACTTCCCGTAACATCGTGCGGCAGTTCTACGGAGAGGACTGCAACGCCAACGCCATCATCGACAGCCTGCACCGGGTGGCCGATGAGGAGTTCCAGAAACCGGTGCCCAAAAAGCCGGGGCTGGACGAGCTGCTGGCTGGCTGGATGCCAACCACATCCCCATGGCGGTGGCATCCTCCAGCCGGGTCCACGTCATCGAGGGCAACCTGAACAACTGGGGCCTGACCCACTACTTCAGGGCGCTGGTATCCGGCCAGCAGGTCAAGCACTCCAAGCCCGACCCGGAGATCTTCCTGCTGGCGGCGGAAAAGCTGGGCACCGCCCCCGCCCATACGCTGGTGCTGGAGGACAGCTACAACGGTGTCCGCGCCGGTGCCGCCGGGGGCTTTGTCACCGTCATGGTGCCCGATCTGCTCCCCGCCGACGATGAGATGCGCGGCCTGTATACCATGGAATGCACCAGCCTGAACGAGGTGCTGGACAAACTGAAAACGGGAGAGCTGTAATTAAGGGAAAGCTCCGCAAAATCTCCCCGTGTTCCGGGGTTTTATTGTCTCCTGTGTTATGTTATAATAAAAGAAAAG
>ENA-OQIO01001165-OQIO01001165.1-human-gut-metagenome-genome-assembly--contig:-NODE-1165-length-13226-cov-3.352317_pt1 | contig 13226 bp, 16 predicted proteins | sample MGYA00242573_ERZ504737 | MGnify/ENA primary metagenome ERZ504737 (study PRJEB26092, sample SAMD00036203) | human gut metagenome | host: Homo sapiens | study: EMG produced TPA metagenomics assembly of... | reverse complement strand
TCAACTTTACTTTCGCACTCGATTTTCTTGATTTGACCACATTTTGACCACAAATTCTTGGAAAAATATATTCGTCTGATTTTCTTACCACATTTTACGACAACGACTTATGGTTTATACCACAGCAGGTACGGTTTCTGGCAGGTTCATTTTAGACATCTCATTCTCCACATGAGACTTTTCTGCAATATGATTGTAGACATTCATGGTGATCTGTGCATCTGAATGGTCTTCGCTACGGTCGGCGCTAAACGGATGTCCATTCTTTGTATTGAAGATGAATCCACTGCGTCCTCCAATCTCCACATTACTCTGCAAACCAAGCATCAGATTCAGTTCTCTCTGCTTACGGAACGCATCATATACCATCTGCGTCATAGGAATATCTCTGATATCTGCATCCGTTTTGGTTTCTGAATTATGGAAACAATATCCTTCACCACCTTCATAATACACAAGCTGTCCACCCACATGAATCTCCCGGTTCTTCATATCCACATAGACTTGTTGATGAATCAGCTGTTTTAAGGCCTTTGTCATAGCATTTGATTTTATATGTGTTTCGATATTTTTCACGAAAGTGGCAAAAAATATCTGACTGCGAATGCCTGACTTAATTCAAAACGAAACTCCTGTACGCTTTTTGTACGGTACTCAGAAAAATGTTCGTTCTGACAGGGCAGAATCTTCATGGCACAGTAACTGATGTTAATCAGATTGACAAGCATTTCAATCCCTTTGCAGCTTCGCACCATATAGTTACAAAAAGACCAGACGTTTTCTGTTCATAGTAGCTTGTTTCAATATTCCTAATGCCGATATCGGTATTATGTTCCACCGGAACGAGTACAAAAACAGCGGAATATATTTCATCCTGTCACTTCCTGTCTGGTTTAATGGTTCTTTTTCCTGCCAGGCACAGAAAATCTGCAAGTCTTCCGGGAAAATGGTGCTGAAAAACAGGCGTTTTTGTACCGTGTTCTTTTTCAGTAGCGGTCACATAAGCCTGAATTTCCCGACATCCAAAAAGGTTGGTGATCACACGGTGTGCTCCGATATAGTATCTCCGATCTTTTCATTGGAAAAAGCAAAATCTGTTTCAACAGAAAGTCTCTTCCCATGTTTGGCGGGACGTCCTCTGCGGCCGGTATGTGCAGGAGCATACATGACAGAATCAATCCTGGCATTGCCGATAAGATCCAGATTCAGGTATTCATCAACGATTGAAACCAGATTTCGCTTTGTGTACCAGCTGTCACAGAGGATAATAACCTGCTTTTTCTCCTGAAATTCAGGCATGACCTGACGGATCATGGATGCAGCAAGTTCCAACTTTGATTCTTTTTTCTGCCACATGCGATATCCAAGAGGAAGTGAAAGATAAGATACCCTGTCATTCTTCCATACAGGTATGCAAAGCATAATACTTACAAAGCAGTGTCCATTCAGATAATTGGAACCATTATGTGCGGCATGGTCAAAGAGTTTTGAAACATTCTCAAACCGAGTTCCGGCCTTTGCTACCATGGTATCATCCACACAAAGAAATATCGGCTGTGTTGCCAGTGAATCCGGTATCATTCTCAAAGCAACTTTAGCTGTGATATTCATAAAGTGGGAATAATCAACTTTTGCATAGGAACATGCGTGGTAAAAGGTATTGAGGGATTTTGTGGTAATCCCAGACAAAAAGTGCTGATATAAAAATCGAATGGAATGTACAGATTCCAATGTTAGTATTGATAAAACGAGTAAAAACAAAATATCTGCTGTTGGAGCAAACTCATTATACATCAGAAAGCCCTGTACGATATTTTTTTATGAAAAAGTTGTAAAGTGGTGTAAAGATTAATGATCTTTGTATTGGCACCGAAAATATATTTATTTCTCCGCGGCTTTTCTTCCAGGATGGGAGAGTGCCGCGGAGAATTTTTTGCGAAGAAAGAATTGCTATAGCTTTTGTAATTCCGGGAAAACCTTTATTTAAGAAAAAAATACAATATTAACATGAATATCATGAATATAATATTGGAGGCTGTGAATATTCCCAAATACTTCCCTCTCAGATTCCTGTTTTCTTTTGCAATATATTTGAAACTTATCAGGCTTGCCATGGATGCAATCAGAGTGCCGAGACCTCCAATATTGGTTCCGACAATTAAAGCCCGGTAATTATCTGTAAAGCCGGATAAAAGAAGCGCAGCGGGAACATTGCTCATAATCTGACTGGCAAGAACAGCAGTAAGTGTTTCCCTTCCTGCCATGATTCTTTCCAGAAAACTGCTGAATTGCGGAATCCTTCCAAGGTTGCCGATAAAAATAAATAATGCGATAAAGGTGGCAAGCAGGGAGTAATCCACCCTGCTTATATTTTCCCTGTTTCTTAGCAGCATATATATAAGAACCAATACAAGAGGAATCTGGTATGGAATGATACGTGCAACAGTGAGCAGGCAGATTGTAAATAAGATCAGGTAAGCGGCCAGGTATTCCATGTTAAGTTCTTTTCTGTCAGAGAATCCCAAAAGAGTTTTATCTTTTTCGGAACCGCATACGTGAGGTGCTTTGGCAGCGGCTACCTGTATCCATATCAGAAGAAGGATAAGTGCTGTGGCGGAATAGGGAAGCATCAGGGTTATTAATTCTGCCGCGGACATCCCTGCTCTGGCATATAGATAAAGGTTCTGCGGATTTCCGATTGGTGTGAGCATGCTTCCGAGATTAGCAGCGATTGTCTGCATGGCTACTATTTTAAGAAGCCAGTAATTGCCCAGTTCCTTTGGCAGTTTATGCACAATGATCAGTGCAAGAGGAACAAAAGTAATCAATGCCACATCATTGGTGATCACCATTGACAGGAAGAAACATAAGAGTACCAACAGCCTGATCACACCCACAGTTCCCGATGTTCCCATCAGCAATTTTTTGGCAAGTATATCAAAAACACCAACAGCCTTCAAACCAGCTACAATTGCCATCAAACAGAAGAGGAGCCCGAGAGTCCTGAAATCGATATAAGTAAAATAAGCCTTATCCGGTCTGACCCAGAACATAGAAAGAAGCGCCAGGATCACTGCAATTGACAAAACGGTTTCTTTCCTGAAAAAAACATATAATTTTTGTAACATAATATTTCCTTTCCGGTCTGATACGACCGCGTATAAGTATATCACAGAAACATCCAGAAAAAAAGAATACCATTTTGTATTGTGGATTGTGTTTGCGATTACCGCCTCATTCCTGTATAATAAAAATGTTATCAATGGCGACATCATTTCAAAAGTTCAGAATATGAAAAGAAAACGTTTTGGAAGAACTATACAGAAAATATCAGGGAAAAACAATAAAAGATGACTATGGGAAAAATTCCAAGGAATTTATAGATTTTGCAAATGACATGAAAAAGAGCATGAAAATTAATGCCGCAAAATATGGATTAAGGCTTATTACCTTTGAGACGGGGCATTACGATATGTGCGGATATTTTAAGGACAACGAAACAAAAAAAGTATGCATATTTTTCATTCCATGAATGCAGGAACCACCTCATAGATTTCGACATGATGAACTCTAAGGGATTTCTCGTCCGTTCTGCAAAAGGATTGAACGATTGCACTGGAGGATACAACAACTTTACGGACTTGAAGGGATTTTTCCAACTGGTAAAGCAGATTACTTCCAGTGAAAGCGACATAATGGCGAACGATACCCCGTACAAAAACTAACATTTCATTTGTTCATATCGTATCTTTTGTATATGTCAGGCAGTCAAAGGACTGTACTTATACAAAAAGGAGATTGTAGCAGAATAAAAACAAAAAACAGATACGGATGAATTACCTACTTACGTTGTGTCAGTAGATACAACAGCTTTTTTAATAAACAATCCTTAGTAGTAACCCTTTCCCTTTTACTACTAATTTTACTACTAACAGGTAGTAACAACTTGCAGGGTTCTGCTCTGATTTGCCATAATCTGTAATTTCAGAGTATTTTACAATAACCCCGGAATCCCTTGCAAAATAGGGCATTCCGGGTCAAAACAAGGAGAAACAAAACAATGATAAAAATATTATTCATCTGCCACGGCAGGAGTTTTTCTTTTGCCCAAATCTCCTTATTTTATGCAGATTTCCTTACAATAGGAGAGTGTATTACAACGATTTTACAACTTTTGAAAAATGTTCCGATATGACGAAAAAGGAGATAGTAGAGAATGAAATATTTATACCATTATACAAGTTTAGAAACATTAGCTTTGATTTTGAGAAATAAAACAATTTGCTTTAATAACTTGTTGTACGTTGATGACCTTGATGAAGCAGAAACAGAAGATATGGGGAAGGTTTGGAAAATTTGTCTATGTGAGTTGCTGGACTGAAGATTCAGAGGAATCTATACCTTTGTGGAATTTATATACACCGAATATGCATGGCGTTAGAATACGAATGCCTGAATTTCCGTTTAAAAAATATAGATTTAAAAAAGGAGAATATTTTTTATCTGAAGATGTAGATACATATATAAATTTGAAGAAAATATACGAAGAAAACAAGGCTAGTATTGTTTCTACAGAACCACATTTAGAAAAGATTGAATATACAGATTCTCAAGATAAGTTATTTCCCAAAATTAGAACAGAATCTTGTGAAGATGCAGTTAAAAAGTTTTTGGAAGCCAAAACAATGTCTGATATTACCCAGGGTAATATATCTATTTCCTATTCATTAAAAGATATAGGACGATTTAAAAGAACAAATTGGGCTTTTCAGAAAGAGTGGAGATATATAATTTCACTTTCTCCTATGGGATTAAAAGAGGCTTATCCGGCTAGTTTTGAAAAACATCAAGAACAAATTAGAAGAATTGAGGACACATTATCAAAGCCACCATATAATCAATTGTTTTTAGAAATAGATGATAAAGTGCTAGAAGAAATAGAAATTGTATTTGGACCTAAAATGAGTGAAGCGGAAAAAATATTAGCTATTGCGTTGATTAAAGAATATTGTCCACAAGCCGTATATACAGAAAGTGTTCTGAAAATAAGATAAAATGTATTATAGATTGAGTTTTTTACTAACCTAAAATTCATACTGCTGGAGGAGTAAAAAATAATGAATTGGGAAGCAATTAGTGCCATAGGGCAAATTTTAGGAATATTAATTACATTTATGGTAGGGTGTATTGCAATGTTACCATATATGAGAAAATTCAATATTTATTTTTCTTTTATGTATAACGTGGATAAAAAACCTACATTTGTTGTAACGAACAATAGTCAAAAAGGACAGTTTATAAATCGTATAATTTTGTATAGTGGAAAATGGAGTAGAAAATCATTTTGTGTTATAGAAATGTTAGACATTCAAGATGATTTGCTAGCAGATAATATTGAATTTTTTGTTGCTCCGAATTCTTATTGTAAAATTAGTGCTAATGCCACTAGAATGGTAAAATATATTACTCATTGTGATGTATATTTTTCAAAGCGTAAGAAAGTCTATATTACATTAGATTTTGGAGATAAACTTTCTAAAAGATATTGTACGCAGATAAGAACTTATGAGTTTTTACAAATGCTAATTAGTGAAACAGAAGCATATCAAGACTTGAATATTGATACGCTGTTTTAGGAATAAAGTGAACAAGCATGTAATCGGTTAGTTGTAAAATAGGGAGAGTTTTACAACTTTTAAAAGATATTTCGATATGAAGATATAATACGAGGAAAAAACAGTATGAAGGCAGGAAAAGAATTGGAAAATTATGTACAATTTGTATATCAAAAATTGTTGGATTTTATGGATGAAGGTGCAATGGTATCATCTAATGTATCAGTAATAGGAAAATCGGGAGTTAAGCATGAGTTTGATGTATACTATGAATTTCAGCATTTGAATATGAGACATCGTATTGCTATAGAATGCAAAGATTGGAATACTCCTGTAAGTAAAGGTGAGGTGGGAGAGTTTTTGTCAAAATTAAATGATTTGAATAATATTTCGGGGATGATGGTGGCTAAATCAGGTTATCAAGAAGGCGCAAAACAATTTGCAGAATCCAATGGCATTCATTTAATGGAAACAAAAGACTTACCTTCTTTAGGAGAAATAGTTGCTGGTGTAATTAAAGAGGCATTTCTTCCAGATGAAGCCACTCAAGGGGCTCCTTTCTGGACATTAATGGAAATACAATCAGGTGAAATAACAGGAACCTATTTTTCTTTGCCAGAAGGAAAGCCGATAGTACCATTCTTCTATTCTAAAGTAATTGCAGAAAAAATGAGGGAAAAATTACTAGATGCAGAAAATTGGGTGGTTAGAGGGGTATCTCAGTATCAATTAAAAGGATTTGTAGCTCAAATGGAAGTTTTGGGTGTTGAAGCAGCGGTGTTTTATGTGCCATATTGGAAAGAAGGAGAAACAGATGTGCCAATGGTTATCATACCGAAAGAAAAATTAAAAGAAGAGTATATATATTAATACCTATTTTACAACTTTTGATAGCCAAAATATGAGGGTTTATAAGAAGATACAGAAACTATAAGAAAAATGAAAATTGTAAAGAACTTTCAAATACAAGGAAATGTGACGATTTAAGGAGATATAAGAACATGATAAAAATACTATTTGTTTGCCACGGCAGTGTTTAAGGAATGGAGCAAAAGCCTTGATTTTATTGGGCTTCTTGGATGAAAGTATAGAATTTACACCTTATTTATACCTTTGGAAGATCGAATCGGAATAGTTCAAAAGAGTGATGTAAGAAACCTTGTTTTTTCATAATATATAAAGTTTTGCATATAGTAACAAAGGATATTTTGTGCTATGATATTTATATTAATTTCGTAGCAATGTCTATAAAATTCAACGGTCAATAATTCATTTGACACAAAGTTAGATTTTTGAACTACGCAGGGATAGATAGTTGCTTTTGATGGCTGCGGTAATCATAATAGTGTTTACTAATAACTTAGAATGCGGGAGGTTTTTATGGCTAATAAAGAAAAAATAACGATTAAACTTAATAATCTAAAATTTGATGCTCAAAATCCAAGACTACCAATGCGATTACAGGGGGTAACAGATGAAAATAAAGTTATAGATTATATGGTTAAATATGGGAATGTTACTGAATTGATGCTTCTATAGGAGAGACGGGATATTCAGAAGCTGAGCCGTTATTGGTAGTAAAAGAAGGAACGGATAAATATATTGTTGTAGAAGGAAATAGACGTTTAGCTGCATTAAAGTTATTGAATGATTCAGAATTAACTAAAGTCAGGATACAATCGATAAATTCAGTTGTTTCTGGTGCAAAATATATTCCAGAAGAAGTACCTTGCATTGTATATGCTAACCGTGAAGATGTTTTGGATTATTTAGGGTATCGACATATAACGGGGGTAAAAGATTGGGGAGCCTTGGAAAAAGCACGTTACCTTGATCAATTGTATCAGATTCATATTAAATCAACACCACAAGAGAAGATTTATCAAAAATTGGCAAAAATGATTGGTAGTCGTTCTGATTATGTATATAAACTGCATACGGCTTTAAAATTATATAATAAAGCAAATGATAAAGCGTATTATGGTGCTGATATTAAAGAAGAGGATATTAGTTTTTCGTGGCTAACCACAGCATTAGGATATTGTGGAATTTCAAAGTATCTAGGAATCTCAGAGTCAAATGAGCCCTCATTGGATACATTAAATGAAGAAAATTATAAAAAAATATTCACTTGGATGTTCTTCCCTGGGAAAAGTGTTGTTAAAGAATCAAGACAGATTTCTGATTTGGCAAAAATAACAGAATATCCATTGGCTTTAGAACGATTAGAAAAGGGAAGTAGTATAGAGGAAGCATTACTATATACGTCGCACCCAGTGATGCTTTTGTTGACATGTTAAAAAAAGCAAAACAGCAATTAAAGCAGGCAAAAGAAGGAATCGAGCAACTTAGCGAAGAACCTCCTGAAGCAAAAGAATTAATAGAAGATATTGAACGTTTATTGAAAACTATTTCAGGTGGTTTAGAAGCAAACTTGGAAAAGATAATAGTAATTCAGACCTTTTACAGCAATTAGCATCTGATCCAGAAACGCTTGCACAGCTAAAGAAATTGCTTGGAAAATAAATGATAATTATGATAAAGACAGATAAACAATTAAAAATACCAAAGTGGAGTAAGAACGAGATAAATCGATGGGCGGATTATATTGAATTACGTTGTTTAATATATGGATGATCATTTGGTTTCTAAAGACGATGTGCTTGATATATTTATTGATGAAGATTTAGATGAATTACAACGTGGCGAAGCAGAGCATTCTTTAAAATATGATAAGTTAAGTAGCGTCATAGGTAATTATTATGAAATTATAAAATATAGAAAATCAAAACATCCAGAGTATTACCCGTTTGACATAGAAGATGATCGGTGTATTGTTTTAAAAGATAATTTGGAAAATAAACATTTGCATTACATTTATTTGTTGTTATGCTCAAGTTTATCATTTATGGATCAATCTTCGATGCAAAAAATAACACATGCATTTGAAAAATACTGTTGTCCATTTATGAGATTACTAGTACCGGTTGATGCACGAACAGAGTTGTTTGGAACAACAAGAGATACTAATCTTTTTCACGGGAATTTACGTTCGCGAATAGAACAATTAGCAGAATTTCTGGGCGCACAGACAACGAAACAATGGATGCGGATAAAAGATATGATCGGATAAAAGCTGGTGATGCAGGATTAGACATAGTTTCGTTTTTGAAACTAGATGAGGCATCACATATACCTGTTGCACTAGCACAATGCACTTGTAGTTACGATGAATGGATTAATAAACAAGAATCAATAAATAGCGATACGTGGAGAGCACGAATAGATCCAATAGCTCCATTTTGGAGATATATGTATGTTCCTTTTTATTGTCATAATGCATCGGGGAAATTTGAACAATCAACAGATATACATACTTGCCTAATAGACAGACAAAGAATTTTATGTTTGTTAGATTTGCATCATGAACTTTTTGAACAGTTAGAGTCATTGCAACTTGAGGTATTAATAAATAATATCTGGTGATTTTATTAAAAAGAGGAACAAAAGTATTGGATGCATAACTTATATCTAATGCTTTTTGTAAAAATTATATATTATTATAGTTCAATTGATTTTAATAAAGAATTTCTAAAAAAAATTGGGAAATCTATTAAGGATACTGTAAATTTTATTCAAGTCCCACATCATGGAGGAAGACATGATGTTAGCCCATCTATACTTAACAGATTGCTTGGGGCGATTGCTGAAGAAGGAAATTATACCGGAAAGGTAGCTTTTGTATCAGTAGCAAATGACTCTGATCATCCTTTACAAATGGTCGTTAATGCTTTTACAAGAAGAGGAGTGAAAGTGTATAAGACAAAAGGAAATGTCATTCGACATTCTAAAAATATGCCAGATAGAGAAGGATGGGTATCATTAGTAAAACTTGAGTTTGAACAAAAGATAGAGGAATGGGATGAGTAATGAAAGATATTAAGAAATATTTTGATGATTTTACTTTTTCTGCAAGAGGATGTCAGCTATTACAGATGGCATGCCGTTGATTATTTTGGGATTATTAAAGCTAATTGGTGGTTAGCTGGGGAAACTTTATAATTTTAGTTATATTTATTTCGTTTGCTGCATATATAGCTCGTGAATTAGGAAAGAGTTATGAAGAAAAAATGTATAAAGAATTGGGATGTATGCCAACAACGATAATTTTTCGTTTTGCTGACAATATCATTGATGATATTTCTAAATTAAAGTATTATCAATAGATTAGCTTTAAATTAGGTGATATTTCGATACCGATGTCTCTTGCTGAAGAATCAAAAGATTTATAAGCTGATGAGAAATATATTAATGCAATGAAATTTTTAAGAACATATGCTATTTCAAATAGAGATAAGTTACCAAGGGTTTATCAAGACTTGAAAAAGTATAATTTTTGGAGAAATTTATATGGATGTAAACGTTTTTGTTTGGTGATTCATTTCCAGAATATGTGGTTTTCATAGGAATGATATTTTGGTTAATGATTTTTTGCATGAGTGTTACAAAAAAAGACTGTGAAAGGAAATGCGTTTGATTACGCTAAAACGCTTCTCGAAACAATTGATATTTTAGAAATAGAAGAAATAGGTTAAATAGTTTGGAAATCTGGTGTAAAATAATACATCAGATTTTTTGATATAAAAACATATGTTTGTGGTACAAAGTATTGACATTGAAACACTGGCGAGGATAGAATAGTAGATAGTCGGAGGTGGTCAGAAATGAAAAATCAATATCAATAAGTATACGAGTTAGCGAAGAAGAGTTGGATAAATTTAAGCAGGCTGCTAGGTTAGAGGCATATGCTTCATATAGTGAATTTGTGCGAAGAACGGCGCTTATCGAAGCAGCAAAAATAATAAAAAAAAATAAGAATGAAGGGATAAGATTCGATGAATGTAATTAGTCTGTTTAGTGGATGCGGAGGACTTGATTTAGGTTTCGAAAGAGCTGGATTTAATATACCTGTAGCGAATGAATTTGATAAAACAATATGGGAAACTTATAAGGTTAATCATCCTAATACACATTTAATTGAGGGTGATATAAGACAAGTTACGAAGGATGATATAGCGCAATATATAGATGGAGAAGTGGATGGTATTATAGGTGGACCTCCATGCCAGTCATGGTCAGAAGCAGGTTCTCTTAAGGGAATTAAGGATGCAAGAGGACAGTTGTTTTTGATTATATAAGAATATTAAAAGAGTTTCAGCCAAGTTTTTTTGGCAGAAACGTAAGCGGAATGCTTGCAAATAGACATTCAATTGCTGTTCAGAACATTTTGGAATTATTTGATGAAGCAGGGTATGATGTTTCTTTTACATTAGTTAATGCTAAAGATTATGGCGTTGCGGAAGAAAGAAAAAGAGTATTTTATATAGGATTCAGAAAAGATTTAAATATAGAATTTGGTTTTCCTAAAGGTTCAACAAAGGATGATTCTAAGAAAATTACCTTGCGTGACATAATTTGGGATTTACAAGATACGGCAATTCCTTCCGGGGAAAAGAACCGACACAATCCAGAAGCAATAAATAATAATGAATATTTTACAGGTGCATATTCGCCTATTTTTTATGAGCCGTAATCGTGTGAAGAGTTGGGATGAACAGGCATATACAGTTCAAGCATCTGGACGTCAATGTCAATTACAATCCACAAGCTCCTAAAATGGTAAAAGTTGGAACTAATGACTGTAGATTTGTGGAAGGCAAAGAGCATCTTTATAGAAGAATGACAATTCGCGAAGTTGCGAGAGTGCAGGGCTTTCCAGATGATTTTAAATTTATATATAACGATACCAATACCGCATATAAGATGATCGGTAATGCGGTTCCTGTGAATTTAGCGTATGAGATTGCGATAGCAATTAAATTGTATCTTGAAGGAAAAGGCTCTTCTGTTGAAATCGACAGAGAGGTTATTGATGCAAAGGAGGTTAATGAGAAGAAAGTGAGCACAAAGAGTAATGATCAAGGTAGAGCATATGAATATGCTTGGATGCAAACTTTATATAAAGCAATAGCTGAGTTAAGAAAAACAAGAATTGTTGAGAATTCCAGTTTGGTAGCAAATGAAAAAGCATGGTCTTTAATGGATGAAGATATGCAGGAAATATTTATGACATCTGCTGGGGCTGCTATTGATATGGTATTAGAACTTGAGCCGAGAATGGCAGAAGTTGATAGTGACGAGCTTACTCTTGAATTTCAAAAAGATGGTCAAGGTGTAAAAGGTGATGTTAGAGATATTGTTATAAAGAGAAAAAATATTGAATGGGAAATTGGTTTAAGTATTAAGCACAATCATGATGCAGTTAAGCATAGTAGATTAAGTCATAAGTTAGATTTTGGGAATGAATGGTTTGGAATGCCTTGTTCTGACGAATATTGGGAGGTAGTTGAGCCGGTATTTGATTTGTTGAAACAGGAGAAAAAATATGGTACAAAATGGTCTGAAATTGCAGACAAGAGTCAGAAAGTATACATTCCATTATTACAAGCATTTATTGATGAAATAAATCGAGCAAATGAAAAAGATCAGACGATGCCGAGAAAAATGATTGAGTATTTAATTGGTATTGAAGATTATTATAAAGTCGTGAGCAAAGATAGTAAGAGACTTACGATGATTCATACATTTAATATGCATGATACATTGAATAAGCCAGCGAAGAATAAAGTATCTGCAATCACAGTACCCATTGTAAAGTTGCCTACAAGACTTGTGGCACTTGAGTTTAAACCTGGCAGTGATAATACAGTAGAAATGTATCTTGATAATGGTTGGCAACTCAGCTTTAGAATTCACAATGCAAGCACAAAGGTCGAACCAAGCCTTAAGTTTGATGTTCAATTTGTTAGTATGCCGATGGAAGTTCTTAATATCGAATGTAGATGGAATTAAGGTGGTGTCATAAGTGAGAAAAATGCTTTTAAGTTTTAAACCGGAAGTATATGAGAAAATAAAATCAGGAAAGAAAAAATTTGAACATAGAAGAAACTTTCCAGATGAACCAATTATGGCATATATGTATGTGAGTGCACCAATTAAGGCAATTAAAGGCATAGTATATCTAGGTAAGCGACATTTGTTATCTGACTGGAGAGAAGAGTTTAAAAATGATAAAGCGGCTGTTGTTCGTATTGAGAAGTATCAAGAATTATATCGATACGCTATGGAAATCAATGAATTTCAAGAAACTACAGAAATTTCACTTGGTGCTTTAAGACGTGATGTTTCGGGATTTGTTGCTCCACAGATGTATATATATTTGGATGGGACAGAGTTGCTAGATTATATTGAGAATAAGATAGAAAAGCTTGATGGATGCACAGTCCATGATTATTCTGTTATAAAATCAAATGAAGTTTGTGTACATTAGAAGATGGAAGGACTGAGGATGGGCGGTGTAATTAGATTCTTATCTGAAACGAATTCGCGCAGAGTATGAATTAGTTATCTTGATGATTTCTACGATATGTGATCGTTTGTTCAAAATGATGATTTATCTAATTTGATGAGTCAGTAGTATTTGAATAAAATCAATTCTACGATAAAAACATACCGTCTAGACAGCTACTTTTAAGCTGTTATCCAAAAGAT
>ENA-OQIO01001164-OQIO01001164.1-human-gut-metagenome-genome-assembly--contig:-NODE-1164-length-13234-cov-2.024262_pt1 | contig 13234 bp, 21 predicted proteins | sample MGYA00242573_ERZ504737 | MGnify/ENA primary metagenome ERZ504737 (study PRJEB26092, sample SAMD00036203) | human gut metagenome | host: Homo sapiens | study: EMG produced TPA metagenomics assembly of... | reverse complement strand
ATGCTGCCAGCATACCGCTTGGCGATGCGCGCCCGCAGGCTTTTCCCGTAAGCTCCGGCAAAATTCAGGGTTTTCTCAGGGTGCGTTCAGCGCCACGCATCCGAACCGATTCGAACTCACCCGAATGCGTGGAGCGGTTCACTGTTTGCGCCGTGGCTGATGGTGGTGACGAGGATTGCTCTGTCGTGCGGGTCGTTGTTGGCTATGCCGGCGACCGCGTCGGCGAGCGGCGTCGCATCCGTCATGCGGTCGTTGATTGTGAGCGTCGCCGCGAACAGCGTGCTGTCGGTCGGCGTGGCGATCGGGTTGAGCAGTGCCACTGGAATGCCCGCCTGTCTTGCGGTTGTCAGCGTGTCGTACCAGCCGTCATGGTTCACGCCGGACACGTCGATTCCCGAAATGACGATGATGCTGACCATGCGTTGCGCCATATCCTCGACCGCTTGCCGGGCGGTGTCCTGCATGTCGACCGTGCCGGCGACCGGCAGATACACCGGCCTGAGTCCGCCCGCCTCCATGGCATCCAACGCCAGGCGATCGGTCTGTTCGTCTTGGGAGCCGATCATGGCCACGTCGAGACTGTTGCGGTCCTTCATGCTGTGGGCGACCGCATCGCCTGCGGACTGCGTATCTCCCACCGCGGCATTGTTCGGCGTGCAGCCGGCCAGCATGGAGATACCGAAGACGGCTGCAAGGAGACCGGCTGCGGCACGCCGCGCGAAACCGGTCATCGTGTGGCTTTCCTGAATAGCGCCACCGTTTCGACATGGTGGGTGGTCGGATAGATGTCGAATGCGCGAATATCAGCAAGATCGTATCCGAGCGAGGCCAATGTGGCGGTGTCGCGTGCCAGCGATGCCGGGTCGCAGGCGATGTATACGACGCTTCGCGCGCCGGATTCGGCGATCTGCCTGCATACCTTCGCACGTGCGCCGGCACGCGGCGGATCAAGCACCACGATATCGGGTTTGGCCAAATCGTTGCGTACGTTGGCAAGCGTCTTGGCCACATCGCCCACACGGGCGTCGACATTGCCCAAATGGATGGCCCTCAGATTGCGTTGCGCGTGTTTGACAGCGGTCTTGCCACCTTCCACGCTCAGCATGCGCGTGCGGCCGGCGCTTAACGTGGCCAACGGCAGCGTGAACAGGCCGGAACCGGAATACAAATCCCACAGGCATGCGGAAGCGGCGCCGTCAAGCTCGCCATGCACCAAGGACATCACATGGCCGGTCAACGCGATCGGCGCGTGACGGTGCATCTGCCAGAATCCGCCGGCGTCCACACCGTATTCGAATTCACGTCCGCACACCGTCACCTTTTCGGTAAGCTCGCGATTGCCCGCCGTCACTTCGCCATCGACGAGCACGGCGTAGTTGTCGGCGATTTCGGCATTGCCGCGAGGCTCGGGAACAGACAGACGAATCTGCGATCCGGGAGTGAATCCCCCATCCCACACGTGTTCCTTCTCGGCCACGTTAAGCAACGCGCGACTGGCCAACGGCATGGTGTCGATCGGCACACGCACGTGGGTGCCGCGTCTGCGCATGGACGGTCGGCCGTTCTCGTCCGCGATCATCTCGATGCGGGTACGCCAGTGCAGCCCCTGCTCCGCCTCATCCTCGGGCATGCGCTCGATCGGCACGTCAACGTCGACATGGCCGAGACGTCTCATCTGTTCGGCGATGGACATGGATTTCCATTTAAGCTGTCCGGGCAGTGAGACGTGCACCAAATCGGCACCGCCGACGCCGCCGCCCATGGCGAGCGGACCGGCCAACGGCCATACGGGTTCGACGCGGTCCTCGCTGCTTCCAGCACTTCCGTCACTTCGCCAGTCCAAAAACGGTCCTCGCGATCATGTGGCTCGTCCAACACGACGCGTACCAGCTCGCCCGGCAACGCGAATCGCACGAACACGACGCGTCCGTCGATGTGGCCGACGCAACGGCCTTGGTCGGCGTATCGTTCGATGCGGATGGTCGATTCCATCAGTGCTGTTCCTCCGTTTCGTTGTTGTCGTCCATCGCGTCGGCGTTTGGTTCGGCCAACGTCTTATGCCGATGCATGGGGGTGGCCACGATGAGGTACGACACCCAGATGGCCAACGCCCAGAACGGAATGCCCATGAGCAGACGTGCAGTGCCGAGCCAGCCGACCTGGTTGGACAGGTACAACGGCACCTGCACCACCAGTCGCAGTGAGAACACACCGATCCACAACGCGGTGATGATGGTGTACGCGCGGTTCAATGCCTTGTCGCCACGCCAATCGGCAAGCCATGCGCGCAGATGCTCGGTTGGCAGTGTCCGGATGAATTCGATCACCAAGCCAAGTCCCGGTACACGTACCATCAACGAAATGGCGAGCAGCACGATGTAGAAGGCGTTGGTCAGGAATCCGAACATGTAGTAGTTGCGCGCCTCGTGGCTGTTCCATGCCAGATCAGGCAGATGCCGACTGCCAGAAGGCCGGAGACGGCGCCCATGACGGATTGGCGTTGGCATAGGCGGACGATCACCTGCAGTACGGCGAGGGCTGCGGATACGCCGATGGTCAGATGCAGGTCGGAGGTGATGACGAACATCACCACGAACACCACGCCCGGCAGCATCGATTCGACGACGCCGCGCGGACCGCCGATCGCGTCGATGACGGAGAAATCGTCGGCATCGCCGGCGCGGCGAGCGCGCCGAGGCCGGTTCTTTTCTTGGTTTCGGTTTCAGCCATGCGTTTGTGTTTTCGTGGTCGTCGTTCGCTCAGCGCACTTCGGAGAACATCGGTCCACGCGACAACGTGGTCTTGACCTCGACCTGCTGGTCGGAGTCAAACGGTCCCTTCGGCTGGCCTGGAATGTCCATCGTCCTGCCTGCCTGTTCGGCTTCGGCGGCTTCCTTGGCGGCCTTGCGTTCGGCCGGGGCGACCGGCGGATGCATCGGGATGAGGTCACGCGGGGCCAGCGGGTCCTCGCCGCGTTCCACGACGATGTTGGAGAAAAGCTGGTTCAGCGCCTTGGTTTCGGCGTGGTCCGGATCGGTGGCGGCTTTGCCGGAGAAGATGCCGCGCAGCATCCACCGCGGTCCGTCCACACCGACGATGCGGGTGACGACCTTGCGTCCGCCCTTGACCACGACCGGCAGTGTCAGTTCGGTGCCGAACACGCCATCGGTCTCCTTGGCGTCCTTGTTGGCCTCAACCAGGTCGGCGCGCACGTCATCCCACAGTCCCATGGTCTTCGGCGCGGCGAAGGCTTCGATCTCCACGCTGGAGGATCCGTAGGTGATGGTGGTGCCGAGCACCTGCTGGGTGGCGCGGTTGGCCTTCACGCGCAGTTCGATGCCTTGGAGGAACGGCAGATAGTAGGCGCCCATGTCGAGGTATTCGTCATAGTCGGGCACGTTCTCGTCGTCGACGTCCCACGGACCGTGCTCATCGCCACGGCCGTCGTACTCATCGGACGGTTCCGGAAGGATGGTTTCCTGAATTCCACCGGCGGGCGCCTCAGCGGTTTCGGAGATGGCCTCATCGGCCTTGTCGTTCTCTTCGGCGGCGGCTTCAGCGGCTTCCTCGCTCTGACGCTTCTTCTTGCCGAATCCAAACAGTCCCATGATGTTCCTCATTTCATTACGGTTGCAACCGTGACTAGCCTAGCACCATGCTTAATACGGGCTGGGAATCGGAGTGTGTCCTCCCGTTGCCCGGCATTGGCCGGATGACGGCCGCAAAAACTCACACGCCGTAGGTGATGCTCAGCGGCGCATGGTCCGACCATCGCAGGTCGTAGGTCGGAGCTTTGTCGATGACGAATCCGCGGGCCGTTTCGGCGAGTTCGGGTGTGGCGACTGGTAGTCGATCCTCCAGCCGACGTTGTTGTCGAAGGCGCGGCCCCGCTGGCTCCACCAGGTGTACGGTCCTTGGATGTCTCCGCACAGGGAACGCATCACATCCACGAATTCCAACTCCCCCAGCCATTTGTCCACGTAGGCGCGTTCCTCGGGCAGGAAGCCGGCGTGCTTCTCGTTGGCTTTCGCGTTCTTGATGTCGAGCGGCGTGTGCGCGATGTTGAAATCGCCGCACAATACCGCCTGCTTGCCGCCGTGCGCCGCTTCATCGCGCAGTTGCCCCATACGTACCAGCATGGTGTCGAGGAAACGGTATTTCTGCTTCATTTTCTCCGGATCGTCGGTGTTGCCGGCGTGCACGTACACGCATACGACAGTGACGGTGTACCTTGCGGGGTCTTCACATCCGCTTCGATCCAACGGCCGGAATCGACGTCCTCGGCAAGTCCCGGCAGTCCGTAGCGTTTGTCGATGACGGGCAGCGCGGAGAGCAGACCGACGCCGGCGCGTCCCTTGATACGGCAGATCTCGTTCATGCGATCAAGCCCGCTTTGGTCGGCGATGCGTCCGGCGGTCGCGTATTCGAAGCCGAATTCGTCGAAGATGGGGTCGATTTCGTTTTGCGGGGCGCGTACTTCCTGCATGCACCACACGTCCGGCGTGTTCTTCGCGGCCCATTGCTCGATGCCTTTGCGTTTCGCCGCGCGGATTCCATTCACATTCGATGTCGTGATTGTGATCGTCATAGCGCCTTAGCCTAGCCGGAATACAAGAAAACCTCCCTTGTGGGAAGGGAGTTTTCCAGATGGCTGACGCGATCAGTCGAGTCCGAGCTGCAGCTTGCCGCCTGGGATGGCGTCCAGCAGGTCGCGGGTGTACTGCTTCTTCGGATGGTCGAAGACCTCGTCGGTGGTGGCATGCTCACCAGCTTGCCGTGCTGCATCACCACGACCTCATCGGCGATCTGACGCACCACCGCCAGATCATGGGTGATGAACAGGTAGCTCAGTCCCTTTTCCGCCTGCAGGTCGTTGAGCAGGCGAAGCACCTGGTCCTGCACCAGCACGTCCAATGCGGAGACGGCCTCGTCGCAGAGATCACATCCGGATCGAGGGCCATGGCGCGCGCGATGGCGATGCGCTGCCTTTGGCCGCCGGAAAGCTCGTTCGGATAACGGCTCATCACCGATTCCGGCAGTTCCACCATGTCGATGAGCTCGCGCACACGCTTGGCACGGCTCTTCTTGTCTCCGATGCCGTGGATGCGCAGCGGCTCCTCGATGGACCGGTAGATGGAGTACATGGGGTCGAGCGATCCGTACGGGTTCTGGAACACCGGCTGCACATGACGTCGGAAGTCAAGCAGCTCCTTGCCCTTGAATCCGGAGATGTCTTTGCCGTCGTAGGTGACGGTGCCGGCGGTCGGCTCAAGCAGTTTCAGCACCATGTTGGCCACGGTGGATTTGCCGGAACCGGATTCGCCGACGATGGCCAATGTGGTGCCCTTCTTGATGGAGAAGCTCACATCGTCGACCGCTTGAACATCTCCTTCTTGCGCGGCAGCTTGAATTCCTTGGTCAGGTGATCCACCGTGATGATGGCTTCACCCTTCTTCAGGGAATCCTCGTTCACCGCGTGCTCCATGACCGCGGTGGCGTCGCCGCCATGTTCCTTGACGGAGATGATGCGCTGCGATGCCAAGGACGGCGCAGCGGCGACCAAACGCTTGGTGTACGGATGCTGCGGATGCTGCAGCACTTCCAGTGAAGGACCGGATTCCACGACCTGGCCCTTGTACATGACCACGATATGCTGGGCGCGTTCCGCGGCCAGACCGAGATCGTGGGTGATGAACAGCACCGCGGTTCCCAGGGAATCGGTCAGCATGTGCAGATGGTCGAGGATCTTCTTCTGCACGGTCACGTCAAGCGCGGAGGTCGGCTCGTCGGCGATGAGCAGTTCCGGACGGCAGGCCAGACCGATGGCGATCAGCGCACGCTGACGCATGCCGCCGGAGAATTCGTGCGGGAACTGGCGGGCACGGGTGGCGGCGTCAGGCAGACCGGCCTCGGACAGCAGACCGGCGATGCGGTCGTCCATGGTGGAGCCGACCACATACTTCTTGGCGATGTACCATGCGTCATCGTCCTTCACCCCGGCTTCAATCAGGCCATCGGCCACACGCCAGCGGGTTTCGGATCCCGGAACCCATTCCTCGGCGAACCGGGCCATGATCTTGTCAAGCTCGTCACCGCTCTTGCCGATCTTGACAAGAGCCTCCTTGGCCGCGGCGATCAGATCAGGCAGTTCCTTGGAACCAAGGAAGGTCTCATCGTCATTGCCCTTGAGCTCCACTTCGTCACCGGCCAGGGCCTTGGCGAATTCGGAACGCTTTTCGTGGTCGATGTCCATGTTGTTGGCCACCAACGCTTCCTTGACCTGGGTGCCGATGCGCCACACCGGGTTCAGGTTGCTCATCGGATCCTGCGGGACAAGACCCATCTTGCTACCACGGAGCTTGTCGAAATCCTTCTGCTTGAAGCCGGAGATCTCCTGGCCATCAAGCTTGATGGAGCCGCCGACCACATGGCCGGTTCCCGGAAGCAGGCCAAGCACGGCCATGGCGGAAGTGGATTTGCCGGAACCGGATTCGCCGACGATGGCCACCCACTGGCCGGGATACACGCTGAAGGACGAGTTGCGCACGGCATGCACGGCCTTGCCTTCATCGGTGGTGAAGTCGACCTGGAGGTTCTTGACCTCCAACAGCGGCCCGTGGGCGCGCTGCATGGCCTCGAGGTTGTTCTCGGTATTCATTTCAGTCATCGAATATCCCTTCACTTACACTCAGGCCGTACGGCTCTTCGGATCGAGCGCGTCCTTGACGGCGTCGCCCATCATGATGAATGCCAGCACGGTGATGGCCAGCGCGGCGGACGGGTAGAACAGCACCATCGGGTCAGTACGCAGGATGGACTGCGCGTTGGAGATGTCTCCGCCCCAGCTGACCGTGGTGGTGGGCAGGCCGACGCCCAGGAAGCTCAGCGTGGCCTCGAGCACGATGTAGGTGGCCAGCGAGGTGGTGCCGACCACGATGATCGGAGCCAGCGAATTCGGCAGGATGTGGCGGAACAGGTTGCGGATCGGGGTGGATCCCAGAGCGGTGGACGCCGTGTTGAATTCAAGGTTCTTGGCTTCCATCACAGCACCTCGCGCGATTCGTGCCACGGAGGTCCAGCCGAACAGCGTCATCACCAGAATGATCTTCCAGATGGAGCTGCTCGTTTTGAACATCTGGAGCACCACGATGGCGCCAAGCAGAATCGGCAGCGCGAGGAAGATATCGGTCAGTCGGCTCAGCACGGCGTCGACCCATCCTCCGAAGAAGCCGGCGATTGCGCCGATCAGCGTTCCGAGCAGCACCACCAGCAGTGTGGCGAACACGCCGACGCTCAGCGAGGTGCGGGTGCGTAGACCACACGGGAGTATACGTCGCAACCTTGCAGGTCGAAGCCGAACGGATGGCCTGAGGAAGCCGGCTCAAGGGAATTGTCGAGCGTGCAGTAGTTCGGGTTCTGCTTGGTCAACACGCTCGGGAACAGCGCCACGAACACGATGAAGATGATCAGCAGTCCGGAGATGATGAACAGCGGTTCTTACGCAGGGTTCGCCATGCGTCGGCCCACATGTTCGAAGCCGGTGCGGATTCGTCCATCGAGTCGACGGCCTTCAGGGGCGTCTCATCGAGCGGTGCCACATAGCGTTCCTGTCCCGGAAGCACGGTGGAAGGATTGGTCTCATTCATTTCGGTCATTTCTTGTTCCCTCCCTCAACTCACGCGTAACGGATTCGCGGATCAAGCGCGGCGTACAGCATGTCGACCAGCAGATTGCAAACCACGAAGATCAGCATGAGCAGCGTCACGATGGACACCACCAGGTTGCCTTCTCCCTTGAGGATGCTCTGATAGGTCAGGTAGCCGATGCCATGCACGTTGAAGATGGTTTCGGAGATCATCGCGCCGCCCATCAGTGCGCCAAGATCCTGGCCCAGATAGGTGACGACGGGGATCATGGAGTTGCGCAGCACGTGGCGCAGCATGACGGATTTGTTGTCCATGCCCTTGGCGCGCGCGGTGCGCACATAGTCGAGGGCGATGTTGGACGAAATCTCCGTACGGCTCAGACGGATGATGTACGCCATCGATACCGAGCCAAGCACCATGGCCGGCATCAGCAGATCAAGGAATCCTGGATTCGCTCCGGCGGTGACCGGCAGCAGATGCCACTTCACACCGAGGAAGTACTGGCAGAGGAAGCCGGTGACGAAGGTCGGCACGGAGATGAGCAGCAGGGAGAAGATCAGGATGACGGTATCGCACCACTTGCCCTTCTTCAGGCCGGAGATCACACCGAAGATCACGCCGAAAACCGCTTCGAACACGAAGGCCATCAGGGCGAGCTTGATGGTCACGGGGAAGGCGCGGCCGATCACGTCGATGACAAGCTGTCCGGAGAAGGTCTTGCCGAAGTCGAGGGTCAGCGCGTTCTTCAGGAACAGCAGATACTGGACGATGAACGGCTTGTCCAGATTGTATTCGGCACGGATCTGGGCCGCGACCGCTTCGTTGACCGGCTTGTCGCCGAACATCGCCTTGACCGGTTCGCCCGGCAACGCGAACACCAGGCATACACCAGAAGCGTCGTGCCGAGAACCACAGGGATCATCTGCAGAATGCGTCGCAGAAGATACTTGCCCATTGGTTTCTCCTTTTGATTACTCACTCGTTCGCCAGCCGTTTGCGGCTTCGTCCCCTACGCTCACGCGTATAGGACATGAGGCCCGGGGCGGCCGGCGCTTGCCCCGTTACGTATCAGTGATACTGCACCACAATGCTTTATATTGCAGTTTCATGAAAGACAGCTGAAAATATACCCCACGCGCGGACATCTTCTGTTGATGTCGCATGTCCAGCCGTCATGGACCTCCGATGGAAGCCCCGTTTATTACGCGGAAAGGAAGGAACGGATATTCGAATCCGTTCCTTCCTTCATGTCGATCCTACGAAATCAAAATCAGAGAACGGCTCACTTGCCGGACTTGGTCATGTTCTCGTAGACCGGCAGGTTCTGCCAGTTCATCTCGAAGCCGGAGACACCGGTCGAGGCCACACCATAGGCATTGGCGTAGTACAGCGGAACGGCCGGCAGGTCGTTGAGCAGCACTTCCTGTGCCTGCTGGTACAGCTGTTGGCGTCTGCGACGGACTTGGAGGCAGCGGCCTTGTCGCACAGCGCATCGAACTCCGGGTTCTTGTAGTCGCCATCGTTGGAGCCGTTGCCATCGGCAGCGGCGGAGGCGAAGTTCTGCACCAGGTAGTTTTCGGCGGACGGGTAATCCGGCTGCCAGCCGCTACGGAACGCGCCGTTCACCTTGCGGTCGGACACGGCGGTGCGGAAATCGTTGAAGGTCGGGTACGGGTTGGTGGCGGCCACGCCGGCGCCCAGCACGTTGTTGATGGAGTTGACCACGGCGGTGTAGATGACTTCGTGGCCACCATCGGCGTTGTAGGCGAAGGTGAACTTGTCATCGGAGGTCCACGGGCTGATGGCGTTGGCCTTCTCCCAGAGTTCCTTGGCCTTCTTCTCGTTGTACTTCAGGTTGCCGGAGCTTGAGGGAATCGGAGTAGCCCGGGGTCAGCGGGGAGGTGAAGTCAGCGGCCGGGGTGCCGGTGCCGTTGAGCACCTTCTTGCAGATGTTCTCGCGGTTGATGGCCATGGAGACGGCCTGGCGACGCAGGTGCCTTCCTCGGTGTCGGCTTCGAAGTGCTTCAGCTTGGCCGGGATGGTGAACTGTTGGATGACGGAGCCGGCCTTGTTGTAGGCCTGTACGGTGGAGTCTTCTGGAAGGTCTTGGTGGCGGAGGCCGGGACGGACTCCATCACGTCGAGGGAACCGGACTGGATGTCGGCGTAGGCGGCTCATCCTTGGTGTAGACCTTGAAGGTCACGCCGTCGTTCTTGGCGACGCGGTTGCCCTTGTAGTCGGGGTTCTTCACCAGCACGATCTGGTTGTCGTGGTCCCAGGACTGGAACTTGTACGGGCCGTTGCCGACCGGCTTCTCGCCGAAGGCTTCGGATCCTTGAAGAAGGATTCCGGCAGCGGAGCGAATGCGTTGTAGCCGACCTTGATGGCGAACACGGAGTCGGAACGGTTCAGGTCGACGGTGAATTCATGGTCGTTGACGACCTTCAGGCCCTCGAGCTGTTCGTCGCCCTTGAGCTTGTCTCCATCCTGGAGCTTGTCGTAGCCCTTGATGGTGGAGAAGAAGGAGGAGCCGAGCTGTGCGTTCTTGGCGTTGGCCGTGTAGCTCCATGCCTTGGTGAAGGATTCGGCGGTCACCGGGGTGCCGTCGGTGAACTTCCAACCATCCTTGAGCTTGATGGTGTACTGGGTGGCGTCATCGTTGGACTTGATGGACTCCGCCACTTCGTTGGAGGCGTTGCCCTTGGCGTCGAAGGAAATCAGACGTGCGAACAGCAGGTCGAGCGGCTTGCCGCCGCCGGTCTCGTTGCAGTCGCCCGGGATGAGCGGGTTCTGCGGTTCGGAATTGTATGCGGTGATGACGTTGGAACCCTTGTCAGCGGTGGAGTCACCGTTGGAAGAGCCGCAACCGCTGAGCAGCATGCCGAATGCGCATGCGGCCGCAGCGAAAGCCAGAGCTTTCTTCTTCATGGAATTCATATTCTCCTTATCCATTATTTCCAGAGCCGTAAGACCCTGTTCAAAAAGAAGGCGGGCGTCAATACCGTGGCATCAACGTCCGTCTTCGTTCTGATGGTGGGTTCATTATCACTCGATTGAGGGACAACCGCTCCATATCCGAGGGAGGCCCACGCAAAATAGTCAAATCAAAAACTCATCATCTGATAAAACAATCCGTTTTTCCCGCTTATCGCCGGAACAACTTATCCGCATCGTGCGTATGGACGGACGCGGACATATCCGTTCGCTGTCAGCGTACTTTGCCAATCCGCGTCACGCCCGTGGAAACGCCTGCCCGTATCGTGCCTTCAACTGTTCGATGGACACGTGTGTGTAACGCTGCGTGGTCTTCAGCGAGGAATGCCCCAGCATCTCCTGCACCTCACGCAGGTCCGCTCCCCCGTCGAGCATATGGGTCGCCGCACTGTGGCGCAACGCATGCGGACTGATGTCAGGCACGCCGGCCTCCCGTGCCCGGTCGTGCACCACCTTGCGCACCATACGTTGACCGATCCGCCCGCCCTGCGATCCCAAAAAGAACGCGTCGTCCGACATGTCACCGCATAGTACGGGACGGCCATGTTCCAGCCAATCGCGCAAGGCCTTGTCGGCTGGTGCGCCGAATGGCATGACACGCTGCTTGTCGCCTTTGCCGGTCACTTTCACCGTGCGGTTGCCGAATGTCACGTCGGCCACGTCGAGTCCGACCAGTTCCGCCACACGCATGCCGGTGGCATAGAGCAGTTCCAGCATGGCCGCGTCACGCAGCGCAATCGCCTGTTTTTTCATATTCGGTTCCTGCGATCGCGCCTCCATGCCGTCCTCATCAACGCGGTCCATCAGCTGCTGCGCCTGCGTTTCGTTCAATACCGCCGGCAGCGTATCGGGGTTTTTCGGCGTCTGCAACGAAGCCGCCGGGTTGGCGGACGCCATGTCATGGTCGTACGCCCATGCGAAGAATCCACGCACGGCGACGGTTTTGCGCGCCATGCTGCTGCGTGCGTGATTTTTGGACGATTTGGCCATCCACAGGCGCAAATCCTCGATGGTCACCTCATTCAGATCCACGCAACCCTGTTTCCGCAACGCCACCAAGCATTCCTCGACATCGCTGCGGTACGCCCTGCGGGTGTTTGCGCTCAACCCTCGGTTGGCTTTCAGATAGGCGTCGAATCCGTCCAACGCATCATCGAAACACATGCAAACCACCTTCCGCTTCGTCTGAAATGAACAGACACCACGCAGACACCGTATAAATGCCATTCCGCAGCGCGATCGAATGTCATCTCACGCGATGGCACGATTCCATTATGTCCCCATACCGATAGACTGATGACGATTAGGCATCTTACGAACAGGCGGTATTATGACTCGTCATTCCATTCATGACGTACAGCATCCGACAGCCGAAAACCCCGATGATGGGATTGTGGCCCGCGCCATCGACCTGACCAAGGTCTACGGCTCAAAAGACAACGAAGTGATGGCGTTGGATCATGTGAATGTGGAATTCAAGCGCGGTGAAATGACCGCCATCATGGGCCCTTCCGGTTCCGGCAAGTCCACGCTCATGCATTGCATGGCCGGGCTCGACACCCCTTCGTCCGGCAAGGTGATCGTGGAGGGACTCGAGGTCTCCTCCATGAACCAGAAGCAGTTGACGGACCTGCGCCGCGAACAGATCGGTTCATTTTCCAGTCGTTCAATCTGGTGCCGACGCTGTCCGCCGAGGAGAACATCCTGCTGCCGTTGCAGATAGCGAAACGTACGATCGACCGCGACTGGTTCAACCAAGTGGTCAAGGTGGTCGGTCTGGAGAAGCGGCTCACGCACCGTCCAAGCCAGCTGTCCGGCGGCCAGCAGCAGCGCGTGGCCTGCGCCCGCGCCATCATGGCACGACCGTCCGTGATCTTCGCCGACGAGCCGACCGGCAACCTCGACTCGCGCTCCAGCCGTGAAGTGCTTGGCTTCCTGCGTGATTCGGTACGCGACTACGGCCAGTCGATCGTCATGGTCACCCACGATCCGCGTGCGGCCTCCTTCGCGGACCGTGTGCTGGTACTCACCGACGGCAACATCACCCGCGACATGCAGCATCCGACGTACAACGAGATTCTTGAGGTGTTCGCCGGCGACGACGACATCGACGATGTTTCCAAGTACGCCGCCTCCACCGCCGTTCCGACCGTGACGGAGGACTCGCAGGCATGATTCGCATAGGATTGCGCGACGCGCGCAGCCATTTCGGCCGTTTCATCATGTCGATCGTGGCCATCGCGCTCGGCGTGAGTTTCGTGGTCGGCTCGTTCTGTTTCCGCGAAATGCTCAACAACCAGGTTTCACAGATGATGTCCACCAATGCGGACCATGACGTGTACGTGCGCGGTTCGCAGGAGAAGAAAAAAGATTCGTCGGCGATGTCGATGGGATCGACGAAAAGCTACAACGATGTCGACGTCGATCTGGCGGGCACGATAGCCAAGGTCGACGGTGTTTCCTCGGCACGCGTCGTGCACATGCTGTCCGGCGTGGTGCTGCTCGACAAGCATGGCGATGCGGTGACCACCATGGGTCTCCGACGCTCGCCATAGGCATGGGGCAAGTCGTCGCCGTGGCGGTCCACCAAGTTC
>ENA-OQIO01001163-OQIO01001163.1-human-gut-metagenome-genome-assembly--contig:-NODE-1163-length-13237-cov-2.057513_pt1 | contig 13237 bp, 14 predicted proteins | sample MGYA00242573_ERZ504737 | MGnify/ENA primary metagenome ERZ504737 (study PRJEB26092, sample SAMD00036203) | human gut metagenome | host: Homo sapiens | study: EMG produced TPA metagenomics assembly of... | reverse complement strand
CCCAGTACTACCAATTCGGTGGTCGATGAGAAGCAGGCCATGGAGGCGCTGGAAAAAGGTCGGCCTGAAGGACCGCGCCACCACCTGCCCGGCCAGGCTCTCCGGCGGCGAGCAGCAGCGCGTGTGCGTGGCCCGCGCGCTGATCAACGACCCGAAGCTGATTCTGGCCGATGAGCTACCGGCAACCTCGACGAGAAGAACGAGAAGATCGTGCTCGACCTGTTCCGCAAGCTGCACGAGCAGGGCACCACGATTATCGTGGTCACCCACGATGCGCTGGTCGCCAGCTGCGCGCAGCGCGAGATCATGCTCAACCATGGCGTGCTCGTCGGTGAGAAGTGGAATGACGAGGATGCGCGCAAGGCCTACGAGGCGGCCGGCGGCAAGCCCGCCTCCACGGGTGCACAGGTCGAGGGCGCGCAGAACGGCGAGACCGCCATTGGTTTCACTGACCCCACCAAGGCCGCGAAAACCGGCGGCGAGGAGTAGGGCCGTCAGGGGCATCGAGCAGTATGTGAGGAATACATGGCAAGCTGATGGTCTCTCCCCCAGTCAGCTTCGCTGACAGCCTCCCTCGTCAGGGGTGGCTTAAGGAGCGTGAATATGACCGAAAAGAGTACGTTGAAGAAATCCGCGACATTGGCGGCGGCCGGACTGGTCGTGGCTGGCGCGCTGCTGGCCGGATGCGGCGAATCCAAGGCCGCGCCGATGGACGATGCGTACGCCGGCAACTCGGGCGAGACCGAGAAGTCGCAGGAAGAGCAGTCGCAATCCCAGTCGAACGGCTCCGATAGCTCCGACGCTCCGATTCCAGCTCGTCGCACAACGACCCGTCCACCACCACGTCCGACAAGAAGGACACCGGCAACTACAAGGACGGCAACTACTCGATCAACGGCCAGTACGGCCCGGTAGGCGAGGATTCCATCGACGTCCATCTGACCATCAAGGACGGCAACGTCGAGACCGTCAATATCATTGGGCACCCGTTCACCACGATTTCCAAGAACCATCAGGACGACTTCGCCAAAGCCATTAACGGCGTGGTGGACGGCAAACCTCTGAAGGGTCTCAAAGTGGACAAGGTCGCGGCGCAGCTGGACCTCCGACGCTTCAACAAAGCCCTCGAAGTCGCCCGCCAGGAGGCTTCGATTCAGGAGTAAGACCGCTACTTCAGCAATGCTGGCCACAGCAGATCGGCCATGCGCGAGGCCCAGGCGGTGTCGTCGTCCATTGCTTTGCCCTCGATGGCCTCATACGCCACCAAAGATCCGATAATCGTGGACAACAGCAACTTCTCGTCAACGTCCTCGCGAAACACGCCCTGCGCGACTCCCTGCTTGAGGAACGCCCCCACACGCTCCAGCCACGGGGTCACCACTTGGTCGACGATGTGCTGGAAGAACTCGGCCTCGCTGGACAATACAATGCCCACGCGCTTGACGTCGATGTCGTTGTCGCGCACCCAATCGACCAATCGCTGCAATAGTTGCGTGAAATGGCGTCACGCGTGGGGCTGGGCACTGGGTCGGGATCCGGGATGCAGATACATCGCGCTGATCTCGTGCAGCAGCTCGTCGGCATTATGATATCGGCGGTAAATCGTGGTTTTGGCCACACCGGAGCGCCGGGCCACCTCCTCGATGGTCACGCCGCTGATGCCGCGGTCCACCGCAATCTGCAGCGTGGCTCGCATGAGCTTGCGATCCGTCGCCTCGCGCGTGCGCTCACCGCGCGGTGTCGCCGTCGTATCTGTCATCTCCGTCATCTCTTCTCTTCGAAATATGCTCCCGTACGCTCCCGCTGGCGAGAGCTGGCTGGCAAAGCCAGACTGAGGTGGTAAGTCCATGCCGTTTGTAGGCAACTCCCGGATAATACCTACTAGCTCAGCACTTTAGTGCTCTCGACTTGGGCTACATACCACTGGTTGAACCGCACCAGTGGCTTCCTGAGCAACAGCCCAAGCAACAGTAGCGGCGGCACGAATGCCAGCAGCATTCCGGCGGCCCGCCAGTAATCCATGTCGTAGATGCCGGCGATGGCCGCACGCATCATCGTCACCGCATGGGTGAGCGGCAAGAGCGGACTGACTTTGGCGATGAAGTCGGGCAACATCTGCACCGGGTAGGCAGCGTTCGCACCCGAAATCTGCACGATGAGCATAAGCACGCCGATTGCCTTACCCACATTGCCGAAACTCACCACCATCGTATAGGTGAAGAACGAGAACACCAGCGAGGCCAGCCATCCAGACAACATAAACAGCAGCGGATGCACGGCCTGCACGCGCAGGAACAGCAGATCGCCACCGAGCGACACCGTGGATTGCAGCAGCGCAATCAGCGCGAACACCCCGTAATGCCCAAGGAAGAGCCGATGCGGCCGCGGATCGCCCAATGCTTTGCGCGTCCGGCGAGACACGGTGGTTTTCAGCGTCACCACCATCAGCAGCGCGCCCACCCACAGCGGCAGCAGCGTGTAGAACGGTGCCATCGACGAACCGAAATTCGCCACCGGGAATACGGCCTTGCGCCTGAGCTGCACCGGTGCGGCCAACGTACTGGCCAGCGTTTCGGGATCATTGCCCAGCACCTCTTTGACCATGCCCATATCGCCACTGTTTAGTGCGTCGCTCAGTGTGCTGTTGAACGAAGCCAGTTCGGCGCCGGCGGAACGCAGTTTGCCGGACACTTGTCCAAGGTAGTGCGAGCGTCACTGAGCATATCGCTGGCGTCGTCGGAAGTCCCTTTCAGTCGCCGAGCGTGGAGTCCAACTGGGTGGCGCCGGAACTCAGTATGCCGGAGGCGTCAGCGACGGTGGACGACAGGGAGTCGATTTGCGGTTTCACCGTGGCCGAGAAATCTGACTTGATATTGGCAATACTGTTCTGCGCTTGATCAGCCAGATTCTTGACCTGCGCATGCTGATCCTGCGCGTCCTGATTGCCTTGGCGAATATCGGTCGCCGCCGTATTCAGCGCTTGCCGCAGCCTGTTTTGTCGTGCGATTGAACGGTCAATCGCCGTGATGATGGATGAGTCGTTGCCAGTATGCCGGCCAACGTGTTGCGAATTTCAGTGTATTTCTCCGTCTGCTTGCCAATGGCCGTGGCTTGACGGTCCAATTCGTCGGCGACCGTGGTGGCACCATCATTCGCGTCGGAATACAGCTTGTCTATGGAATCGGACACCGCGCCGAAACTGGAGGCGCTCGCGTCCAGTGCGCTGCTCATCGCGTCAGCGGTGGTGCCCAGGGCTCCGGCCACGTCGGTGACTTCCTGTTTGGCGCTGGCAAGATCCTTGCCGCCTTGTTTGGCGGCAGAGGAAACCTGAGTGATTAGTGAGTTCGAGGTGTCGAGCAAGGCGCCGGCCGTATCGGTCAATGCGCTGTATGTGCCAAGCAGATCCGCAGTATCGTCAAGCTGTGTGGCGAAATTGGCGATGTTGGCGTTGAAGGTATTCAGTTGCTCTTTGGCCTCGGGCTTGGACAGCTGATCGGCCAGCGAAGACGCGATTTCCAGCCCGGCCGAAGTGATGGTCTTAGCGAACGTGGTGTTGATTTCCGCCGCAACCTCATCCGTGCCCTCGTTGAGCAGATTCGGTGCCAGCGCGTTCTTCTTCTCGTTGCGGTAATAGGTCAGTTCGGCATGCTGCACGTCGTCGGAGAAGAAGGTCATCATCTTTGCTGAACGACTTCGGAATTACGATGGCCGCGTAGTATTTGCCGGATCGTGCGCCCTCGACGGCATCGGCTTTGGACGTGATCGTCCAATCGAGCTGACTGTTGGCGCGCAGCGCGTTCACCACCTGATCGCCGACCGTGACTTTCACCGGGATCAGGTCGGAACGATACCCCTCATCCACATTCGCCACCGCGAATTTCAGGTTCTTCATATTCGAGAACGGGTCCCAGCATGCGGCCACGTTGAACCAGGTGAACAGGCCGGGAATCATCACCAAGCCGATCACGATGATGATGGAGACCACGTTGCTGGTCAGGCGTTTGATGTCGCCGGTAAACAGTTTCCACATGGTGTTCATCGTGCGTGCCTGCCTTCCTTGGTCGGCGGAATAGTGGGGATGATTGCGGTAACAGCGGCGCTCGGGTCCGCTTCTTCGTGGCGTTCGGCGGAGGTGTCGCGACGCTTGGCCTTATGCCCGTACAGCATGGCGCGGATCGACTCGTCGGAGAGGCTGCCGAGCTCGGTTTGGCGGCGGATGGAATCGCGCATGAATTCCACGACCATCAGGAAGCCCATGATGATGAGCACCCATGCCAGCCATGTGCCCATGACTACGATTTTCTCGCTGGTGGTCAGCGCAAACACGATAATGAGCGCGGCCGGCACCACGAATCCGGCAATAAGCGCACCCAGCAGCAGCCGGGGATAACGGTAGGCGAATTTGGCGGCCCGACGTTCGATGGCATGACGGTATTCGTCGTGGTCGGCCAGTGCTGCAATGGCCTGAGTGACACGGTATTCGCTGCCGGGCAGATGCACCGGCTCGCCGATAATCATGTCGCTTTCCTTGATTTCCCGCGCGAACAGGCGGTTGAGATTGGCCAGTTTCGGCCGGCGCCGAGGCCAAGCGCAAAGGCCAGAACCACGAAAACCAGCAATTTGCCGATATAGGCGAACCAGAGGCCGTCGTAGAAGCCGCCGATGGTTTCACGCATCGCGTCAATCGAATAGGTGAACGGCAGCAGCGGGTAGATGGCGCGGAAGAACGCGGGCATCATTTCAATCGGGTACAGGCCGGAGGCGCCCGGCACCTGCAGAATGACCAGCGCCACGCATACGCCTTTGCCCACGTGCATGAACGTGGTGGAGAGGGCGAAAATCACCGACATATACACCAGTGAGGTGATGACGCAGGTGAGCAGAAACACTGGGGCGCTCGCGCATTGAATGCCGATGACAAGATCGCCGATGGCCGTGACCAGGCCTTGGACGGCAGCCAGCGTGGCCAGCAGCAGGAAGCGACCGAGATAGCTTGGTTGGTGTGAGATCGTCGATGCCTCATCATCGGTTTCGAGTTTGGGAATGACCACGAGCACGAACGCGCCCACCCACAAAGACAGGGTGGTGAACAGCGGTGCCATGCCGGAACCATAGGAGGCGACCGGATAGACGGCCTGTTTGCTGATAACAGTGGGGGAGAGCATGAAGTCGGCGATTGTGGCGGCATCCAGTTTGCCGTCGGTGCCGATCAGGGAACTGAGTGAACTGGAGATGCTCAGGCTTTGATGTCGGTGACCAGCGTATCGAGCTTGGTTTGTACGCCGGCCAGCGCCTTATCGGTGTCGCGCAGCGCGGTCACGTGGTGGAGGCTGCTTTGTCGAGTTGGTCGAGGGTATGCTTCGACTGATCGATGAGTGAGCCTTGCGACGTGATGCCGGTCGACAGAGTGCTGGCGGTCGAGCTGAGGCGTTGAGACCGGTGTTGAGCTGAGGAATGGCGCCGGAGGTGATGGTGCCGCGAGCGGTATTGGCCTCGCGCACCGTGGTTTGGGTGGCGGTATTGAGATGCTGCGCCAATCCGGCGGTGTCTGTGGAGGCATTGCCGATAGTGGTGTTCAGGCTATCGAGGTTGCCCAGTGCGCCGGCAAGCTCGCTATTGCGGCTTTCCAGTGTGGCAATGGCGGATTGCAGCGGTTCTCGATTGGCGTTCGGCAGCCCTTTGAGTTGGTCGATGATGTCGGCGTTCGCTTGGTTGATGTCTTCCGCCGTATTGATCAGTCCGCCTACCTGCTGATTGGCGGCGCTGATGGTTCCGGTTACCGTGCCCACGCTTTGGTTGGCCTGTGCTGCGGCTTGGCTCAGCAGGCTTGAGCCTTGGTCAAGCGCTTCGGACGTGGAGGTGACGAAGCCGTTCAGACTGGTCTGGGTAGTGCCGATCAGGGTGGAGACGCCGGCCAGACCTTCTGCAGTGTCGATGCCAAGTGTGCGCGCGTCGTCCAGCGCCTGACGTGCGGTGCGTGTCTGCTCTGGGGTGTCGGTGAGTTTGGTGGTGAGCTTGGCGATGGTGCTGCGTGTGTGCTGCACATCGTCGGAGGCCTTGGCAAGGGCCGTGAGGGCCTTGGCTTTGGTGGTGTCTTCGGTACTGATGGCTTTGCGTCAACCGTATTGATGACTTCGGTAAGTACTTCGGATACGGTGGAGACGAATGTGGAATTGACCGTGCGGTCCACAGTGGACGCGCCGACGTCGGTGACTTTGGGGGCGATGGCGCTGGCTTTTTCGTTGACGTAATACTCCAGAGTGGGCCGACTCTTGCCGCCGGTCACCACGCCGGCGAGATCGTCGGAAAAGTCTTTGGGAATGATGATGGCTGCGTATGCCTTGCCGGATTCCACTTGGTCCATGGCCTCGGCTTCGGTGACGAAGGTCCAGCCGAGCTGGTCGTTGCTTCTCATCTGCTTGACGATTTGATCGCCGAGGTTCTGCTTGCCGATGAGCGCGTTGTCGGTGCCGTCGTCATTGTTGGCGATGGCGACGGTGATGCCTTTGGTATTGCCGTACGGGTCCCAGAAGCGACGATGTTGTACCACGAATACAGTGGCGGGATGAACACCATGCCGAACAGGATCACCCATGCGGCCGGCACCTTGAACAGGCGCAGGAAGTCGCGTCTGAGGACCTTGAAGATATTGCCCACTGATACCTCCGGAGCTTGGTGTTGCTTGGTTGCTACGTTTTCCGTAGCGATACGTTAATCGTAGCGCTACGTTTGTAGTAGCGTAATACGGCTGCCGGAGATTAATGGGGTGATTGATGATGTTTTTGGCGGAATAACGCCGCTGCCCAGCGGCTTATCGTGTGTCGCTGGGCAGAGCGAAAGGCGTTCTGGAACTTATTGACAAGATTTCTGGATGGTTTTGGACGTTTCCTGAACGCGATGGATAGGCTCGGTGCTCGGCAATGTAGACAGACATGTACCGACCGCCCATCAAGTTCAGCAAAACCGCAATCGGGTGATAGGGTGAGGGGACGCTATGTGGGGAGGAAACCATGGTTGAATTCAAGGACGATGGCACGGCCACTACCCCCGGCAAGCCGCGGGAGAACCGTGACGCCGAGTCCGCAGTCGTGTCCGATCTGGTGGCCGTCGAACTGGACGACGCCGGCTTGAACCTGAACGCCAAGCGATTACCGATTCTGGCGCGCATCTATGGCGCGGTCGTGCTGCTGGACGGACTCGCCACATTGCCGATTATGGTGATTTCCATCCTCTATGCCGTGCGCGAGATTCTGGATGGTCATGTGCACGTCGATGCGATGAGCCTGACCTTCATCCTGTCCGCGATTCATGCGGTGGTGCTGGTAGTCAGTGCCGTATGCCTGATTGTGTTCGGCGTGATGCTGCTGCGCAATCATCGCCGGTATGCCGCGCGCTGGACCTACGTGCTGATGCCGTTGGCATTGGCCGACGGCATGCTGTCGCTGGCCCTGACCGGCCTTGGCTTCAACCTGCTGCTGCCGCTGATTCAGATGATTATTCTCGTCGTGATTTCGGTGACCGCCGATCCCTCCCTGAGCGAGGAACGCCGTCTGCAGCGCGCGCTCAGGCGTATGGACGATCGCGATGATTATGAATCGGCTGTGGCGGCCGGCATGCTAGGCCGCGACCAGTCCGGCAAGGGCTATATTGCGCTGGACTTTTTCAATATCTTCTGGCTGTTTACCATCGCTTCGGTGGGTGGCCTGATTGTGGAGACGATCTACCATATGGCGCTGTATAACGGTGAACTTCAGGACCGCGCTGGTTTGCTGTGGGGCCCGTTCTCGCCGATTTACGGCTGTGGTGCGGTATTGGTAACCGTGTGCCTGAATCGTCTGTGGAAGGCGAATCCGTTCTTGATTTTCTGCGCTTCGGCGGTGATCGGCGGCGCGTTCGAATATTGCACCAGCTGGTTCATGGAAGCGGCGTTTGGTATTACCGCGTGGGATTACACCGGCCGTTGGCTGTCCATCGACGGACGTACTTCAGGCCAATTCATGTTCTTCTGGGGACTGATTGGTGTGGTGTGGGTCAAGTGGCTGTTACCGCGACTGCTGGCTCTGATTAATCGCATTCCATGGAAAGTGCGGTATTCGCTGACTGCGGTATGCACGGTGCTGATGGTGATCGACATTGCCTTCACGCTGATGGCCTTGGATTGCTGGTATGGGCGCATGGCCGGCCAGCCGCAGGATTCACCGGTCGCGATGTGGTTCAGCGAACGCTACAGCGACGCTTACATGGCCAATCGCTTCCAGACCATGCATATCGACCCTTCCAAGGCCGGGCGTATGTGAATGGCCGGCAAGTAATTACGCTTCGCGGGCAGAAGGTGCGTAGAACCTAAGACAGCCCTCGCGTGTGGGTGGTAAGCGGGATACACTTTCAAGCGTTGAAGGAATGATTCCCTCCGCTGATGCGCTGTTTTGTGACGCGCGTGATGACGATGGGACAATCAAACGAAAGGCAAGGCACATGGCCGAAGCTACAGCAAACATTGGTGTGATTGGACTGGCCACGATGGGCTCCAATCTGGCGCGTAATCTGGCGCACCATGGCAACACGGTGGCGTTGTTCAACCGCCACTACTCGCGTACCGAGAAGCTCATGAACGAGCATGGCACCGAAGGCAACTTCGTGCCGGCCGAAACGCTCGAGGAATTCGCCGCGTCCCTGAAGCGTCCGCGTACCGCCATCATCATGGTCAAGGCCGGTGCTCCGACCGACGCGACCATCGCGCAGCTGGAAGAGGTGTTCGAACCGGGCGACATCATCGTCGACGGTGGCAACTCCTTCTTCAAGGACACCATCAAGCGTGAGAAGGAAGTACGTGCCAAGGGCTTCCACTTCGTGGGTTGCGGCGTGTCCGGTGGTGAGGAAGGCGCGCTCAACGGCCCGTCTCTGATGCCCGGTGGCACTGCGGAATCCTGGAAGACCTTGGGCCCGATTCTTCAGTCCATCGCCGCCAAGGTGAACGGCGAACCGTGCGTGACCCACATCGCACCGATGGTGCCGGCCACTTTGTCAAGATGGTGCACAACGGCATCGAGTATGCCGATATGCAGGTGATTGGTGAGGCGTATGACATTCTGCGCCGTGGACTCGGCATGGATGCCGAGGAGATTGGCGACGTGTTCGCTGAATGGAACAAGGGCGACCTTGACTCCTACCTGATCGAGATCACCGCTGAGATTCTGCACCACAAGGATGCCGAGACCGGCAAGCCGTTCGTGGACGTGGTCGTGGATCATGCCGGCATGAAGGGTACTGGTACGTGGACCGTGCAGACTGGTCTGGAATGTGGTTCTCCTGTGGCTGCCATCGGTGAAGCCGTGTTCGCTCGTGCACTGTCTTCGCACGGTGAGCTGCGTGAAGACGCTCAGAAGGAAGGTCTGGCTGGACCGAACAAGACCATCGATCTGGCCGGAGAAGACAAGGCCGCGTTCGTCGAGGACGTGCGCAAGGCTCTGTTCGCTTCCAAGGTCGTGGCCTATGCTCAGGGCCTGAACGAGATTCAGGACGGTGCCAAGGAATACGGCTGGGATATCAACCTGTCCGAAGTGGCCCGCATTTGGCGTGGCGGCTGCATTATTCGCGCCCAGTTCCTGCTCGACCGCATCACCGAGGCCTTCAGGGGCGATAACCCGCCGGCTTCCCTGCTGTTCGATCCGTACTTCGAGAAGATCATCGGCGAATCGCAGGATGCATGGCGTCGCGTGATCGTTCGCGCGGTGGAGGCCGGCATCCCGACCCCGGTGTTCTCCAGCTCCCTGGCGTACTACGATGGTCTGCGCTCCAAGCGCCTGCCTACCGCTCTGACCCAGTCCCAGCGTGACTTCTTCGGTGCCCACACCTACGGTCGCGTAGACAAGCCCGGCGTGTTCCACACGCTGTGGGCTGAAGAAGGCAAGCCTGAAATCGAGGCGTAGCCTCGTGATTTCAGGTTTAGGACAGCCCTGTGGCTGTCCGGCCTTCTTCAGGCTCGGCGATAGCCGAGCTGAGAAAACAGCAAGCCCGAGATCGAGCGTAGCCATAGACGAATTAAGCCCCCTCATCAGAGGGGGGCTTAATTCACTCACAACTCGGTGACGGTTTCTTCGGTGGAGAACCAGATGAACTCGTCCACTCCGTTGGCGTAGGAGGACGGGTAATCCGGGTTGTTGGGCTGCTCGAAGACATGGGCCAGCGATTCGGCTTTGCCGGCACCGGCGGCGAAGAACCACGTATGGCGTGAACGCGCGATGAGCGGCGCGGTCAATGAAACACGCAGCGGCGGCATCTTGGGGGAGTGGTTCACACCCACGGTGAGCCTATCAGTAACCTTGACCTCATCATGCCCAGGGAACAGCGACGCATAGTGACCGTCCGGTCCCATGCCGAGAATCATCAGATCGATTACCGGTTCCGGCCCCAATTCATTCACCAACTCGCGCTCATAGTCGCTCGCGACATCGTCCAGCAACGCATCATTCGCGGCATCGGCGGCGGCGCGAACGGAAGCATCATCGCTGTCGGCCTGATCCATCACATCGGCGATGTCATCGGCTGAACGGGTATCGGCCGCCATCTCATGAATATTCGACTCAGGCAGCTTGCCATCTGCCACCAGCTGGTCAAGCAGCAGGCGACGGGCCTCCAAAGCATTGCGATCGGTGTCGTAAGCCGGCACAAAACGTTCGTCGCTCCACCAGAAATGCACGCGCGACCAATCAATCGCGTCAGCCAGCGGATCGTTCAGCACCAAGCCCAGCGGCTGCGCGGCCGAACCGCCAGACAGCGCCACATCCACACGCGTGCGATGCGTGCCATCAGGCAATCGTTCGGCGAGCAAATCGAGTAGCGCCAAGACAAAACGTTGCGCGCCAGCCTGAATCATCAGATCTTTATTCGGATACACAATGAGTTTTCGAGTTGCCATGTATGGTCCTTGTATGGGGTATGTGTCGTACTTTGCAATGTGGATTGTGTTGTCAGTTGACAACACAATCCACATTGTGCGACATCGCATATGTCACTTTATTACTCCGCGGGCATGAGCTTCGGCATCGCATGAGGTAGGAAACGATGAGCAACGGCGTTGGCATGGCTCGGCCACAATTGCCGAACTCATTCCAACGCCGCTGTGGCAACGGGTTCTACCGACTTCAGTGACGAATCAGATCCCAGCCTTCGTTGATGACCTCGGCGTAGATCTCATCGGGATCGATGCGACGCAGTTCCTCGGTCAGGCAGTCCTCGATGGTGCGCATCGGCACGGACACTTCCTGCGGAGTCTGGCCGGGCAGCGAGATCAGCGCTTGGTCCTCATACGGGCGTTCCAGCGAGATCACACCGTCCTCACGGGTCAGGTACACGCCGGTCACGGCCTGCGCGTCGGGCACGAACTCAGTTTCGACTGGTACGCCAAGTTTCAGACGCAGCCATGCGCACAGCATTTCCATAGGCAGGAAGTCGGCCTTGCCGGTCACCTTCGCGGCGGTGATGGGCAGGTGCGGCGGCTGATCGAGCATCGAGCGAGCATTGCGCGCCAGACGGTCAGTCGTGTCCAGGACAAGTCGATATCTTCCGGTGTCCAATTGCGGCGCAAACGCTCAATCGTGGCCTCCGGATTATTGGAGTGCAACGCGTCGGTGATGCGACTGCGGGCCATCGCACCCATCAGATCCTTGGCCGGGTTCGACGGCGGTGTGGTCGGCCACCACGCCACTACAGGCGCATCCGGCACAAGCAGCGGGATAACCAGCGTATCCGGGTGGTTGATAAGGCCACCGCGCGGACGCAAGATGATGATCTCACCGGCACCGGCGTCCGCGCCGAATCGCACTTGGGCGTTCAGGTTGGAATCGTTCGGATCGTTCGGGCCGTCGGTCAAATCGACGGCCGGATTATCGCGACTCGCGCTCACCTCGGCGGCCACTTCGGCCGCGTTCGGTTCGCCTTCGCCGGACTGATCGGCAGGATTGGTATCCGGTACTACGGCAATCACGCGGCACGGGTGCTCACGGCTGGCCGAGTTCGCGATTTCCAGCGCATGCTCTAGGTCCGCGTCCTCGGTGGCGATGAGCAGCGTCAGCACGCGGCCGGTCGCCGATTCGCCGCGCTCCTCGTGCAGCTGTTCGATTTTGTGCGCAATCTCGCGGGTGCGGGTGTTCGGCATATCGATGATCATGGCATCCTCCAGTGGCGGCCGTCGCGCGCCAGCATTTCGTCGGCCTGTGCCGGACCCCACGTACCGGCGCGGTAGCCTGCGGCTGGCCAAGCGTGGACCAGAATTGTTCAATCGGATCGAGGATCTCCCAGCTGAGGTTCACCTCTTCGGTGGTCGGGAACAACGGCGGATCACCGAGCAGCACGTCCAGAATCAGTCGCTCATAGGCTTCCGGCGAGTTCTCGGTGAAGGAGCGGCCGTAGCTGAAGTCCATGTTCACGTCACGGACCTCCATGGTGGAGCCGCCCGGCACCTTGGCTCCGAAGCGCATGGTAACGCCCTCGTCGGGCTGCACGCGAATCACGATGGCGTTCTTGCCGAGTTCGCGCACGGCGGTCTGCTCGAACGGCAGATGCGGGGCGCGCTTGAACGCCACGGCGATTTCGGTTACACGCTTGCGAGGCGCTTGCCGCAACGCAGGTAGAACGGCACGCCAGCCCAGCGGCGGGTGTCGATATCGAGGCGGATGGCGGCGTACGTTTCAGTGGTGCTCTTGGGTCGATGCCTTTTTCTTCCAAGTAGCCGACCACTTCGTGCGAGCCCTGCCAGCCCTTGGCGTACTGACCGCGCGCGGTGTTGGCGGCGAGGTCCTTGGGCAGGCGCACGGCGGAAAGCACCTTGGTCTTTTCGGCGGTCAGGTCCTTGGCGGTGAAGCTCACCGGCTCCTCCATGGCGGTCAGAGCCATGAGCTGAAGCAGGTGGTTCTGGATGACGTCGCGTGCGGCGCCGATGCCGTCGTAATAGCCGGCGCGGCCGCCGATGCCGATGTCCTCGGCCATCGTGATCTGCACGTGGTCCACATAGTTGGCGTTCCAGATCGGCTCGTACATGGCGTTGGCGAAACGCAGGGCCAGCAGGTTCTGCACGGTTCCCTTGCCGAGGTAGTGGTCGATGCGGAACACGGAGCTCGGGTCGAACACTTCGGATACCACGCTGTCGAGTTCCTTGGCGCTGGCCAGATCATGGCCGAACGGCTTCTCGATGATCACGCGGCGCCATGCGCCCTCGGACGAGCGCGACAGGCCGGAG
>ENA-OQIO01001162-OQIO01001162.1-human-gut-metagenome-genome-assembly--contig:-NODE-1162-length-13237-cov-3.257437_pt1 | contig 13237 bp, 15 predicted proteins | sample MGYA00242573_ERZ504737 | MGnify/ENA primary metagenome ERZ504737 (study PRJEB26092, sample SAMD00036203) | human gut metagenome | host: Homo sapiens | study: EMG produced TPA metagenomics assembly of... | reverse complement strand
TGTCAACTGAATACTTTCCTGCAGTTTTACACCCGGAAGTTTGGAAGTATGTTCTCTTTTTGTGCGAAGCATCTCACTTCAGCTTCCATGATAGACCACAGAGTTACTTCATGTCCGTTATTTGTCAGAAGCACGTGAGGGCAGTTCCCCAGCTTCCGGCTCCCAGTACGCCGATTTTCTTCATATGACACCTCCATTATGCTTTTTTCTTTTTTCAGATATGTTTTATTTTCATTTCCATGGATCAGACGCAGAATATTCGGCCAGTGTTTGTAATATGCAAGGATGGCAAGCAAGATGGCAAGCACATACATTTCATAAATATTTGCCTGACTCATTCCCGTAAATTGTCCGTTCTGTCCCATGATAATGATACCTGCCACAAATACCACATAAACCAGCAGAGATCCCAGTGATACATAGTGGGTAAGGAAAAATACTGCAAGGAACACAATGGCTGCAACCAGTGTCAGCCGCAGATCAAACGATAACAGCAGACCTGCTGTAGCAGCAATTCCTTTTCCTCCTTTAAAGTTCAGGTAAAACGGAAAATTATGTCCGAGGATCGTTCCCGCTGCCGCATACATTCCCAGCAGCCGGATCATCTCCGGATGGCTTTTCCCAAAAATCAGATGTACGATCACAACCGCAACCACACATTTAAAACAGTCTCCAAGCAGTGTGATTGCTCCTGCCTTTGCGCCCAGTGTACGCAGTGCATTGGTCGTTCCGGCATTTCCGCTTCCGTAATTACGGATATCGATACCGTGTACTTTTCCATACAGATAAGAGGTCTGGAAAAGTCCACAGATATATCCGATCAGAACACAGAGAATCCGTTCCATAAATATCCCTCCCCGGATCTAATAATTCTTATTTTTCACCATTTCTTTCCCGAATGATAAACTTCAGAGAAGTTCCCCTGAAACCGAATGCTTCACGGATCTTGTTTTCAAGATAACGGGTATAAGAAAAATGCATCAGTTCTTTATCATTGACAAAGATAACAAATGTCGGCGGTTTGATGGATACCTGTGTCATATAGTACAGTTTCAGACGTTTCCCTTTGTCTGACGGTGGTTGTTGCATCGCGATCGCTTCCGTCATGATCTCGTTGAGCACACCGGTCTGGATACGCAGTGTCTGATTTTCCAGTACCATATCGATCGTCTCGAACAGTTTTGGAAGACGCTGTCCGGTCTGAGCGGAGATAAACAGGATTTCCGCATACGGCATGTACGCCAGAACTTCACGAACCTTATTTGTATATTTGTAAATGGTTTTATCATCTTTCTCGACCGCGTCCCATTTGTTCACTGCAATGATAACACCTTTTCCACGTTCATGAGCAATACCGGCGATCTTCGCATCCTGTTCCGTGATCCCTTCTACCGCATCGATGACCACGATGACCACATCGGCACGTTCTACAGCCGTTACGGTACGGATAATACTGTAACGTTCCAGTTCTTCTTTGATCTTATTTTTTCTTCGAAGACCTGCGGTATCGATAAATACATATTCTTTTCCGTTCCACATCACGTTGGTATCGATGGCATCACGGGTGGTTCCTGCAACATTTGATACGATCACACGGTTCTGTCCCAGTAATTTATTGACAATAGAGGATTTTCCTACGTTTGGTTTTCCTACGATAGCGATATGAGGAATCTCATTTTCCTCCTCTTCCTCTTCTTCGGTCGGGAAATATTTTACCACTTCGTCAAGCATATCACCCATACCCAGCTTGCTGGATGCGGAGATCGGAATCGGATCACCGATGCCAAGATTATAGAATTCGTATACATCCGGCATGAATTTTGCAAAGCTGTCTACTTTATTCACCACCAGAAGTACCGGTTTGCCACTTCTTCTCAGCATATCAGCCACTTTGGAATCGGCATCTACCAGTCCCTGGCGCACATCGGTGATAAAAATAATAACATCTGCGGTATCAATCGCGATCTGTGCCTGATCTCTCATCTGCGCCAGGATGACATCCTTGCTCTCCGGCTCGATACCGCCGGTATCGATCAGTGTAAAACTGTAATTTAACCAGGTTGCATCCGCATAGATACGGTCTCTTGTTACACCCGGTGTATCTTTTACAATGGAAATAGTCTCTCCTGCCAGGGCATTGAATAATGTGGATTTACCCACATTAGGTCGTCCCACAATTGCTACAATCGGCTTGCTCATAGATCTGCCTCCTTTTATGATTTTCCAATATTGTATCATCTACCACTGCGTGTACAAAAGATGCACCATCTTCATTTACCACAGTGATTTTTATCTGTAACGCTTCTTCTGCTTCTTCTACGGTAATATCGTCCAGGAACACATTTTCTCCCGCACGAAGCATATTGCACGGGATCAGAAGCCGTTCCCCAAGATCCTGATCTTTCAGCTGTGCGATCAGATCCTGTCCTGTGATCAGACCGGATACGGTGATCATCGGACCAAAGAAGTCGTTTCGGATCGCATAGACCGTCCCATGAATATTCGGAAACTTTTCCTGAACATACGAAATATTCTTTTCTATATAAGGTGCTGCGAGTTTTCCGGTCGCTACCGAAAAATGTCGAAGCGTGTCATTTCCCTCCAGACCCTGCACCGCCTCCCGTATCTCAGTATCTAAAAGCCGCAGCATACCTACGCCATTTTCCAGCTGCAGATATCCATCGTACTGTTCTTCCGGCGGCATGGACTGCTCTGCCAGGATATACCATTCGTCACTGCAATGAATAAAATGCAGGCCATATTCAGCATACAGCATTTTTTGCCATCTGTGAACGCATTCCAGTACATTTTGAGCATCTTCTTTTGTAAATGGCTCCAGTGGGTACAGACCATCCCTGTATTTACTCAGTCCCACAGGAACGATCGAGACGCTTCGAAGATGCGGCAGATACCGGCTGAGATCCCGGATACTCCGTTCCAGTTCCTCTCCGTCATTCACGCCTTTACACAGAACTATCTGACCATTCATTTCAATTCCGGCTTCGTATAACCGTTGCACCTTTGGAAAAATATCCCCGGCGAACCGGTTATGGAGCATCTTACAGCGAAGCTGGGGATTGGTTGTCTGGAAAGAAATATTGATTGGCCCCAGATGGTACTTTATGATACGGTCGATGTCATGATCACTCATATTTGTAAGTGTTACATAATTACCCTGCAAAAAAGAAAGGCGGGAATCATCGTCTTTAAAATACAAAGTTTCCCGCATCCCCGGCGGCATCTGATCGATAAAACAGAAAATACAGTTGTTTCTGCAGGAACGATATTCATCCATCAGTCCATTATCGAACTCGATCCCCAGATCTTCCTCATAATCTTTTTCAATCTCCAGTTCCCATTCTTCCCCGTTGGTCTTACGGATCAGTACTGTCAGATAATCATCGTTTACCAGATAATGATAATCGAAAACATCTTCGATCTTCTGGTCATTGATGGAAATCAGTTCATCTCCCGGTTCGATCTCCAGTTCTTCGGCTATACTCCCGGGCTGAACCATCTTTATAATATGTTTGTTTTTTTTCATTCAACTTTCTCCGTTCTCCTGGTAAGAACAATTATAACTATTCCATCGGAAATATTCCGCGAGGTATTTTGACTCGTAACCGTGAGGGTACTGAACAGTTACAAGTATTGAACACTTACGAACATTTTCAGGTTCTTTCCGCTACCTTACTATATAGAAACCGCCCCGAATTGTCAAGGAAAAGCCGAAAAATACTGTTTTTCCCGTTATTTTTCACAAGAATTCTACATATTCTTGACGGGCTTTAGTTTCTAATGGTATAACTATTATGTCTGTAAAAATCGTGTAAAATACAACAGGTTAAATCACTTTATTTGGAGGTTATTATGGCAAACTTAGACTTATTGGAAAAATCCATTCCAGTCGCACCTATTAAAATCGCAGCGCTGAAAGGCTGTGAAGAATTGGGAAAAACCGTCAATGATTATCTGGTTCAGTTCCGTAAAGAGCTTATGGAGCACCGGACTAACGGCATCGCATGGTCAGGATATGCAGAGGAATCTTTCCTTATTGACTGTGACTGCCCTCGTTTCGGTACCGGTGAAGCAAAAGGTGTCATCAACGAATCTATCCGTGGAGTGGATCTTTTCATTCTTTGCGATATCACCAACTACAGTATCACTTATAAAGTAAATGGCTATGAAAATCATATGTCTCCGGATGATCATTTCCAGGATCTGAAACGTATCATCGCTGCTGCTACAGGAAAAGCTCACCGTATCAACGTTGTTATGCCGTTCCTGTATGAAGGAAGACAGCATAAACGCAGCAAACGTGAATCTCTGGACTGTGCAATGGCTCTGCAGGAACTGGTTAGCATGGGTGTTTCCAATATTATCACTTTCGACGCTCATGATCCTCGTGTACAGAATGCAATTCCGCTGTCCGGTTTTGATAATTTCATGCCTACTTATCAGTTCCTGAAAGCGCTGCTTCGTTCCGTACCGGATCTGCAGATCGACAACGAACATCTGATGATCATCAGCCCGGATGAAGGTGCTATGGCAAGAGCCGTATATTTCTCCAATATTCTTGGTGTTGATATGGGTATGTTCTACAAACGTCGTGATTATTCTACCGTTGTAAATGGTAAAAACCCGATCGTTGCTCATGAATTCCTGGGCGACTCTGTAGCCGGCAAGGATGTGATCGTTATTGATGATATGATTTCTTCCGGCGAGAGCATGCTGGATGTGGCAAAACAGTTGAAAGATCGGAATGCAAATCGTGTATTTGTTTGTACTACATTTGGCCTGTTTACAGATGGACTGAAGAAGTTTGATGAGTATTATGAAAAGGGTTATATCCATAAAGTGATTACTACGGACCTGAATTATCATACACCGGAGTTGTTGGATCGTCCTTATTATGAGCCTGCTGCTATGGGTAAATATCTGGCAAGTATTATGGATACTCTGAATCATGATGTTTCGGTTGAGAAGGTTCGGTCTACGACTTCTAAGATTACGAAATTGCTTGCTAAGAACAGAGAAGAGAAAAAATAGAGTTTCTTAGAAAAGTTTTTTTAAGGCGTACGTAAACGACCCGAGGGATCGTTTACTGATGTTGGCGGAAACTCGATTACTTTTCGGAAGGTGTTTGATGTTTTTAGATAGTTGTCTTTAAATGCATATATCGATAGTAATTTTCTGCATATAATCACATTATATTTGTACATAAAAACACTGTGTAACAACTCAATTTCCCATTATAATAATGGTTATTTGAGCGTACACAGTGTTTTTGTATGTATATGGTTCTTTCTTTATCGTAGTCCCAGGAAGGCTGCGAGGTTTCCTCGTTTGCGTGGGAGGCGCGGTGGGAGTAGAGGAAATCGGGGTTGCAGCAGGTGCAGAGGTTGGGTGTGAGGATATTTTCTTCACGGATGCCGCTGGTGAGGAAGTTCTGGTGGCAGGCTTCCCAGAGGTTTAGCTGGTACTTTCCGTTGGGTTTCCGGTAGAAGAGTTTGGTGTGGATGGTTTCCGGATAAGCCTGGCGGAATTCTTCGATGACGTCTTCGCTTACTTCGTAGCAGTCCTGGCAGATGGAGGGACCGATGGCCGCGATGAGGTCTGCCGGATCGGTGTGATAGGTTTTCTGCATGGCTTCTACGGTTGCTTTTGCGATGTTTCCTACAGTTCCCCGCCAACCGGAATGGGACAGACCGATGGCTTTGTGGATTGAATCATAGAAATATAAGGGGACGCAATCGGCGTAAAACGTAGCAAGAGTTACACCCGGCTCGTTGGTGATCAGACCGTCGATGTCGTGAAAGGTCCGTGGCGTCAGAACGCCACATCCACAGTCTTCTTTTCCTACCTGGCGCACATTTGTCGTATGAGTCTGATCAGAAGTAACGATGCTTTCTACCGGAAATCCGATGGCTCTGCTGATTCTCCGGTAGTTTTCCAGTACATTTTCCGGGTTGTCTCCTCTGGAAAAGCTGAGATTCATGCTTCCGAGACAGCCCTCACTCACACCGCCCAGACGGGTGCTGAAACCGTGTACAATAGCGGATTCCCGTTCCAGTCTTGGATAAGAAAGGTAAGTTACACCGTCCCGTTGTCTGACTTCCATATCTCCTGTATATTCCTGTTTCCAATGAATGTCCATAATCTGCTCTCCTGCTGTACTGTTTTATTTTCTGATACTGGCTGTTTGTTTTCTGTATTTCATCTTTTTTGAAAGACTTTCTATCCGTTTTTTCCATATTTGCAGATGTTTCTGCCTCCCAGATTTCTTCTTTTAACCCTGGTAGAAAAATGCATCCTGGTAAAGCCGGATCTCTTCTCCCTCAATCGCCACCACATCGAATCTGCACGGTGTATAGATATCCAGACCTTTCTCTGTCAGATACCAGGCTGCCACCCGGGAGATCTGTCGCTGTTTCCGCAGATCTACGGCTTCTTCCGGCAGACCGCTTTCGTTTGTTGATCTGTATTTCACTTCTACAAATACCAGATACTGCCCCTCCCGGGCAATCAGGTCGATTTCTCCCTTTTTGCAGCGGTAATTTCGTTCCAGTATCTGGTATCCCTGTGTTTTCAAGAAGCAGGCGGCTTTCGCCTCCTGCTCTTGTCCTGTTTTTCTTTTATTCAAATATAGTTTCCTCTTATTTTGCAGACAACTGAATTACGTGATCTGTTTTGTTTTCAGACATTTTCATCCAAAATCAGTAGCTTCATCCATCCCGGATTACAGAAAGTTCTTGATAAATGTTGCTCTGTGGATCGGCGACGGACCGTATTGCCGAATCGCTTCGATATGACTTTTCGATCCGTATCCCTTATGAGATGCAAATCCATATTCCGGCATGATCTTATCATATTCTGCCATTAACCGATCCCTGGTGACCTTCGCGATGATACTTGCAGCTGCGATTGAAACGCTTTTGGCGTCCCCTTTGATGATCGGCACCTGCGGAATCTCGACCTGAGGGATCGTCACCGCATCATTTAACAGAATCTGTGGCTTGACAGCCAGTTTTGAGATGCTTCCCGCATCGCTTCATAGGTTGCCTGTAAAATATTGACCTCATCGATTCGTGCCGGACTTGCATACCCAACACCAACGCTGATCGCTTCTTCCATGATCACATCATAGAGTTCTTCTCTTTTCTTTGCTGACAGCTGCTTGGAGTCGTTCAGCCAGAGGATCTTGCTGTCTTCCGGTAAAATCACCGCACCTGCCACAACAGGTCCCGCCAGCGGGCCACGTCCTGCTTCATCGATGCCGCAGATCCAGCCCACGTGACTGTAGGTGTTCTCATAGACTTTCATATCTTCAATCCGCTGTTTTTCTTTTCTCCAGCAGTTCTTTTTCCCGGTCGTATTTTTTCACCAGACCGACTACGCCGCTTCGGGTATCCTCCCGGTACAGTTCCAGAAGTTTTTCTCTCTCTGTTCCCGACGCCGCCTGTAATTCTTCTTTAATCTCCCGGATGGTCTTCATGTGCAGTTTCCTCCTCAACCGGTGGAAATTCCAGTGTGATTCTTCCGATTTTACCGTTACGGAATTCTTCCATCACGATTCCTGCCGCTTTCGCATAGTCGATCTCCTGTCCGCGGATCAGACATTTTCTCTTATCCGCTACTGCTTCCAGAAGAGATACCGGTGTGCCCTCTTCTTCGATACCGTAACGGGTATTTAACAGGCCCGGATAATTCGTGCGGATATAATCCAGCAGTTCCAGAGACAATTCCTCCAGATTCAGGATCTCGTCCTTGATAGATCCGATAAACGCCAGTCGTTTTCCCACTTCCTGATCCTCAAATTTCGGCCAGAGGATACCAGGTGTGTCCAGAAGTTCCAGTGTCTTATTCAGACGGATCCACTGCTTTCCTTTTGTCACACCCGGTTTGTTTCCGGTCTTTGCACAGGCTTTTCCTGCGTAGGAGTTGATAAATGTGGATTTACCTACATTTGGAATACCTACAACCATTGCACGAATCGGACGGTTCTTGATTCCTCTTCTTCTGTCTCTCTCGATCTTTGCCTTACAAGCTTCCTGGATCACGCCCTGGATAGACTTGAGTCCCGCACCTGATTTAGCATTCACTTTTACCACGTAAAATCCTTTTTTCTGAAAATACGCGGACCACTGCTCGTTATATCTTTCATCTGCAAGATCTGATTTGTTTAACAGGATCAGTCTTGCCTTATTTTTACCCAGTTCATCAATATCCGGGTTTCTGCTGCTTAACGGGATGCGGGCGTCCACCAGTTCGATGATCAGATCGATCAGTTTCAGATCTTCCTGCATCTGCCGTTTTGCCTTGGTCATATGACCTGGATACCATTGTAAATTCATCTGCTTACCTCATTCTATACGAATCCGAACCTGCTCCACGGTGACGCAATAAACCAGACCTTACCGATGATATTTCTTTTCTTGACATTTCCCATATCGGCGTATCTGCTGTCTTCACTGTTGTTCCGGTTATCACCCAGCACAAAATACTCTCCGCTGTCCAGTGCCACCTTCGTCTCAGCAACTCCTGCATTTTCAATCCCTGGAAATTCGCCGTTTTCCTGATAGGTCTCCCCGTCTATCAGAATCTGTCCGTCCTTGATCTGTATCGTCTCTCCCGGAAGTCCGATGATCCGTTTGATATGTGTACTTGCTTTTTTATCATCGCCTGTTTTATATACGATGATATCTCCCCTCTTCGGCGTACTGAATCTGTATGCCATGCGATCGACTAGAAGTACATCTCCTGCATTTAACGTAGGATCCATAGAACCTTCCTGCATAACGGTGATTTTTCCATAACCAACCGCCAGTACAATGCCGAGGATAAGCACCGCTGCGATCTCTGCCGCCCAGATAACAGCTGCTTTTAACTTGGCAGCTGCCACATAGTCTCTTACATACCTTGCTTTAAAAAATCCCATATTCATTTGCCTCAGAGTTTTCCCACAGTAACGCGATAACGAGATAACATACTCTTCGCAAAATTTACTCATTATCGTGGCAGTTGTCAAGGCCTCGTGCAAGCACGGACTTTGACTCATTGCCCGCGTAAACGGAAACAGGGGCAAGTACATGATGTATTTGCCCCTGCTCCTCTACCTGTGAATTATTTTACCAGTTCTTTTACCTTAGCTGCTTTACCAACACGGTCTCTTAAGTAGTTCAGTTTTGCACGTCTTACTTTACCACGTCTTACTACTTCTACTCTCTCTACGTTCGGAGAATGCAGCGGCCATGTTTTTTCTACGCCGATACCGTTAGAGTTCTTTCTTACTGTGAAAGTTTCACGGCAGCTTCCGCCCTGTTTTTTAATTACGATACCTTCGAAGATCTGAATTCTTTCGCGGTTTCCTTCTTTGATTTTACCATAAACTTTTACGGTGTCACCAACGTTGAATGCCGGTGCTTCTGCTTTCAGCTGAGCAGCTTCGATGTTTTTAATAATTTCGTTCATCTTTTTTCTCCTTTTGTTCCTGGATGTTCTTAATACCTTTTGTAACAGAGGACCATCTCGTTTATTCACACGTTAAATATTATACACTACCATATTTTAAATTGCAAGTCTTATTTTTCTGCTATTTTTCTTTTTATTGTTCACCATGCCTGACACTGTTTATCATTCTTTCTGCGACACAATATTCTGTAACCAGACGCCTTTCTTAACCAGTACAAAGCCGATCACGCATTTGATCCAGTCTGCAATATTGACGCATGCGAAAATCACTACTACAAACAAACCGGTAAACCGGCTCAGCACAAAGGCGATCGGCACGCTGACGATCCACACGAAGACGCTGTCGAAAAAGAACGTGACCACTGTCTTGCCACCGGAACGCAGGGTAAAATATGTCGCATGCAGGAATGCATTCTGCGGCATAAAGACTGCCTGTGTCATGATCAGGTATTCTGCCAGATGTCTTGTCGTACTGTCAGTGTTATACAGCTGTGGAAACAGCGGCGCGATCAGGAACATCACAATCGCAACACCGGTACAGCACATCACAGAAAAGGCGATCATCTTATTGTCCAGATCCCTTGCCTCATCCATCTTGCCGGCACCCAGCCTCTGTCCTACCACTATGGCTACCGAATCACCCAGGGCGATAAATACTACATTAAATAAGTTTGCAATCGTATTCGCAATATTGAACGCCGCTACTACGCTCAGCCCGCGTACCGAATAACACTGCATCAGTGTAGCCTGTGCTGCAGCCCACAGTGTCTCGTTAAAGAGCAGCGGAGAGCCTTTGATAATAAATTTCTTTATCAGATATCCCGGAATCTTCATGGTCTTGTAGAGTCCGACGATATAGGTATTGATTTCTTTGTGTTTGTGGGTCCAGATTAAAACAATCGCCATCTCCACATATCTCGACAGCACCGTTGCGATCGCCGCACCGACAACACCGAGTTCCGGAAAACCGAACTTTCCGTAGATCAGCAGATAGTTAAATACCAGATTCACCAGAACCGCTGTCACACCGGCTTTCATCGGCACCATCGTCTCTCCGCACTCACGAAGTGTACTCGCATATGTCTGTACCATCATAAAGGCCGGCAGTCCGCATAACATCACCAGCATGTACTGTCTTCCATAGCGAAGTGCAGCAGCCAGATCGCCGCCATCGCTGCTGCCGTTCAGATAGATCTGGATCAGGCTTTCTCCACTGATGATAAAAATCACAATAACCAGCGCAGTCAGAATCGCGGATACCCATAATTTGAACCGGAAGGTATGACGGATACCTTCATCATCTTTCTGTCCAAAATACTGCGCGGTAAAGATTCCCGCACCGGACACCCCGCCGAAGATGCACAGATTGTATACAAAGATCAGCTGATTGACAATCGCAACCCCCGACATCTGCTCCGTTCCGATCTGACCAACCATGATGTTGTCCAGCAGGCTTACAAAGTTTGTGATTCCGTTCTGGATCATGATCGGTATGGCGATGGCAAGTACCATCTTATAAAATTGCTTGTCTCCAATAAATTTTTTCCTTACGTTTCCCAGCATAAATCCCCCTTCTGTCCTGTTTATTCTGTCTTTAAATATTCTTTTATAAGAATGTGCCATGCATCCCGGCCACAATGCTTCCTGATGCCCTATCTCCATAAAACCTTCTCTAAAACGAGATAAAATACACTCCGAAAATTTTACTCGTTGTCATGGCGATAATCAAGGTTTCATACGAGGTCAGATTTTGACTTGTAGCTCAAATAAACTATGAGAAACACGCTCCGCGAGTTTCTCAAGTTATCGCGACAGTCTCCCAGATCTCGTGCATGCACGGACACTCGTTGCTCGCGTACACTCGCTGGCGCTCGTTATCGCGGCAGTCGCCAAGGTCTCGTGCAAGCACGGACTTTGGCTCGTTGCGCGCGTAAATCAAAAAGCAGGCATGCCCCATGACACCCCTTATCTGGAATATTCTACCATCAGTCTGTTGTTTTGTCACGAATATTTCTCCTTATTTCCTGCTATTTTTGTTTTTTATCACACGGGGTTTTTTCGTTTTTATCGAAAAAGACCAATTTGCTTTCTCTCCCCCCGTCTGCTATACTGTTTTTATCTATTTTCGTAATTATTTTTTCATACACAGAAAGGCGTATAATCTATGAAAAAAGAGGGCTACTACTCTTCCGGGGAATTTGCCCGTATGGCGCATGTGACGCTTCGGACGATCCGTTATTATGATAAACAGAATATTTTAAAACCTTCCTATGTAAGTGACGCAGGTGCACGGTTTTACACGGATGAGGATCTGGCGCGGCTGCAGCAGATCCTGTTGTTGAAGTTTCTGGGATTTTCGCTGGATGATATCCGGGATATGACGATCAATGATACGGACTATCATTTATGCGGGATTCTCTGGATGTACAGCTGAAACTGGTGCGCGACCGGATTGAACAATTACAGCTGGTGGAGAAAGCGATTCAGGATACTTCCGATGCAATCCAGACCCAGCACACCATCGACTGGAACCAGATGCTTGATCTGATCCATCTGACCGGTATGGAAAAGAGTATGAAGAATCAGTATCAGAACGCAACTAATATTGCAGCCCGAATCAAGCTGCACAGTTTATACTCTATAAATAAAGAAGGATGGTTTCCGTGGATCTATTCACAGTGCCATCTGCAGTCCGGCATGAACGTTCTGGAACTGGGATGTGGGGACGGTGCTTTATGGAAACAAAACATCTCTCTGCTTCCTCAGAACATCCACCTTACCCTCTCCGACATCTCAGACGGGATGCTGCGCGATGCAAGACGTGCACTGGGAGCCAGAGATTCCCGGTTTTCTTTCGCTGCTTTTGACTGTGAAAAGATTCCGGCGTCTTCCGAAAGCTATGACCTCGTGATCGCCAACCACGTGCTGTTCTATTGTGATAATCTGGAAAATGTGTGTAAAGAAGTCCGGCGGGTACTGAAACCGGGTGGGCGGTTCTTATGCAGTACCTATGGCAACTCTCATATGAAAGAAATCAGTCAGCTGGTCAGCCGGTTTGATGAGCGGATCGTGCTCTCCGCCAACAAATTATATGAGAAATTCGGTCGCGAAAACGGCGCACAGGTGCTCGAACCATGGTTTTCCCGTGTGGAATGGATCTCTTATGAAGACGGTCTTCTGGTGTCCGACCCGGAGCCTCTGATCTCCTATATTCTCTCCTGCCACGGCAATCAGAATCAGTACCTGCTTGACCACTACAAAGAATTTCGTTCCTTTGTAAAGAAAAAAACAGAAAAAGGATTGCATATCACAAAAGATGCCGGGATTTTTATTTGCAATTACTAAATTTTCCTTCTGTTTTTCTCTGTCCTATAAGTAAAAACCAACAATTTTACCAAAATTTTAAAAAAATGCTTGAAGGTGACCTAAGGTCACCTTTTATAATGGTATCATCTTAGGATACGGAACTGAAAAAACAAATGGTAACTGTTCAGTACCTTCACAGTTACGAGTCAAAATGCATTTAAACCTTCGGTGATGGCATTTTGACTTGTATGTCTCGGGATTTTGACATATTCATGCCAAAACACCTCGCGGGATACTACCTACTGAATAGTTACAACAAATGATCTGAAAGGAGAATACTCATGAAAGGAATCATTTTAGCAGGAGGATCCGGCACACGCCTTTATCCTCTGACCATGGTAACTTCCAAACAGTTACTTCCCATCCTATGACAAACCGATGATCTACTATCCGATGTCTG
>ENA-OQIO01001160-OQIO01001160.1-human-gut-metagenome-genome-assembly--contig:-NODE-1160-length-13247-cov-3.969665_pt1 | contig 13247 bp, 16 predicted proteins | sample MGYA00242573_ERZ504737 | MGnify/ENA primary metagenome ERZ504737 (study PRJEB26092, sample SAMD00036203) | human gut metagenome | host: Homo sapiens | study: EMG produced TPA metagenomics assembly of... | reverse complement strand
ATTGTGAAGCTGTTTGATGATTTCTACCTTTTGAGCTCCGTTGTACTTTCGTTGTCCCTTTGGCATACAAAAACACCCCATTTCCTAAACAGTATACCATACTGTCTAACAAATGGGGTGCAGTTCAAAATGTACTATGCAGGCTTTTTCAAATGTGTTATACTAAACATATATTCACACTGAGTCGATGTTTGATTTTGGAAGGATTGTACATAAAATGAGTTTGATTCATGATTTGACTGAATTTTGTGATCAAGAGTATAAACCACATTGTCAAAACGATCCCTGTCCTGAAAGTACTCACCCTTCTGGGAAATGCAGTGGATCTTGTCTTGAGTGTTCGAAGCAAATCAACTATCATACAGAAGGTGGGCGGTCTTTATATAACTGTCAAAATTATATCTATTACTACACAGTAAAATACTCTTGGAAATATGCCTCGGAAATCATGTATGCACTAAAAATGCTAGACTTTTCAAAATATCCACAGTATCAAATTCTGTCTCTTGGGTGCGGAAATGCCCCTGATTTGATGGCTTTTGACGCACTTCGATTCACTTATGGTAATAAAAATTTTTCTTATAGAGGATATGATATTAGTGATTGCTGGCAAACTATTCATCGAAAAATCATTGATTATTCGGCAATATATCCAAATGCGACAGTTCAATTTGAAATTTCTGATGTATTCGATGGATTAGTTGTAAACAATATTTATAAATTTTCTTATAATATTGTCGTAATCAATTATTTGCTTTCTCATTTTCCAAACGAAAATCGTTCTATATTTGTCAATCGGATATTTGATGATATTATAAGCTATATCCTACCGTTTAGAGTTCCAAATTCACCCTTTCTTATCATAATAAATGATATTGATCATTGGGAAATTCGACAATATTTTGACTCTTTTATTGAAAAACTTTCAAAAGCAGGATATGGCGGAACAAGGTCATATTACCATTTTAAAGACAGAAATTTTGAGGCTAAAGATGGATCGGCTCGTCATGAATTGAACGGAAATCTTTTTGTAATTCCAGAAGAATACAAAAAGAAGTTTCACTGCGCAATTGTTTGCACAGGCGCGCAAGCAATAATTGAGGTAAAGCCATAATGATTATAAGCGCAAGTAGGCGGACAGATATTCCAACATACTATTCTGACTGGTTTTTCAATCGTATAAAAGAAGGCTTTGTTTTCGTTCGAAATCCAATGAATGCGCATCAAATTAGCCGCATAGATTTGCGCCCTGATGTCGTAGATGGAATTGTTTTTTGGACAAAAAACCCATTGCCTATGTTGGACAGACTGGATTTATTAAAAGAATATACTTATTATTTTCAGTTCACGTTGACCTCTTACGGCGAAGATGTCGAGAGCAATATACCTTCCAAAAGCAATGTTATTATTCCCTCATTTCAACGCCTTTCAGACAAACTTGGACCCGAAAGAGTAATTTGGAGATATGATCCGATTTTTCTGAGCCAAAAGTATTCCATCGACTATCATATTCACTATTTTGAAATGCTCGCTAAAAGACTTTCCCCCTATACAAAAAAATGCACAATCAGTTTTCTCGATTATTACCGTAACACTGAAAAAAAACTTTCAACTTTAGGCATACAACCTTTTCCAATCGAATCACAAATTTTTATGGCAAAAAAAATAAGCGAAATCGCACATTCTTACGGGTTGTCAGTTGATACTTGTGCAGAAAAAATTGATCTTCAGAATTATGGCATTCAGCACGCTCATTGTATCGATGAAAAACTATTTGAAAAGCTTTTGGGGTGTCCCCTTAAAATTGGAAAGGACAAAAATCAACGCATGGAATGTGGCTGTATAGAAAGCATAGACATTGGTGTATATAATACTTGTCGAAATGGTTGTAAATACTGTTATGCCAATTATAATAATGCTGCTGTATCCAATAATTCTAGTAAGCATGATGTTTACTCGCCAATACTTGTCGGAAACATCATGCCTACAGATAAAATAAGCATACGAAACATGAAATCATGTCAATGTGGTCAGCTGTCATTCGATTAAAGTCAGATAACGAAATTTAAGCTCAATTTATTTAGCTTGTCCATAGAATTTCTTAAAATTGTATAACTGTACATAAATTTTTTGAAAACTTACTGCATAATCACAGTTTTTTGCGGACAAAGCCGTTCAACAGGAAGCACCAACAGCACAGACGGACACTTGACTGACTGCGCTGTTGTCAACTCCGATATTTTAGTACGCAGACTTCCTGCTGATCCTCGCCCCAAAGAGCCAGTGTTCACCGCATACCTTGTCATAAGCCCGGAGTTCCCCTGCGAACAAAACATTCCGATATATAAAAAGGACGCTGCCGCCTCTGGGTAAGAGGTTGCAGCGTCCTTTTGGTATCAGAGGGCGAATGATCTGTCAGATTGGACGGCTCCTAATGAATGAGATTTTAGCTTGCATTTTCCTGCTCTTCAAGAATGCGCCAGCCGTCCATCAGGTCTGAATTTTCCATAATAAAGGTGTGGGCAGTATCCTGTCCCCACGAGTTGTCGTATTTCAGCATCAGATAATCGCTCAACTCGGTTCGATTTTTGAACTTCAACAAGCGATACGGCTCCTGAAAAGCGACCTTTTCGACGAAATATACTGCATCCGATGTGGGAAGCATAACGCCGACATGACCGATCATAAGAGAATTGTCCGTTTCAGAGAACTGATCGTGCAGGACCACGGAGACAAGACGAATCTTATCATCTTCTACGAAGGAGAGACCGCGTTTCTTCCATTCTTGTTGAATCGTTTTCAAATGGGTAGGAATATCGGTCGTATTGGTGGTTTTAACCGGGGCGAACAGCGCATCAAACTTTTGCCGTTCGTCGCCGCAAAGGGATTCCGGGTCAGAATCCAGTGTTTCATAGTCCATAAACAGGGTGTCCTCGGCTGAATCAAGGTCTGCCTTGCCCGTGACAGTGATAAAATCACCGAACAGCCCACAAGCGGTGATTCGACAGTTCCAGCCGGGGAAGGTATCATATTTTTCTGTCCATGCGTCCTGCATGGAGTAAGGATCGTATTTCAGATCCGAAGGCTTGGCATTTTCAAACCCTGTGGTGAGCCATGCCGGGTCCACAGCATTGTTGAACTTTTGCACATGATCAAAGAAGGTCTGTATCCGTAGGTCGGATACGCCGGCATCCTGCAAAAGTTTGGAAAGAAGAGCCTGTGTATTAGAATCTGCCAAATTGGAGTATTCAATTTGCTGAAGGATGGGCTGAGAAGTTTTTTGAGTGCAACCTCCTGCCAGAAGCGCACCGCAAAAAAGTGCAGCGGTGCAGACAAGAAAAGTTCGACGTTTCAAAAATGGTCACCTCGTTGTGTTTTTCGGAAAATTTCTTTGAGTGCCGGAGTCTCCACCATAGGCGAAGAAAGCAACGCCGTTGGTCTCGTAACGAATGGTATCACAGATAAACAAAGAAAATCAATGATTTCTGTCGTATGGTTCAATCCGCTGCGCCTGCCAATTTCAAAAATTTCTTGTCCGACTGGATGCTCTGGGTCACAAACTTCCCATCCCGGAACAATGCGTATGTTGTGACCGGTGCGGCACATTTTGTGCCGTCTCTTTCTCTGTGATGTGGATGGTTTTGAACGGGATTCCATGTTCCTTTGCAGCCTCCTGCACCTTTGGCACCCAATAATAGGTGTAGGGGCACTGGTCGGTATAGTAAAGGACAAAACCGTCCTCCTCCACCTTGGGATGCTTGGCGCAGGCCTTGAATTTTGGCGGCTGGGCACTCTCTGCAAGGGGCAGGTACATGAGGTTGATGCCGCAATCGGAGATGTCCGAAACCTTGAAGCCTTATGAGCCAAAAACTTGGGGTCGGCGAGAAACTCCCGTTTGCGCCCCTCTGCACACAGAATGCAAACACCGTTTTTGCCCTGCGCCTTGGCATCCCGAAGGCATTCTTCCAGCAGCTCACTGGAATAGCCGTGCCCCTTCATGGAGCCGGAGACCCACAGGCAGTTGATATAAAGCCAGCCTGCCGCATCAATGGGTACCCATGCGTTTTCTGCCGGGATGTACTCGATAAAGCATTTGCCGCGCTCTGCACTGCGGTAAAAAACAAGCCCTTCCTCAAAGCGCTGCTTGAGCCATTCCTTCTTGGCAAGGCTCTGTTTGCCGGACATGGCACAACAGATATGTTCCTTGTCGATGTTTTCTCTGGTAACTCTGATATAATCCATCTTGCAATCCCTCCTAAGTTGCAAAAAAGCCGCTGTGCCGCAGAGCGCTTCTCCGACACAGCGGCTTTTTTGTTTGTGGCTGCGGCTTACCGCATCCGTCCATCGCCGCCCATCAAGGCGGTCATTTCTTCAATATAGTCCAGCGGGAACGGCGGAGCGCACAGGGGCTTCATGGCAATGCTCATGAGCTTCATGGGGTTGTCGTCTGCCGCCACCCGGTTGGAGCTGAGTTTTCCGCAGCGTTTGCAGCGGTGGATGATGGCCCATTCGCCGCCCTTGCGTACCCAGACGGCCACCGGCTCCATGATGCCGCCGCAGTCGGAGGCACGGTCGCCGGGTTCCTCGTCCACATGAAGGCTGGACAGGCAGTTGGGGCAATGGTTGCGGTGGTCGCTCCCTGCATTTTGCGGGGTGCAGACCCGTCCGCAGACTTTGCAGGTAAAGGTATCGTTGCAGGCGTGGGTCTTATAGTAACCTTTTTCAAAGGTCTTACGTTTGTTTTCACGATTCATAGTAATATCCTCCTGAAGAATTGTGTCTGTTCGTCCTCGGGAGGAGTGGCTTGTGGTATTTGCCAGACCTCCCGGTCAGGCCACAAGTCCCAGTGCAAATGTAGTATGTTTCAAAAAGCTCTCCTTTGATTATAGCATTTATGACTTTTTTCTGCTTCAACTAAAACTCAAAAATTCCTTTATTTTTCACCTCCCACAATGTTAAAGGTACGGAAGAACAGCCTTACATGGGCATCCAGCTTTTCAAGGCTTTCAGCTTCCCGTTCTGGCTGGCGGTCGCAGACGCTCAGCAGGACGATGATAGGGGAAACATACATCCACGCCAGCGTATCCGGGTCTTCGTTTCGCAGTTCGCCGTTTGCAACCAGTGCACGGAAGATGCCTGCATGGTAGGAGATCATCCAATCCACATAGCGTTTGGAAAGCAGTTCGGCAAACTTGGGGGAACGGAACTGCTCCAGCGTCATCATCCGGCGGAACTGGCTGATGGTTTTATCGTGCAGCGAATAAAGGAAGATCTGTCGGACTTTTTCAACCAGCAGCTCCTCTGAGATGTGGGAGAAACTGGGATATCCTTTTGGGAATCCTGTACATGGACCGAGATCTCAGCGGTGTCTTTCTGGTAGTGCGCCGAAGTTGTTTCCAAAATCGCATCAAAAATCGCCTGCTTGCTGGGGAAATGGTTGTAAAGCGACGGAGCCTTGATGCCGACCGCTTTTGCAATTTCACCCACGCTGACGGCATCGTATCCCTTGGTCGAAAACAGTTCCAGAGATTTTTCCAGAATGCGCTGCTTGGTATTTTCCATTGTTCAATGTCCTTCACTAACTAATATTCGTTAGCTCTACTATAATCAAAAATGTTCCCATTGTCAAGAGGTTTTTCTGCATCGTCGCCTATGATAGAATAAAGATTTCAGGTTGTCAATAGAAAGTATTGTATGATGCAGAATTCCGACAATAAGATGCACATGTTACTCTTAAGCCTTGCAGCTGCAGGCTTTTTCTTTGCCGGGATTTATGCTATACTTATTAAATAAATCAAATCAATGGGCAGGAGGAACCAGCGTGGAGGATTACCGCACCATCCGGGGCACGGCCACCGGCGAATATGAGGAAAAGAAGAGCCGCTTTATTGCGCAGCTCTCCTTTGCGGACAGCGAGGAAAAGGCGGTGGCTTTTTTGGAGCAGGTGCGGGCAGCCAACCGCACGGCCCGGCACAATGTGTACGCCTACCGCCTGCGGGAGGGCAACCGGGAGCGCTACTCCGATGACGGTGAACCGGCCAAGACGGCGGGAACTCCGGCACTGGAAGTGCTGCAGCACAGCGGATTGACTGACCTTGTCGTGGTCATCACCCGGTACTTTGGCGGCGTGCTGCTGGGCACCGGCGGTCTGGTGCGGGCTTATACCACTGCCACCGCCCGCGCGCTGGAAGCCGCCGAGGTGGTCACGGTACGCAGTGTGGTGGAGTTGGAGGTAACGGTGGACTACTCGCTCTACGAGCGGGCGGCGCTGCTCATCCAGGCGGCGGGGGCAAAGCTTGCAGACCCTCAGTTCACCGACCGTGTCACCCTGCGCTGGCAGATGCCTGAGGGTACGGAGCCGCCCTTGCTGGAGCAGCTCCGGGAGTTGACCCGGGGCGCTGCACAGGTGAGCGTATCGCAGCCGTTCTACGCTCCATTCTGACCTGAAAGCTGACTGCCTGCCGTTATGACACAGACTTCCCTGCGGGGAAGGCTGGGGAGTGGCAGCAGGATCGAGAAATTTTATTCGTTCCAAGACAAAAACTTTCCCCCTTCGACAGGGCGGGTGTGCTATACTTGCCGCAGACGCGGCATGGGGATCGGCTGCGCCGTGCGAGAGGAGGGGGAGAAAACAGAAAGTGAGGGTTCCTGATGGATGTACGACAGCGCACCGAAGAGATCGAGCGGCTGACCTTGGCCCCCTGGGCAACATTCAGCGATGCCAGCCGGGGCCGGGCGAGGCCCGAAGAGCAGGACCCTATCCGTCCGGTGTTCCAGCGGGACCGTGACCGGATCATCCACTGCAAGGCGTTCCGGCGGCTCAAGCAGAAAACACAGGTGTTCCTCTCGCCGGAGGGCGACCTCTACCGCACCCGGCTCACCCACACACTGGAGGTGGCGCAGATCGCCCGCACCATTGCCCGTGCCTGCGCCTCAACGAGGATCTGACCGAGCCATCAGTCTGGCCCATGACCTGGGGCACACGCCTTTGGCCATGCGGGAGAGAGCGCACTGGACAAGCTCTGCCCGGAGGGATTCCGGCATTATATGCAGAGCCTGCGGGTGGTGGACAAGCTGGAAAAGGACGGCAGGGGCCTGAACCTGACCTGGGAAGTGCGCAACGGCATCGTGACCCATACCAAGGGCACCTGGGCGGCCACCCCGGAGGGACGCATCGTCCGCATGGCGGATCAGATCGCCTTTGTGAACCACGATATTGAGGATGCCGTGCGTGCCGGTGTGCTGGACCCGGCCACTCTGCCCAGAGAATGCACCGCTGTGCTGGGTGAGACGAAGTCGCAGCGCATCACCACCATGATCAACAGCATCCTGCGCAGCAGCGAGGGGGATGTGCAGGTGGGCGCAGAGGAGAACGAAGCTTCCTGGCCCTCAAGGACTTCATGTACCGCACCGTCTATGTGGATCGCAGCGCCAAAAAGGAAGAACAGAAGGTGGAAAAGGTGCTCACCGAGCTGTACGAGTATTACCTGACCCACATCGAACAGATGTCCAACTTCTACCTGCAGCTGGCCTATCAGGAAGGACGCGACCGCGCAGTGACGGACTATATCAGCGGCATGAGCGATGAATTTGCCATCCGTACCTTTGAGGATGTCTTTGTGCCCCGCAAGTGGCATGTGTTATAAAAGGAGCATCGGAATACCAAAATGATCCCACACGAATATATTGAGGAACTGACCCGCCGCACCGATATCGTGGATGTGGTGGGCAACTATGTCCAGCTCAAGCGGAAGGGGCGGCTGTACGGCGGCCTGTGCCCCTTCCACAGCGAAAAGACCCCCTCGTTCTACGTCTACCCGGACACCCAGAGCTTTTACTGCTTTGGCTGCGGTGTGGGCGGCGATGTCATCCACTTCGTCCGCCGCATCAACAGCATCGACTACACCGAGGCGGTCAAGATGCTGGCTGCCCGCGCGGGAATGCCGGAGCCGCAGGAGGACGACAAGACGGGCCGCCTGCGCAGCCGCATCCTTTCCATGAACAAGGAAGCCGCGCGGTACTTCCACGCCTGCCTGAACTCCACGGTCGAGGAAGCCCGGCAGGCCCGGGCCTACTGGCGGCGGCGCGGTCTGGACGACAAGACCATCGTCCGGTTCGGGCTGGGCTATGCACCGGATGACGGGCAGGGGCTGTACCAGTATCTGCGCGATAAGGGGTACAACCAGCAGGAGCTGGATGCCAGCGGCCTGTTCAAGCGCAGCCAGTCGGGCCGGATCTACTGCCTGTTCTGGAAGCGGGTGATGACCCCCATCTTTGACCTGCGGGGCAACATCATAGCCTTTGGCGGGCGTGTGATGGACGATTCCAAACCAAAGTATGTCAACAGCCCCGAGACACTGGTCTATCACAAGTCGGATACCGTGTTCGCTCTGCAGATCGCCAAGAAGAGCGCTTCCCGGCGGTTCGTTCTCTGCGAGGGTTACATGGACGTTATTTCCATGCATCAGGCGGGGATCGACACGGCGGTCTGCGCCTGCGGCACGGCCCTGACTCCGGATCAGGTAAAGCTCATCAGCCAGTACGCGGAGGAAGTCATTCTGAGCTACGACTCGGATGAGGCCGGCCAGAAGGCCACCCTGCGCTCACTGGAACTGTTCCGCAACAGCCCGGTCAAGGTGGGCGTGCTGCAGATCCCGGGTGCAAAAGATCCGGATGAGTACATCAAAAAGTATGGCTCCGAGCGGTTCAAGGCACTGCTGGACGGCGTGGGAAACGCGCTGGACTTCCGGCTGGGGCGGCTCAAGAACAAATACGACCTCAAGCAGGATGCCCAGCGGCTGGAATATGTCAAAGAAGCGTGAATATGCTGGCGGAGCGCTCCAACCCCACCGAGCAGGAGGTCTACGCCGGGCGGCTGGCCGAGGAGACGAACATCTCCAAGAACGCCATTATGACCCAGCTTGCCGATGCGGTAAAGCGCTCCAACAGCAAACGCCGGTGGGCGCAGAATCAGGCACGGCTGCAGTCCGGTGAGATGCACCAGATCAGCGTGCCGTACAGTGCGGGCGGCTCTCAGGCGCTGGGGGTTGCCTCGGCAGAACAGCGGCTGCTGGCCGCCATGCTCCGGGAGCCCAGCTATATCCGCAGGTGCGGGCCCAGCTCAGCCCGGAAAAGTTCGTTCTGCCCCAGCAGAAGGAGCTGTACGAAGCGTTTCTGCAGTGCCAGGAGCAGGGGATTGAGATCAGCCTTTCCACTCTGCGCCCCTTTGTGAGCGAAGAGGCGCTGAATGAGCTGAGCCGCCTTGCGGCACAATACAGCGATGTGAACTGTACGCCGGACGATATCCGGCTCTATCTGGACCGTATTGCCCGGGGCACCCCCGTGGCAGGCAAGGCGGCCGAAATGTCCAATGATGATTTGATACGGTATCTCCAGTCGATGCGAGAAAAGAAGCAGGGCACAGACCCTGCGGACGACTGACCGTTCCTCTCCTCCGGCTGGAGCTGGAAGGAGAAAGAATCATGCGGAAATTGTCGCAGACGGAAGAACTGGTAAAGATCCTGCAGGCCGGGCCCGCCGCCATACCCTGACACCCGAGCAGATCAGCCGGGCCATGGATGAGCAGGAATACGATGTATCTGGGCTGGATGCGCTGTATGCGGCGCTGGAAGCCGGGGCATCCGTGTAACCGAAGAAGAAGCGGACATGCCCATGCTGGATGAAACACAGATCGGGGAACTGGAACACGAGCTCTCAGTCGAGGGCGTAGCGCTGGATGACCCGGTGAAGGCATATCTGAAGGAGATCGGCCGGGTGCCGCTGCTGACAATGGAACAGGAGCTGGAGCTTGCCCGGGCTGCGCAGGCCGGGGATGCGGATGCCCGGCGGAAACTGAGCGAAGCAAACCTGCGGCTGGTGGTCTCGGTGGCCAAGCGCTATGCCGGGCGGGGGCTGCCCTCCTTGACCTCATTCAGGAGGGGAACCTCGGCCTGATGAAGGCAGCGGAGAAGTTTGAACCTGACCGGGGGTTCCGGTTCTCGACCTACGCGACATGGTGGATCCGGCAGTCCATCACCCGGGCCATTGCCGATCAGGGGCGGGTCATCCGCATCCCGGTGCATCTGGTGGAGAGCATCAACCGGGTAAAAAAGACGACAGGGGAGCTTTTGCGCAAAACGGCAGGGAACCCACAGCCGAAGAGATCGCCGTCCGGCTGGACATGGAGCCTGACCGGGTGCGGGAGCTGCTGCAGCTGGCGCAGGACCCCATCAGCCTGGAAACACCGGTGGGCGAGGAAGAGGATGCCCACCTGGAGGATTTTATTCAGGATGAGGAGGCAGGCGTTCCGGTGGACGAGGCCGGGCGGGAACTGCTGCGGCGGGAGCTGGCAAACGTCCTCAAGAGCCTGACACCCCGGGAGGAGCGGGTGCTGACTCTGCGCTTCGGCTGGAGGACGGGCAGGCCCGTACTCTGGAAGAGCTGGGAAAAGAGTTCAACGTGACCCGGGAACGCATCCGGCAGATCGAGGCCAAGGCTCTGCGCAAGCTGCGCCATCCCAGCCGCGCAAAGCGACTGCGGGATTATCTGGAAGAATGAGCACATAAGGGCACCGCAGGCAGCTGCGGTGCTTTTTGCATGGGCAGGGGAGAGCACGCATCAAGAGCCAAGGTGTACAAAATGCACAAGGGTGTTTTTGGCGAGAACGTGCAAAACTCAAAAATCAAGAGCCAAAATGCGCAAAGCTTACACGCGCCCGTGCGTACCATGAAATCGCGGGCTTGACAAAAATATTGGGCCAAAATGCGAAAAATGGCTTGACAGCAAGGCTTTTGAGGTGTATACTGCATTAGTATCACATAATGGCCTAGTGCGCCAAAAAGGGAGCTGCACTGGAAGCGGCTGGACGGTGTTGACCGAAAAGTTTGTGAAAAGCGACGAACTTCCTTGGAGGATACGGGTCGATTTATGTGTGTGTGCTCAAATCTGACCCGTATAACGCAATATCCGTAGAGTATAAAAGTAAGGAGTGGTTGATTTTATGATGAAAGTCAAGCCCGTAAAGCTCGGCAAAACCGAGCGCATGAGCTTCTCCCACATCGACGAAGTATCAGTATGCCGAACCTGATCGAGGTCCAGAAGAACTCTTACCAGTGGTTCCTGGACGAGGGCCTGAAAGAGGTCTTCCACGACATCGGCACCATTGAGGACTACACCGGTAACCTGGCGCTGAGCTTCGTGGACTTCCGTCTGGATAAGGAGCCCAAGTACAGCATCAAGGAGTGCAAGGAGCGCGACGTGACCTACGCTGCCCCCCTGCGTGTGACTGCCCGTCTGCTGAACAAGGAGACCGGCGAGGTCAAGGACCAGGAAATTTTCATGGGCGACTTCCCGCTGATGACCGATGCGGGCACCTTTGTGATCAACGGTGCCGAGCGTGCCATCGTCAGCCAGCTGGTCCGTTCTCCCGGCGTATTCTACGGAGATGCCAAAGATAAGGTAGGCAACGACCTGTACAGCGCAACCATGAACCCCAACCGCGGTGCATGGCTGGAGTACGAGACCGATGCCGCCAACGTGTTCTATGTCCGTATCGATAAGAACCGCAAGCTGCCCGTCACCGTGCTGTGCCGTGCGCTGGGCCTTTCCTCTGATGAGGAGATCCTGAACTTCTTCGGCGAGGATGAGCGCATCCTGGCCACTCTGGAGAAGGACACCACCAAGAATCAGGACGAGGGCCTGCTGGAGGTCTACCGCAAGCTGCGTCCCGGCGAGCCCCCCACGGTGGAGTCCGCTACCAACCAGATCAACATGCTGTTCTTCGATCCGCGCCGCTACGACCTGTCTCGTTTCGGCCGCTACAAGATGAACAAGAAGCTGTCTCTGGCCCGCCGCATCACCGGCTTTGTTGCCGCTGAGAACATCGTTGCTCCCCTGACCGGCGAGATCATCGTTGAGGCCAAGGGCAAGATCACCCGTGAGCTGGCCGAGAAGGCAGATGCCGCCGGTGTGGATACCGTTATTCTGAGCATCGAGGGCAAGAAGGTTAAGGTCATCACCAACGGCTGTGTGGACGCACAGGGCTTCTTCTCCTTTGATGTCAAGGAGTGCGGCATCAACGAGCGCTGCTCCTTTGATGAGATCAAGAAGATCCTCGACACCACCTCTGATGTGGAGGAGCAGAAGGAAATGCTCCGCCGCAACCACGACCAGCTGATCGGCCGCACCGTCACCGTGAAGGACATCCTGTCCTCCATCAACTACCTGAACGGTCTGGGCCACGGCGTTGGCACCACCGATGATATCGACCATCTGGGCAACCGCCGCATCCGCAGCGTTGGTGAGCTGCTGCAGAACCAGTTCCGCATCGGCTTCTCCCGCATGGAGCGTGTCATCCGTGAGCGCATGACCCTGCAGAGCCAGGATCAGAGCGTTATCACCCCGCAGGCACTGATCAACATCCGTCCTGTGGTCGCCGCCATCAAGGAATTCTTCGGCTCCTCTCCGCTGTCTCAGTTCATGGACCAGAACAACCCGCTGGCCGAGCTGACCCACAAGCGCCGTCTGTCTGCTCTGGGCCCCGGCGGTCTGAGCCGTGACCGCGCAGGTTTCGAGGTCCGTGACGTTCACTACAGCCACTATGGCCGTATGTGCCCCATTGAGACCCCTGAAGGCCCCAACATCGGTCTGATCTCCTATCTGGCATCCTACGCAAGATCAACGAGTACGGCTTCGTTGAGGCTCCCTATCGCAAGGTCAAAAAAGACTTACGACGAAAACGGCAAGCTGATCGATCAGGTCGTTACCGATGAAGTGGAGTATATGACCGCTGACGTTGAGGACGAGTACGTTGTTGCTCAGGCCAACGAGCCTCTGGATGAGACCAAGCATTTCATCCGTCCCCGCGTTTCTGCCCGCCGCCGCGATGACATCCTGGAGATCGATGCCGATAAGGTCGATTATATGGACGTTTCGCCCCGAATGATGGTCTCTGTTGCGACCGCCTGCATCCCCTTCCTGGAGAACGATGACTGTAACCGTGCTCTGATGGGCTCCAACATGCAGCGTCAGGCAGTGCCTCTGATGGTCACCCAGCAGCCCATCGTGCTACCGGTATGGAATACAAGGCTGCCACCGACTCCGGCACCGCTGTTCTGGCAAGAACGACGGTATCGTTGAGAAGATGGATGCCGACCCACTAGTACGTCTGAGCATCGATCGATGTACAGCTACGTACGTCTGAGCATCGATCGATGTACAGCTACGTACGTCTGAGCATCGATCGATGT
>ENA-OQIO01001159-OQIO01001159.1-human-gut-metagenome-genome-assembly--contig:-NODE-1159-length-13249-cov-2.527740_pt1 | contig 13249 bp, 18 predicted proteins | sample MGYA00242573_ERZ504737 | MGnify/ENA primary metagenome ERZ504737 (study PRJEB26092, sample SAMD00036203) | human gut metagenome | host: Homo sapiens | study: EMG produced TPA metagenomics assembly of... | reverse complement strand
CGATGAGCTGCTGCGTGCTGTGATCCATAGCTGTGCTCCGTTTCCTGTCTTTCAAGGCAGTATATGAGAGGGACGCGGCAGTTGTGCCGCCGTCAGCGGCGAAATTTTTTGAAAAATTTCCGAACCCGTGAAAGAAAACGCCCTGCCCGCGCACATGTATGGTGTAAGGCCTTTGAGGAGAGAAACATATATGTTTTCAAACGAAGCATTTGCCCAAAATGCAGAAAAGTACATGGACACGGTCTTTCGCGTGCCTACGGCTGGCTCAAAAACCCAGACGACGCCAACGATGTGACACAGGACGTATTGATAGAGCTGTACAAAACAGATAAGGCGTTCGAGTCGGACGCCCATTTGAAAAACTGGCTCATCCGCGTCACCGTCAATCGCTGCAAGATGCTCTTCCGCTCGCCGTGGCGACGGCACGAGGACATCGACGACTATGCCGAGACATTGTCCTTCGAGCAGCCGCGGGACGAAGGACTGTTCAAAGCCGTGATGGCGCTCGACCAAAAATACCGCGTGCCGCTGCTGCTCTTCTATTACGAGGGGTATACAACGGCGGAGGCCGCGTCGATGCTCGGCATTCCCGAAAAGACCGTCAGCACAAGACTTACCGCGCAAGGGCGAAGCTCAGAACGATTTTGGAGGAGGAGTAAAGCAATGACAGAAAAAGAGAGATTTCAACGCGCATTCGCGCCGCTGCACGCCTCCCCGGACACGATGACGGAGGTAATGAAGATGACAGAACGGAAAACAAAACGGCCCGCGCTGCGCCGCACCGCGACCATCGGCCTTGCGGCCGCGCTCGTGCTGGCGCTCGGCAGCGTTGCCTATGCCTCGGACCTCGGCGGTATCCAGCGCACAGTGCAGCTCTGGCTCAACGGTGAGATGACGGACGCAACGCTGACGGTAAACGAGGGAAGCTACACCCTGCGCTATCCGGACAAGGACGGCACCGAGCACGAAATGGGCGGCGGTGGCGTCGCCTTCGAGCCCGACGGCACGGAGCGAGCGCTGACCGAGGAAGAGATGTTAGAGCATCTCAACGCGCCCGAGGTCGTTTACGAAGATGACGGCACGGTCACGGTCTACTACCTTGACCAGGAGCTCGACATTACGGACAAGTTCGACGAGGACGGCGTCTGCTACGTGCAGCTTGAGGGCGGCGAAAAGACGATCTACATGACCATCAAGCGCGGCAACGGCTACGCAACGAGCACGACAAAGTACATCCTGCCAAGCGAATTCAACAACTGAAAGAAAAACGAGAAAGGTTCCACACAGCGATGCTGTGCGGAACCTTTCTCCTATTGGGGAAAGCCTCGCAGAGTTTCGTGCCCGCAGGCACGAAATAAAATCAGATCGTTTTTCGCCGCGGCGTGTACGTGGTGAAAAACACCTCTCGCGGAGCGTGTGTCGAGCTGCCATATTGGCGGCGAGGCACGGAGCGCAGCGCGGCCTTCTCCCAAAAGCGGCAAAGCCGCTTTTTGGAAGATATTATTTCTGCGCCTTGCCGTAGTCGCAGTCTTTTCTCAGCGGGCAGCCGTCGCAGTTGGCTTTGCGGGCGGTGCAGCGGTCGCGGCCGAACAGCACCAGTCGGTGGCAGAAGTCGTTCGACTCCTCCGGCGGCAGGATGGCGCGCAGCTGCTTTTCGACGCTCAGCGGGTCCTTGCTGCCGTCCGTCAGGCCGAGGCGGCCCGTGATGCGGATGCAGTGCGTGTCGCACACGTAGGCGGCTGGCCGTAGACGTCGCCGAGGATCAGGTTCGCCGTTTTGCGCCGATGCCGGGGAGGGCTGTGAGCTCCTCCATCGTGCCGGGGACCTTGCCGCCGTACTTTTCGAGCAGGATCTTCGCGCACTCGACGATGTCCTTCGACTTCGTGTTGTAAAATCCGCAGGAGCGGATCGCGTCGCCGACCTCTTCATACGTCGCGTTCGCGAAGGCCTCAAGCGTCGGGAACTTCTGATAGAGCGACGGCGTGACCATGTTCACGCGCGCGTCGGTGCACTGGGCGGAAAGGCGCACGGCGAACAGAAGCTCGTAGTCCTTTTTATATTCGAGCGAGCAGCGCGCGTTGGGGTAGAGGACCTTCAGCTCCTCCACGATGCGGCGGACGGCGGCTTTGGATTTCATGGCGAAACCTCCTGCGTTTCATCAATACTGCCGACAGTATAGCACAGAGACACGGAAAAATCGACAGAAAAAGTCTGTGCAGTGAAGAAAAAACGTGCTATAATCATTCCATCTGTAAAAAAGGAGGCTTGTGCGATGCGGCTACTATTCAAGCAGCGCTTTTTTTCGTGGTTCGACAGCTATGATATCTACGATGAGGACGGCAACACCGTTTTTACGGTCGAGGGCAAGCTTGCCTGGGGGCATTGCCTGCATATTCTGAACGCCGCGGGCGAGCACATCGGCACCGTGCAGCAGCGGGTGCTGACGTTTTTGCCCAAATTTGAGCTTTACATCGGCGAGCAGTACTATGGCTGCATCTGCAAGGAGTTCACGTTCTTTACCCCGCGCTTTACACTTGAGTGCAGCGACTGGGAGGTGAACGGCAGCTTCATGGAGTGGGACTACACGATCGACAGCGCCTCGCGCGGCTGTATCGCGACGATCACGAAAGAGATTTTTCATTGGACGGACACCTACGTCATCGACGTCGTCGACCCGCAGGACGCGCTGGGCGCGCTGATGGTCGTGCTGGCCATCGACGCGGAAAAATGCAGCAGGAACAACTGATATGAGTGAAAAGAGACCTTTGGCGGATGAGATCCGCCCGCTGACGCTCGACGAGGTCGTGGGGCAGAAGCACTTGCTCGGAAAGGGCGCGCTGCTGCGCCGGCTCATCGAGTCCGGCTCAAGCGCGAATATGATCTTCTACGGCCCGTCCGGCACGGGCAAGACGACGATCGCGAACATCATCGCGAACCGCACGAATAAGACCCTGTACCGCCTGAACGCGACGACCGCGAGCCTTCAGGATGTCAAGAGCATTATCTCCGATGTCGGCACGATGATGGCGCCGGGCGGCATTCTGCTCTACCTCGACGAAATTCAGTATTTCAACAAAAAGCAGCAGCAGAGCCTGCTCGAATTCATGGAAAACGGCTCTATCACGCTGATCGCGTCGACGACGGAGAACCCGTATTTTTACGTTTACGGCGCGCTTTTATCCCGTTCGACGGTGTTTGAGTTCAAAAACGTCAGCGCGGAGGAGATCATCCCCGCGGTCGAGCGCGCGCTCGGCATTTTGAAAGAGCGCAGCGAGCTGCCGCTTTCCTGGGAGGACGACGTGCCGCGCGTCATCGCGCAGCAGTGCGGCGGTGATGTGCGCAAGGCAGTGAGCGCGTGCGAGCTTTTATACGAGGCGGCGGACGTCACGAACGGCGAACTTTTGCTGAAAAGTGAAGACGCCTTACAGGTCGCACAGCGCAGTGCCATGCGCTACGACAAGGGCGGTGACGCGATGTACGACTGTGCGAGCGCGCTGATGAAGTCGCTGCGCGGCAGCGACCCCGACGCGGCGCTCCACTACCTCGCAAGATTTTTAGAGGCGGGCGATCTGGTCACGCCATGCAGGAGGTTACTCTGCTCGGCGAGCGAGGACGTCGGCATGGCCTATCCGCAGGCTATCGCCATCGTCAAGGCCTGCGTCGACACCGCGATGCAGCTCGGTCTTCCCGAAGCGCAGCTGCCGCTGGCGCAGGCGGCGGTGCTGCTCGCCACCGCACCGAAGTCCAACAGCGTGATCGAGGCATCGGCGCTGCTTGGGCGGATGTGAAGGCGGGCAAGAGCGGCAATTTCCCGCGCTGCCTCCAGAATGTCCACGCCGATTCGACCGGCGGCGCGCAGGGGCAGAACTACAAGTACCCGCACGCCTACCCGAACCATTGGGTGAAGCAGCAATATCTGCCCGACGAGCTCAAAAACGTGCAGTACTACCACTACGGCGACAACAAGGTCGAGCGCGCCGCCGCGCAGTACTGGGAAGCAATCAAGGGGTGAGCACATGGACTTGAGGTTGAACGATATTGTCGAAATGAAGAAGCCGCATCCCTGCGGCGAAAAGCTCTGGCTCGTGACGCGCGTGGGCATGGACATCAAGCTCAAATGCAGGCGCTGCGGCCACGAGGTGATGCTGCCGCGCGCCAAGGCGGAAAAGGGCATCAAGAAAATCGTAGAAAGGGAGGAACCCCATGAATAAGAAGACGAGAGCCGTCGCGATCCTGCTGGTCGCGGTGATGATCTTATCGCTCGTTGCATCGATGGTTATTCCTTATTTGTAAGGAATCGAATAAAAGCAGCGCGCAGCGCTGCACATTGCTTCCCGCGCGAGCGCGGGAGGGGGAGCGGCGTGCGCGTCGCAACACCAAAGGGGGTATTCTCTTTCCGAAGAGAATACCCCCTTTGAATCCCCCAGAGAAAGGCGAGGGGCCTTACCCCTCGACCCCGCACATTGGCAGTCTGTAGCTTGAAGAACTGCACGCGCTGCGCAGTGTGGGTGCGGTGTACATGCTTCGCCATGAATCTTCTGCGATTTGTAAATACTCGCAACCGCGCCTTACTGCCGTGAGACGCGAGTGACGTTTGCTCGGCGGCAGACTGCGTGCGAAATAGCGGCATTGCTGCGCTCGCCGCATTGTGGAGACTGGCGGTAGACGGGAATTAGGCTGCACTGCCACGAGACCGGCAGAGCGGCACCCGCAAGGGGTGTGCCGCATCCGTAAGGCGTCAGAGCCGCCAACGGCTGCGCAACAGCGGATAATAGGAGTAGAGGCAAATCGTGTAGCAATGCTAACGCGGCAAAGCCGCGCTATGGGCAGTGCAATCGGCAAGCATTGCAGCTCTTCGAGCTGCTCGCTTGCAATGGCAAAACCTTTCTCTTGGGGGTGTAAGGGGATATTCTCTTCGAGAAAGAGAATATCCCCTTATCCGCGTCCCCCACACGGTGTGGGGAAAACCCCGCAAGCGCTTTTGCGCTGCCCATTTTATCCCGCGAGGGAAAAGATAAGAAAAGGGCATCTTTCGCCCTTTTCTTTTTTGTCCATTGCTATAATGGACTTCCATTGAGGGAGGTGTGCCATGGTCATCTACATAGAAAGCGTCTTCGCGTTTAACGTTCTCGTCGACTATCTGTTGTTGTTCAGCGCGGCGAGAGTCGCAGGGCGGACAGTCGCGCGGAGAAGACTTTTGCTCGGCGCGGCGGTCGGCGGTATTTATGCGGCAGTGCAGCTCTTTTTGCCGAAAAGCGTCGTTTTGTTGCTGCTTGGGCTCGCTTTGATGGGCGCGGCGGCGTATCGCGGCAGTGGGCGGGCGGTCAAGCTGACGCTGCTGTTTTTCCTTGCCTCGTGCGGCCTCGCTGGCGTGGTGATGCTCTTAGGGCAGAGTCTGGGGTCGATGGCGCGCCTTGCGCGCGGCGTGGTGACAGCAGACCTGCCGTGGGGCGTCTTCCTGATCGCAGCGGGGACGTCGTATTTGCTGCTTTCCGTCGTGTTCCGCTACGGCGCGGCGCGGACAGGGAGCGAGACGGCGGATGTGGTCATCGCCTATCGAGGAAAAACGGCCCGCGTGCGGCTGCTGCGCGACACGGGCAACACGCTCTGTGACCCTGTGACGGGCCTCGGCGTGCCGGTCATCGACCGTCACGCACTGGGAGACCTCATCAGCGAAGAAGAGACCGCGACGCTGCCGCATATTGCGTATTGCAGCGTGGGCAATGCGGATGGAACGCTGCCGCTGCTGCGCTGTGAAGCAATAACGGTTGACGAAATCAAACTCGGCCCGCGCGCCGTTGCCCTGGCGGAGCATCCGCTCGGCGACGGCGGTGCATATGCGGGACTGTGGTGCGGAAGGATGCGAAAAGGGGGAGAAGCATGGAGAGCTTGCTCAAAACGCTGTGGCGTAGACTGCGCTTTTATCTCATCGACTGGGGGCTCATCGCGCGGCGGGGAATTTTCTACATCGGCGGCAGCGATACGCTCCCGCCGCCGCTCGAGCGGGAGAAGGAAGCTGAGCTCATCGCGCGCATGGATGAAGGCGACGAGAGCGTGCGCGGCACGCTCATTGAGCACAACCTGCGGCTTGTCGCCTACATCGCGCGCCGGTTTGAAAATACCGGCATCAACATCGAAGACCTCATCTCCATCGGTACGATCGGGCTCATCAAGGCAGTGAACACGTACCGCAGCGACAAGAACATCAAGCTCGCGACCTACGCCTCGCGCTGCATTGAAAATGAGATCCTCATGCACCTGCGCAAGACCGCGCCGCAGAAGTCCGAGGTCAGCTTTGACGAGCCGCTCAACACCGACTGGGACGGAAACGAGCTGCTGCTCTCCGACATTCTCGCACCGACGAGGACCTTGTCTTGAAGCCCATTGAGGACGATGTCGACCGCCAACTCCTGATGGACGCGGTCGACAAGCTGACTGCGAGGGAGAGAACAATCATCACGCTGCGCTTTGGCCTCGGTGGACGGGAGGAAAAGACGCAGAAGGAGGTCGCCGACCTGATGGGCATTTCGCAGAGCTATATCTCGCGCCTTGAGAAGCGGATCATCGTGCGGCTGAAGAAGGAAATCCTCAAAATGAGTTGACAAGCGGCGCAAAAAACGGTATGATTCAGCGTGACAAATGCGAAGAAGAGGAGCAGTATCCGCATCTGAAAGCGAAGAGAGAGGGCGGCCGGTGTAAGCCCTTGTGCAGGATGTGGGGAAGTCGCCTTGGAGCTGCCGCGCTGAAAAGAGAGTAAGCCGGACGGGGACTCCCGTTACAGAGGCATGAGTGTCCGCGTATGCGGAAATTCAGTGGTACCACGGTCATTGATCGCCCTGAGTAGCTTTCGCTGCTCGGGGCGTTTTTTAATGAAAGGAAGCGAATATGGGCATACAGTTTGAGACCGACTACAATATGGAAACGCTGACGGCCATGGCTAAGGGCCTGCGCAAAACCGTGCGCAAAAAGCGCAGCCGCCGCGTGCACATTTTTGCGGCAGTTGTGCTGGTTCTCGGTATCCTGACGATTCTTGCCACAGTTGCAGGCGGTGAACCGCTCGGTGCGAGCGGCGTCGTGACGCTGCTTGCGCTGCTGGTGGTCATTCTGGTGAGCCTTTTCGAGGACAGGCTCAACGCCTGGTTTGCGAGAAAGCGCCTGCTGCCGGGCACGGAGCACGCCGCCGCCACGTTTGAAGAGGACGGCTACGTTTCGGCAACGGGTGTGACGGAAAGCCGGTTTTCCTATGCCCAGATCGTGGCCGTCGCCGAGACGGCGCGCTACTTTGTCTTTGCCCTGTCCTCGCACCATACGCAGGCGTATGACAAGAGAACTATCCGCGGCGGGAGCGTTGAAGACTTCCGCGCGTTTATTGCCGAAAAGACGGGAAAGCTCGTCGAAAATATCAAATAAGAGCAATATTGTTCAAAAGATAGGAGAAAACCAATGAAAGAATTACCCAAGATCTATGAGCCCCAGCAGGTCGAGGGCCGCATCTATCAGATGTGGATGGACCACGACTGCTTCAAGGCCGAGCCCGACCCGGACAAAAAGCCGTTTTCCATCGTCATGCCGCCGCCGAACGTCACCGGCCAGCTGCACATGGGCCATGCAATGGACTCGACGCTGCAGGACATCCTGACGCGCTTTAAGCGCATGCAGGGCTACTCTGCCTGTGGCTCCCCGGCACTGACCACGCGGGCATCGCCACGCAGATCAAGGTCGAAGAGGAGCTGCGCACCAAGGAGGGCCTGACGCGCTACGACCTCGGCCGCGAGAAGTTTTTACAGCGCGTGTGGCAGTGGAAGGAAAAGTACGGCAACCGCATCGTCGAGCAGCAGAAGAAGATGGGCGCGAGCTGTGACTGGTCCCGCTCCCGCTTCACGATGGACGAGGGCTGCTCCAAGGCCGTGCGCGAGACGTTCTGCGAGCTCTACGATAAGGGCCTGATCTACAAGGGCAGCCGCATCATCAACTGGTGCCCGCACTGCCTGACGGCGCTCTCCGACGCGGAGGTCGAGTATGTCGACAAGCCGGGCCACCTCTGGTATATCCGCTACCCGCTCTCCGACGGCAGCGGCGATATCGTCGTCGCCACCACCCGTCCTGAGACGATGATGGGCGATACGGGCGTTGCGGTCAACCCTGAGGACGAGAAGTTCAAGCACCTGATCGGCAAGACCTGCATCCTGCCCATTATGAACCGCGAAATTCCCATCGTGGGCGACGAATACTGCGAGATCGGCTTCGGCACGGGCGCTGTTAAGATGACCCCTGCACACGACCCCAACGACTTTGAGGTCGGCCTTCGCCACAACCTCGAGGTCATCCGCGTCATCGCCGACGACGGTACGATCAACGAAAACGGCGGCAAGTACAACGGCATGGACGCTATGAGTGCCGCAAGGCCATCGTCAAGGATTTAGAAGAGCAGGGCTACCTCATCAAGACCGAGCCCTACTCCCACAACGTCGGCACGTGCTATCGCTGCCACAACGACGTCGAGCCCCTCATCTCCGCGCAGTGGTTCGTCAAGATGGAGCCGCTTGCCAAGGAGGCCATCCGCGTCGTGAACGACGGCACGATCAAGTTCGTGCCTGAGCGCTTCACCAAGACCTATATCAACTGGATGGAGAACGTGCATGACTGGTGCATTTCCCGCCAGCTGTGGTGGGGTCACCAGATCCCCGCGTGGTACTGCGACGAGTGCGGCCATATCAACGTCAAGCGCGAAGACCCGACGGAATGCGAAAAGTGCGGCTGCAAGCACCTGACGCGCGAGGAGGACGTGCTCGATACCTGGTTCTCCTCCGCGCTCTGGCCCTTCTCCACGATGGGCTGGCCCGACCTCGATTCTCCCGACCTCAAGTACTGGTATCCCACGTCCGTCATGGTCACGGGCTACGATATCATCTTCTTCTGGGTCGCGCGCATGATCTTCTCCGGCATGGAGCAGATGAAGAAGGAGCCGTTCAAGACCGTCTTCATCCACGGTCTCGTCCGCGACGACAAGGGCCGCAAGATGTCCAAGTCGCTCGGCAACGGCATCGACCCGCTGGAGATGGCCGAGAAGTACGGCGCGGACGCGCTGCGCTTCAACCTCATCACCGGCAACTCCCCGGGCAACGACATGCGCTTCTACGTCGAAAAGTGCGAGGCGATGCGCAACTTCTGCAACAAGATCTGGAACGCGAGCCGCTTCGTGATGATGAACCTGACGATCGACCACGTGGAGCTGCCCAAAAAGCTCGAGCTCGAGGACAAGTGGATTCTCTCGAAGCTCAATACGCTCATCCGCGAGGTCACGGACAATATGGACGCCTTCGAGCTCGGCGTCGCGTCCGCAAAAATTTATGACTTCATCTGGGATAATTACTGCGACTGGTTCATCGAGCTGACGAAGAACCGCCTCAACAGCGAGGATCAGACCACGCGCGAGAACGCACAGAACGTCCTCTGCTATGTCCTCATCGAGACGCTCAAGCTCCTGCACCCGTTCATGCCGTTCATCACGGAGGAGATCTGGCAGGCGCTTCCGCACGAGGGCGAGTTCCTGATGCTCTCCAAGTGGCCGGAGTACAACGAAAAGTCCAGCTTCCCCGCCGAGGAGGAGGCGATGCAGACCGTCATCGAGGCCATCACCGCCATCCGTGCCCGCCGCAACGAGATGAACGTTGCGCCGTCGAAGAAGGTGCACTACACCGTCGCCACCGCGCACGCCGATACATTCAGCGCCGGTATCCCGTTCTTCACGCGTCTGGCCTCTGCCAGCGATGTGACGTCGTGCCCGCCGATGCCCGCCATCGACGCCGACGGCAAGGTCGAGGTCGACACCCACGCCGCGCGTATCTTCCATCCGCGCCGAACTCGTCGACTTGAAAACGGAGCTCGCACGCATTGCCAAGGAGAAGGCAAACGCCGAAAAGCAGCTCGCCGGTATCGAGAACAAGCTGAAAAACGAGGCTTCCTCGCCAAAGCGCCGGAGGCGGTCGTCAACGGCGCCCGCGCCGATGCAGAGAAGCTCAAGGCGCTCATTGAGAAGCTCGATGCTTCCGCTGCGGCGATGAAAAAATAATTACTTTCCTTTAGGAAACGGATTTGGTTCCCTGCGCCGCGCAGGGGACGGAGTAAAGGGGGAGGTTTCTCTTTCAACAAAAGAGAACCTCCCCCTTTTGATCCCCCAAGAGAAAGGTTTTGACATTGCAAGCGAGCAGCTTGAAGAGCTGCGGCGCTTGCCGAATCGGGTGCCTGCTATTTTTGTTGCTATACGATTTGACTTTCTTCTATTATCCGCTGCCGCTCTGCCCATCTTGTAGAAGTGCGCAGTAATTCCCGTCTACCGCCAGTCTCATCAATGCGGCGAGCGCAGTAATGCCGCTATTTCGCACGCAGTCTGCTGCCAGATGAACGTCACTCGCGCCTCACGATAGTAAGGCGCGGTTGAGAGTGGTGACGAAAAGTAGGGGTTCATGCGAAGCCATGTACACTGCACCCGATTCCGCAGGCTGAGCAGCTCTTCAAGATCGAGACTGCCAATGTCGGGGGTCGAGGGGAACTCCCCTCGCGTTCTCTTGGGGGTCTAAGGGGCATTCTCTCACGTGAGAGAATGGCCCCCTTGATTCGTGCAGCGCCGGCGGCACTGCTATTTCTCCGCGCACGGCGCGGACTTAGGCGCTTTCCCATGAAAAGCTTATGCGTAAGCGCCGCTTGGGCCGCACCGGCCCGGCAGCAACATCCTTGTCGCGTACGACGCTGCCGACGCGCAGCGTGGAGAGCAGAAAACCGAGCTGTAGCATGTTGAGCAGGATCGTCTTGATGCCAAAGGTGAAAAACGGGAAGGCTACACCGCCGCTGATGGGGATCAGCGTGAGGTCGCAGCAAAGATAGCGGCCGCTGCGTGGTGAACGACAGCAGCACGGAATAGGAAACGAGGCGGGCGAGCGTACTCTCCTGCCTGCGGCAGCGGCGGAAGGCGAGAACAAGCAGCGCCGTCAGCAGCGTGACGAGTGCGATGAGTGCCAGCCAGCCGCAGCGGTGGACGAGCAGTGTCAGCGCGTGCGCCTGTAAGTCGACCATGCCGAAGCCCTCCGAGCGGGCAAGGTGCTGTGCGCTGTACGGTCCCACGCCGCCTTGACCGATGAATTTGGCGTTTTGCAGCAGTTCGCGCAGTACAACGGTTCGATAGCCGTGTCCGTCAATGTAGGAGTGAGGATCAAGCACAATGGCGAGCTGACGCGCAAACCAGCTTGCACCGAGAACAAGGACCCACACGATGTCGGCGGCGAGCGGCAGGGTGGTGAGCAGCGTCTCCAACTTTTTGCCAAGGCTGAACCAGCCATTGCGGGCGCAGAAGATCAGCAGCGCGCTGTCACAGAGAAACAGAAAGCCAGATCGAGCAGGCACGGGACGCGCAGGCAGAACATGCACTGCACCGCGAGGCAGACGAAGGCGGCGAAGACACCCCAGCCGCGCCGCCCGCGCAGCGCATAGAGCAGCACGGCAAACATCAGCGGGAACAGCAGCGGCAGGCCGCGCAGGAGAATATGCGTCGAAACGTAGATGTAGCGGAGCCAGAACCCGCCGATGGGCAGGAGACCGAGCGGGATCAATGCGGCATGGAACATGAGCGCGAGCGGCAGGGCGAAGTGTCCGAGCAGCGTAAAATCGAGAAAATAGGCCGCGAGCATCGCCGCCGTGCCGAGCAGCAGCGCCACGCTCTGATGCACAGCAAAATAGGACAATTCGTAGTCACGAAAGCTTACAAGCGCGGTGAACGCAAGCCCTGCAAGCGCGATGAGTGCCGCGAGCGCAAAAAGAAGCTTTGGTGTTTTCGGACGGTGGACGCGGTCAAGCTCCGTGCCGATCTCATACGGGTCGCCCGTCAGACGAAGGGATTCTGCGGTCGCGGCGGTCTCGTCCATGCCACCCGCCATCAGCGCGTCGCGCTGGTCGCAGAGGTGGGTCAAAAGCTCGTCTTCGACGAGCGGTCGCGCCTTTTTCCACCGCAGCTGCTCAGCCGCGGTGCGGGCAAACTGGGTAAAGGTTTCAGGCAGAGCCAAGGCAGACGCCCCCTTTCAGCACGCGATCGACCGCAGTGGTAAATGTCGCCCATTCGACTTCTTTTTCGCGCAGCAAACGTTGCCCCTTGCGCTCCAAATGGTAGTAGCGGCGCGGGCGCGCCGCGCCCTCATCTTTTTCATAGGAGCGGATGAGCTCCTTTTCCTCAAGTGAGTGCAGCAGGGGATAGAGCGTGCCGGTCTTGAGCGCGAACGCGCGCTCGGAGCGGCGGGAGAGCTCTTCGATCATCTGATATCCGTACATGTCCTGCCCGTCGAGCAGCTTGAGCACGAGCATCGTCGTACTGCCCGCGAGCAGACTTTTGTCGACCGTCATACATACGCCTCCTGATAAGTAGATTGTCTACATAGTAGATTGCCTACATAATAGCGGGAGTGCGGCGCGTTGTCAAGCGGGAAACAGGATATTGCAAAAAAAGAGCGATTTTGCTATGCTTGGGGTATCCAAGATAGGAGGGAGAATTTCCATGAACAAGATCACGCTTGGCAAGACGAATCTTGTCATCGAGAAAAACGGATTTGGCTGCCTGCCGATCCAGCGCATCAGAGAGCAGGATGCGGTCGACCTGCTGCACAAGGCGTATGACGGTGGCATCAACTTTTTCGACACGGCGCGCGCGTATTCCGACAGCGAGCAGAAGGTCGGCGCGGCGTTCTCGTCGATGCGCGACAAGATCGTGCTGGCGACGAAGACCGGCGCGCAGACGGCGGAGGGCTTCCGGAAGGATCTGGAGACCAGTCTCCGCACGCTGAAAACCGACTACATCGACATCTATCAGTTCCACAATCCCGCCTTCTGCCGAAGCCGGGTGGAGAAGACGGCCTGTACGACGCGGCGCTCGAGGCGAAAAAGCAGGGCAAAATTCGCCACATTTCGATCACGAACCATCGCCTCGCCGTGGCGCACGAGGCCATCGACTCGGGCCTCTACGAGACCTTGCAGTTTCCGTTCAGCTACCTCGCGGGCGAGCAGGAGATGGAGCTCGTCAGAAAGTGCCGCGAAACAAACATGGGCTTTATCGCATGAAGGGCATGGCAGGCGGCCTGATCCGCGACGGCTTCACGGCGGCGGCGTGGATGGCGCAGCAGGATGGCGTCGTGCCCATCTGGGGCGTGCAGCGCGAGAGCGAGCTTGATCAGTTTTTTGCAGTGTATCCGCGAGGGCGTTGAGCTGA
>ENA-OQIO01001157-OQIO01001157.1-human-gut-metagenome-genome-assembly--contig:-NODE-1157-length-13252-cov-2.920914_pt1 | contig 13252 bp, 19 predicted proteins | sample MGYA00242573_ERZ504737 | MGnify/ENA primary metagenome ERZ504737 (study PRJEB26092, sample SAMD00036203) | human gut metagenome | host: Homo sapiens | study: EMG produced TPA metagenomics assembly of... | reverse complement strand
AATAAGTAAGTTGTAAAAAATTTTGCCGTTCCGTATCCGGCACTTGGCCATTGTGTCGGATAGGTCGGGCGTTAGGCTTCGGGGCAAGTCAATCTTGCGACAAAGCTGTAATAAATCTCAATGTCCTGCCTGCGGGTGCCGTTCTCGTCATAGCTGCACTCATGCACGACGATTTTCTCAATCATTTCCCGCAAGAGGGTGGGGGTAAGTTCCTCAAAGGCAAGGTGCTTTCGGACAATCCCCATAAACTTTTCCGCGTTGACGGTGGCGGCCTGCGACTTGGAAAGTTCCTCCTGTAAAGCGGCGGCGCGGTCTTTCAGTTCCCGCTGTTCCTGCTCATAGTCTGCCGACAGTTCCATGAAACGCTCGTCGCTGATTTTGCCGTTCACATTGTCCTCATACAGCCGCTTGATAATGCGGCTCACTTCGGCAATACGCTCCTGCGCCTGTTCAAGCTGCTTGGTGGCTGCGGCGGTCTTTCTCTTGCCGCCGATCTCGTTCTGCTGGATAAGCAGCTTCACAAAGCGGCTCTCATGCTTGGCGGCGTATTCCGTCACTTGTCGGAGATTGGAGAGGACGCCAGCGGTCAACAGGTCTGTGCGGATAAAGTGTGCCGTACAGTCGCGGGTGCGCTTCTTGTAGCTGCCGCAGATGTAACAGTCCTGCTTGCGGTTCTTGTTCTGATACCGCTGCTGGTACATCACATGGCCGCAGTCGGCGCAGAACAGCATACCGGAGAACAGCCCCACTTCATCATAGCGGTTCGGGCGTTTGCGCTGCTTGCGTAACTCCTGCACGCGCTCCCATGTTTCCCGGTCTATGATAGGCTCATGGTGGTTCTCAAAAATGGCCTGCTTCTCCACGGGGTTCTCTACACTGTGCTTGACCTTGTAAGAGGCTTTTCCGTCTTGAAGTTTACCAGACAGCCGGTGTACTCCCGGTTTTCGAGGATATGAACGACGGTGTTCGTCGCCCATTTGCACTCATAGCCGGGGTGGTAGCGGCGGGTGCTGCCCGTCCTGCGGTATTCCAGCGTCCCCGGCGTTGGGATCTGCTGCTCCGTAAGCATACGGGCAATCTTGGTCGGGCCATTTCCGGCAAGGCAAAGCTGGTATATCTGCTGGACAACCGGCGCGGTTTCCCCGTCAACGATATAGTTCTCGTCCTCGTCCATGAGGTAGCCATATACCGGCTTGCTGGTAACAGGCTTTCCACTCATGCCTTTTGCTCGTTTTACTGCTTTGATTTTCTTGCTCGTATCTCTCACCAGCCATTCGTTGAACAGATTTCGCAGAGGGGTAAAATCGTTGTCCATGCCGCCGTTTGCGCTGTCTACATTGTCGTTGACAGCGATAAAACGCACTCCCTTTTGAGGGAACAGCATTTCCGTGTAAAACCCTACCTGCAAGTAGTTTCGCCCTAACCGGCTCATGTCCTTGACGATGACCGTACCCACTTTCCCGGCTTCAATGTCTGCAAGCATGGCTTGAAAACCGGGTCTTTGAAAGTTCGCGCCGGAAAAGCCGTCGTCGGTGTACCAGCGCAGATTGGTAAAGCCGTTCTGCTTGGCGTAGGTTTCCAAAATCCGCTTTTGAGAAGAGATTTGTCAAGGGTATTTTCCTCATAAGAGAGCGCCCTGCACAAAATCATGGCAGGGCGCTCTCTAAATGAAGTATTGGAATTGATAACCAATCCAGTTTGCTTTTTCTTGTCAATACTGAAACTTAGCCTTTCCGCACTAACTCAAGCGGGGATCGTTGCGCCAACCGCTGCAAATGTAGGTAAGTCGCCACAATATAAACAATCAGTTGCAGGATACCTGCCGCAATAACCGCAATTGGCATTGATACGACTTCCGTTATCATATCGTTATATCCAATCGTGGCTGCACCGCTCAAACTTGTATTAAGCACTTCTGAAACGGAGGAAAACAGGTTTAGTGTCGTAGCATTCATTGTAAGGATTCCAACAATGATCCAGTTATTGTCGCAAGGATGATAGGTATTGCGGCTATCTCCCAGCTAAACATCACAGCGGTCCTTTTGCCGGAACCAAGCGAGAGCATCAGTCCAAGCGTCCGCCGTTGACGGTTTACAAACAGTGCAAGAAATACGAACAGAGCCGCGCCCGCTGTTGTGCAGGCAGCGAAAAGAAGCTGCTGCGCACTGCTATAGAATCCATGCAAGGTTTCAGCAATTTCGGTGTACCCGTTATCAAAGCAAAACAGAATGTTTGCCGGATATCCATGTGATTCCAGCTCATCTTGGAGCGCAGATACCTTCCCGTTCTGCAAGACGTATGTAAAGAAAACGCCATTTCGACTACTATAGCAATTTTCTGGCAGAGAAGCGTTAGGGACAAAGACGGTATTCGGAAGGAAGCGATAGTCTGCGGTATCCCATAAGTCCGACTGTCGGTAAATTCCTATAATCTGATACGTTTTCGTATCACCTGAAACCCCAATCTTTTGGGAAAAAAGCTGTGGCTGCACCTTCCATTCCGGAGCTGTTAAATCGGCAAGAGGATTTGGACCCCAGTAGAACGACAAATCAATGCAGTCTCCTGTACCAAGTCCGCTTGCAATGGCAGTTGTTTCAGAAATCAGGCAGACATTAGAGCCATTTTTGTAATCGTCCGCCCCAAAACTCCGTCCTTCTGTTACGAAAGAGTCCTTTTGATGGAAACAATACATGCTTTCCAGAAGATCTGTACCAATCACACTGACAGTATGATATTGCGTATCCAATTCTTGGGCTGCGCTCCGCCATTCAATTCCCGCATTTGAGCTTAGAAAGACATCCAGACCAGTTTCCAACGGGGTCATGTATACATCAAGGTATTGGTCGTTTAGCAGTACACCCGTTTCAGAACCGTCAATTGCATAGTCTGGCTGTGTTTCTGGGTACAGTCCGTGCCAGTGTGTAACAGTCATTGCACAGGAATCTATTGCGTCAACCATGTTCTGTCCCAAAATAGACGTTTTTTTCACCAGAAGAGTATTTTGCTACTGGTATGAAATCTTGTGAAGCGGTTTTCTTTTCATCTGCCGTCAAGTCATATGATATACGAGACAAATCAATATCTTCTACAGAACACCGGTGCGATTCTGCTAATGTCGTGCGCAGTTCTAGGTCTCGGTCTATATATTCCGATCCATAAACCAAGTAGCGTCGCCCAACCTGAATGTCAAGTGCGTCCAATTCTTCCCGAGAGTTACACCCTATAGTAAGGTATAGCGTGCTGCGAACAGCATAGTCTTGATGAAGTTTAATCACGTTTTCAATCGAAGCGGTAACAGATACGGACGCAATTTCAGCAAACTCAGGCAGATTTATCTCATCTACTGACGTGATACGAACTACCAAAATCGCTCGACCATATGGCGTATCAAGGCTGGGGGCATATGTGCCATCTTCATTTCCGCTGGTAACGGTCTGAATAGAGGGGCAATATGCACTGATATATTTTTGTTGGTACGCGCCTTTTATGATCCTTCCATCAGCAGCAAGCTGATCCATATATGCCCACATATCTTGACTAATTATACTTTCTTCATGATGGAGCGTCAGCCCGTTGTACTCTGTTGTCACACCCTCTGTCTCCGTTGTGGGGATGCCAATTGTCACATAGCGTTCTTCAATTTGCGCAAGCGTTGCCTTTGCAGATGAAAATACGCCTGCGCTCAGACAGATAAAAGCGGAAGCCATTCCCACCAGCAGGATAATTGCAAGCAAGCGAACTGGTTGACGAAAAAGCTGTTTCAAAGGTGTCATACAGCGTCCTCCTTGATTCTGCCGCTGTCCATACGGAATACGACATCCGCCGCTTTGGCAACCTCCAAATCATGTGTGACAACTACCACGCAACAGGTTTCCTCATGCGCCAGTTTAGAAAGCAGTTGAATAATTTGTGAGCTGTTTTCTGTGTCCAGATTTCCCGTAGGTTCATCTGCAAGAACGATTTGCGCATGAACAGCTAATGTTCTAGCAATTGCGACTCGTTGCTGTTCGCCGCCTGACAGCATGGCAGGGAGTCGCTTCCAATAACTTCGCCCAGACCGACTTTTTCAAGAGCAATCTGTGCCTCTTTTTTTGCATCGGCATCGGAATGCCTCAGCAGCTTTAAGGGGTACATGACGTTTTCACAAACAGTCATAAGTGGAAACAAATTATAGCTTTGGTAAATCACGGACGCCTGCTTGCGGCGGTAGATATCCACGTCTATTTCCCGCAAACTCTGGCCGTTGACCATTATGTCTCCGCTCTGCGGCGTATCCAGTCCTGCCAGTAATGAAAGCAGTGTTGTCTTCCCACTTCCACTTTTGCCGACTAACGCATAAAGATTCCAGCACTCAAATCACACGAGACGTCTTTTACAGCCTGAACAGTTTGGTATTTTGTTTTGTATGAATAAGAAACACTTTGCACAGATAATACGGACATGCTACTCAACCTCCCGTAGTAATCGGATTCCGCTTTTTCCAGTTGCCATCAAGCAAGCTGTAATTGCCCCGACATTCATAGCAAAAAAGAGTGCTGCGGCCATGACATATTGGGTGGCAGTCTCTTGGACAAACAGAATGAGAATTGTTCCAATAGCTGCGCCAACCAAAAACATCAGACATATCTCGACGAATACCATAATGACCGTTTCAATGCGTTTTGTACCAAGAGATCGTGCAATGGCAAATTCCCGCCTTCGGATATGAATATAGAAAAAACCTGCGGCGGTGCCAATCATGACCTCTGTGCAGGCAAAAATTGGTTTTAGTCGATACAGTGTTTGCAAATTTCGATTCAAAGCATTCAGAGTTTCGCGGAGTGTTTCGTCATGAACTGTTATGGCAAATTGCTGATATCGGAGAGCTGGAGAATTATTGATTTCTTCTTGATGCCCGGATGGGTCCACATTTGCGAAGTGACGCATCAGTATTTTCCGGAATTCGTCCAGCTCATGATTATCGCGCACTGTGGCGCTCAAGCTATCCCCCGTAATCTTCCCATCCAGCTCTGTTTGTACTGCGGCAACGCAGCTGAATGGACAATAGATCGTTTGAGATTCCGACGAATACGTCCCAGCAATTTCGAGCGAAATCTGTGTGGCCGCTTCACCGGTCGCAGCAGGCGACATCTGAACCGTCAATATGACATTACCATTATTATCAGTATCTTGCGACAGTTCTTCTGCCGCTGCGGTCGAAACAAGACACGCTGCTTTATTTGAGGTAAAAATTGATTCGTCGTATCCTTCAAAATAAGTAATCGAATTTCCTGAAACGGGTGCCAATTCCGATGCGGCATCAACAGAAGTAATGCCAATCAGCTTTTGCCGACTCGAAAAACCCGTCCCTTGGCTGTAATAGACAGATGCTTTCAGGCAAACATCCTTCACATAGGAGGAAAATGCTTTTTCCTGAAGCTCCCCGCCATAAGCATATTTGTCAGAGAGAAAGTAGTTGATAATATAGTCTGTAATTTTCAGGTCATCGGTTTTCGTGCCGGTAAGATTGGATACGACGACAGTTACGGGAATCACTGCGTAGGCGCTCTCCATATCCTGTTCTTTCTGGCAAATGAAGCCATCAAAGAGAGTAAAAAATGCACAAAGGAAAGCTATCAGCAATACAATACTCACCGTCTGCCAAGCGCCGCGCTTTAAGCGCACCTTTTCGTAAAAGAAAACAATCATTTAACTGCACTCCAATAATGCAAGCAGCGGCATGGGAGAAATATTCACCCATGCCGCTGCTCAGCTGTCACTTACTTATCTGTCAAAACCGGGAAAACAGACTGGGGCAGGATGCAATGCCCATTACCGGGGCAGCTGTAATGATCCCAATAGCCAGTGGAATGTCCACACTGGACGCAATGCCGTTCATAGCGGATATAATGATAATTACCCGCATGATAATTGCTCCCCGTATACGAGTAACTGGTCATTGTATGGGACGGCGTTGATTCATAACCATCCCTGATGTCGAAAGCACTACAACCAGAAACGGAGCATTTATACACAGGATAGAGCGTCTTTAAGTGAGTTTCATCGTCAATTGGGATATACGTAGTGTCATAATGGTCAAAATACCATTGATGAGTATGTGCAGTGATAGCATCAACATGAGCTTCGGCGGCGAGAGCCTGTGTCGGAATCGCTGCGAGGATAAAAAGGGCCAGAAAAACTGCGGCCAGTGACTTGATCTTTTGCATAAACAACGCTCCTTTTTAACTGATTTTTGTCTGATGTCTTCTTGGTTCAGCACATGAGCCAGAATCCGTTGAACAGACAGGCCATGTGCTTCCTCAAATGATTTTCATGAATTTTCTCTCCTTCCATGTAACCACATCGACAGTTAAATTAACGTCAATCCTATAGATAACGTAGGACTTTTCATCTGTAAAAATCAGTTGTTTGAATTTGAGTAAGAGACTCTTGCTTCTTTATCGCTTCTCCCAACAAAGCGCTCTCAAGCTCTACTTCACGTTGCCGATCTTCGCTACTACTTCTATCCGAAATAGTTTGTCCATTTTGAATCACGTCCAATGTTGGAGGCTGATTTAGATCAATATAGTTGCTACCCTGAGCAGTACTTTCTTTTGGTTGTCTCGGGTTTGTCATAAAGCAGGCGACAACTGCCAAAACAAGTATCGCGGTCACGGTTATGATCCAAGTATGAGGCTTTCGATAAGAAAGTACAGCACGGATTCGTGTTTTCACATTCTTACTGCCGAAGGCCAGCGGGCAGGCCGCAAAAATACGCTGGTTTGCAGCGCAGGAGAGCAACGTCTGCGAATACGCAGCGCGCTGAGAATCACTCATATCCTTGATAGCGTATTCGTCACATGCCAACTCAATATCTTTACAAAGGAAATAATACGCAATCCAAATCAAAGGATTGAACCAATAAAGAGAAAGAATTAAGAACGCAATGGGCTTTAGCCAATGATCGCGGCGTTTTATATGCGCACGTTCATGTGCAATTATGCTATCCAATTCCTTGCTCTTTATATGGAACGGAATATAGATGCGCGGCGCAAACAGGCCAAGAATAAATGGAGCATTCACATGCTCGCTTTGATACACGTTTGACGAGAGCCGGACAGCAGTTTTTACTTTGCTGCGGAGATGTACATAGCTTAATGCTTCAAACAGAAGCATTGCTGCCATACCAGTACACCAGACGATTCCAACATAAGGAACAGGAGCAGTGAAACCTTTAGCAGAAAGCAGGCCCTGCTCGGATGCCGAAAAGCCACTTATATCAGGAATGACACTCAAGCGACTTTCCAATGCGTTTGGCATGAGAAGCCGGATCCAAACAAAGCTCCACAATAAGGGGAACAGCCATTTTGGAGCTTTGTGGAACATGATGCGAACAAGAAGAACAGCCAGAACAAGCCATCCGGCATTGATGCTCATATTAAGCAGCTTCATAAACAATTCAGTCATCCGGATGCTCCTTCCGAAAGCGGTCAATCATCTGCTGCATCTCCTGAATTTCATCTGCCGTGAGCTGTTGGCTTTTGGTAAATGCGGTCAAAAAAGCTGGAATCGAACCGGCAAATTTCTTCTCGACCAATTCTTCAATTTCAGCTGTCTGTATCTGCTCCTTGGATACCAGCGAAGAAACGATCGTATTCTCATTCTTTATCACGCCACGCTCCGACAAACGCTTTATTACCGTGTAAGTGGTAGTAACCTTCCAGCCTAGTTGCTCTTCACAAAGTTGAGCTAAATCTCTGCTCTTGATGGTTCATGATCCCAAAGGATCAGGCAAAAACGGTATTCGCTTTCAAAAACTTTTGGTGTACTCATTCTATCGGCCTTTCATTCTAATCTGTTAGTATTATTCTAACGGATTAGAGTTGAAAAGTCAATAGGGAAAATGTGCATTTTTATCACTTAGCGCTGGAAGTGCTTGGGCTTTTGCGGGTCTGACCGTTGCCGACGAATAACCATCTGCCGTGCCTGCCGCTCTTCTGTGTCCTCTCCAAGCAGTCTGGATACTTCCTGCTTTGCGCTGAGCAGCATAATAAGAGAAGGCTTCTTCTGCAAGGTTTCCTCCAACTGCCTTTCCGCTGCCTTTCCTGCGCAGGACGGAGGACCTGCCGTGCTTGGTACAGCTCCACCGAATCAAAATCCGAAGCCTGTGCCTTCAGCTCTGCGTATTCAGCCAGCGCCTTATCCAACTCGGCAGAGTATCTTTGCTCCTGCGCCTCCAGCTTTTTCAGACCAGCTCCATGGTGGCAATATCCTTGCGGAACGCCTCTGCGCCTGCATCCTCAGCATACTCAAATTTTTGCAAAAGAAGAGACTTTTCGGAACGCAGTTCTTCCAAATCTTCTGTCAGCTCTGCAATACGGACAGCCAGCGCCTTGTGGCGTTTCACATGGTATATTGGCAATGCCTTTTTCTCGGCAACTAGTGTTTTGCGCTCCTTGCTCTTTTCCTTGATTTGCTGCACCAGACCAGTGTAATGCTCCAGCTCCGGCTTCCATACGGCAAGGGATTTTTGAATATGCGCCTTTCCGCTGCGAATGTGAGAGAGCTGATAACAGAAGATCAGCACCCGGCTGCGCAGCTTCTCCAGCCCCTCCGCAATGGCCGGTACGGTGCGGGCGACCAGTGCGGTCAACTTTTTGATTTCAGCTTTCAGCTCCCGCAGCAGGGCATTGTCCGCCTTGATCTGCCGGTTGATCTCGCAGCGGTCAGCAATCATGCCTTTTCGTTCCAGTGCGCGTGCGGTCACACCCTCGTGAATGGTGGGCTGCTCGTCCAGCCTCTGGCGGCGTTGCTGCGGTGGTCGATGCGCTCGTCATGCCCGTACCTCTCCAAATGGCGGTTAGTTACGTCCGCCCATGCCGCCCGCCATGTCACAAGTTGTTCCTCACTATTCCAATGTTCGGAGATGGGATTCTGCCTGCCGTAGCGGGTGCTTTTGGGATGCTTGTCAGCCCGAACAAGCCCCTGTGCCTCGGCAGCAGACGGTGTCATATACACCTTCTTTTTGCCGACCTTGTAGGGATATTGCTTTTCCCAGCCCTCGTTCTGTGCCGCCTTAAACTCGGCGGCAGTAAAACCGCGTTCCTCGCCGTTTTTCATGCAGAGGTATTCCTTCTCGGTCTTGTACTGCCACTTGCCCCGTTCGTCCAGTGGGCGCACCGTCAGCAGAATGTGGGCATGGGGATTGTGGCCGTCCGTGTCGTGGATGGCAGCATCGGCACACATTCCGTCCGCCACAAACTGTTCTCGGACAAATTCTTGCAGCAGCTCGATTTGTTCTTCACGGTTCAGCTTTATTGGCAAAGCCACAACAAACTCACGAGCCAATCGGCTGTCCTTGGCTGTCTCGACTTCCTCCACGGCGTTCCAGAGCTTTTCTCTGTCTTGCCATTCCTGTGGGGCGTATTCCGGCAAGAAAACCTGCTGCCAGACCAGCCCCTGTTTTCTTGTGTAGTCATGCTGAACCCCGTCGTAATCGTTGTAGAGGTGGGAACAGCTCAGATAAGCGGAGGCGGCCACGGCGGAGCGGCCTGCGCCCCGGCCGACCACCTTCGCTTCCAAATGATAAATCGCCATATCTTCTTCACCTCATTCTTTCTTTTTCTGTTTCTCTTTCGCAAAAGAGAATGACCCGAAGCTGAGCTTCGGGTCATAGCCGCAAATAAAGCTGCCGGTGGCAGGTTTGTGCGGGCAGGGAGCAGACTGTTTCCAAAACGGAAACAACTGCGACCTGCGCAGACGATGACAGCAGCACTTGCAGGTGCTGTGGCATTGTCTGGAGCTGCCGCAGCAGCCGCATTCGCCTCGCAGAGCGCACGATTTCCGCAGGAAATACCACCGCCTTCGGGGTGGTGAGTAAGTGCGCTTCGGGAGAAAAAAGAGGAAGGCCCCCGGTTTCCCGGAGACCTCCCATCTGAAATTTAGATTTCTTTTCCCAGCTTCCGTGAAAGATACCCCTCCAGCGCAGGCAGCTCCATCGTCCGCACCTCCGGCAGCACCTTTTCCAGAATCGCACCCTCCTGAATGAGCCTGCGTGTTCTGGCTTTGCGCTCCTTGACTCTGTCTCTGGCCTGCGCTTCCTCCAATCGGTGCTGTGCCTGCAACAACTTCTTTTCTGCATCTGTCATGTGAAAAATCCTCCTTATCTTCGTTTCTGCCAGACGATTTCATAGCCCAGTACATCGGCAAGCTGGACAGCCTCCGTGTAGCGTAGGGACTCCCGCTGGAGCTTGTTTGAAAGGTTAGAAACGCTGTCGGACCAGCCGTGTTCGTCCCGCAGCAGATCAACGATCTCCTGCATGGTCATTCCCTGACGAACGATGTACGACTTGATCTCATTTCTCAGATTGGATTTCATCAACTTTTTACCTCCATATTTTCGTGATATTGGTTTTTGAGCAAGTGAACTGTGTGCGCGTTGCAGTGAAAAATCTGCCGTACCGCAAATCCGCTCAGATTTCCGTCCGCGATGCCCTGTTCGTAACAGTACCTACCGGCTTCATTGTTCTGTGTGAGAACATACGGAACGGTGGGATATACCGCATTCCGGTGCAATGGCTTCACACTACGGTAAATCACCGGATGGTGCAGCGCGTTCGACTTGCGGCAAAAACCTTCACGGATTTCACAAGCATTGATTTTGTGGCATCGAAATCGAGCCGTCGGTGTACGGCTTGGTACGGCAAGCCCGCCTTCTGTACGCTTCTGTACGCCGGTTTTGCGTACCAGCCGTCGGTTCAGCGGCAGATTTTACACGCTGCCGTGAGATGCTTCACGGTGCGCACAAGCAAAAACGGTTTTTAAGAATGGAATCAAAAACAGCCGTACAGAGTGTACGGCGTGTACGGCAGTTTTGAAGTCCGTTTCTCATTTTTAATACGGCGGCGGATTGACCACCTCAATGCCCATAAAACCACGCACCCGCTTGCCGCCGACGTGGACATTGTTGGTGGCCTCTACATTGTAAAGCCGCTCATTTTGTGCAAGCTCGGAGCTGACCCGGTTGGCAGACATGGGCTTCTGCGCGTTGTCGTCGCACCAGCGGGTATAGGCTTCATAGATCGCCTTGGAGCTGGCTTCGCTGTCGGCTTTGAAGCGAATGTAGCCCTCAGATTGCAGGAACTCAATCACATTGTTGCTGCTGCGTTTGACCGTCTCCATGTTCTCTCTTGCCTTGCCGGAAATGCTGAACTGATAGTTGTTCCCGATCAGCCGGTGCAGCCCCTCCAGACACCAGAGAAAGATACCCTCCTTTTCCCACAGCAGCTTGTCCACCAGAAACGGATCGTCTGCTCTGTCTGCGGGCCGGTCTTTGGTGGTCAGCACGATCTGGCGGCGAAAGAAACCGTCGGACTTGTCGTGCAGGGCGGTCAGCGCACCGTTGCCGAAGCAGAGAAAGCGGACATAGAGCTGGCTCTGATAGCTCTGCACGCCCTTACGCTCCATGTCCATTTGCACTCGGACGTGACGATGGATTTGATATAGTTGGTCTTGGGCAGGGCGCTCAAATCCATATCATCGTCCACCATCAGGAGCTTGTTTTCCAAGTCCGCACGGCTGAACCGGTTGCTCTCCACCTTCTGGATGCTGGTGGTATTCATGCTGTCGCCCAACAGCGAGCGCATGACCAGTCCGATGCGGCTTTTGCCCTCGCCGCCCTTGCCGATGAGCATGAGCATTTTTTGCCCCTTGGTAGTCGGCAGCAGGCAGTAACCAAGGAACTCCTGCAAGGTGGGAATGTCCTCCGGTTGCAGCAGCTCGGACAGGAATTGCAGCCAGCGTTTCGGTGTAGGTGCATCAGGATTGTAAGAGACGGTCAGGCGGTTGTTGCAGTAGCTCTTGTTGGGGGTAAAGCTGCCGTCCATGAAATACGTCCCGTTGGCAACGTGGATGCAATCTGTTTCAATGGGCAGCGGCGGCGAATACGCTTGCAGCTTGATGCTGGCAAGCAGATTTGTCACAACTTTGGACAGCCCGGAGGTCAGAACTCCGGAGATTTCCTCCAGAATGAGATTGCCGATTTGTCCCTCGTCCTCAATGAGACCATCAACCGTGAACAGCCTCCCACGCACACATTTCATGGGGTGCTTGTCCAAGAATTGCTGGCAGAACAGCACTTCATTGATGTGTCTGCGTCGTACCAGTCAGGCCACGTCTGCGGTTTCATATCCATCTTCCAATTCCTCCTTGTGAATTTTCTCTAACCTCCGTCGCAGCCTGTCCAGTTTGCCGTCCGCCATCTGCTGCTGAACGACTTCTGCGCGTTCAAGGGAACCCCCGGCGCACAGAATATCCAAGTAGTATTCCGTCTGGTCGAGGTTGTGACAGGCTTCCACGAACGTGCGTGAACAGGCTCGTCAGGAGATTGCGGCGCATACTGCACCTTCCAGTCCCGCAGGACACGGGCATAATCGGACAGAACAGAAAGGCACAGCCGCTCGTTTTCCCTGAGCTGCTGTGCTTCTGTTCGGATGCGCTTTGCGTGGAGCGCCGCTGCGCTGGGCGGTTTGTCCGGGGTAAGGTGAAAGTCTGTTGCCAGACGCTGCGCCGCCTCATAGAGCGGCAAGCCGAACAGCCTTGCAGCAAAGTCGATCACATCGCCGTGTTCCCCACAGGCAAAGCAATAATAGTGGTCGTCTGCCACATACAAACTGGGATGTCGGTCGTTGTGAAACGGGCAGAGGGCCATGCCGTAGCGGTTGACTTCCACGCCGTACAGCTCCGCTGCCTCCCGGCAGCTTACGCCGTATTTGACAATTTCAAAAAGATTCATTGTTCCTCCATTTCTGCGAAAAAAACGGCGGCCTGCCCATTGAGGGGCAAGCCGCCGGTTGCGTCTTATCTTATGCTGATTTCGTTTCTTTTTCGTTCTTAGCTTCTCGTAGAGCTTTCTTCCGTGCGCCCTGCCGCTTGATCTGTGCTGCATACCGACAATCGTCACTGCAATATTTCACATCTGACCTTGCTGTGATAAACTCCTTGCCGCAGTTTTCGCAGGTACACGCCCGGCTGCGGCTCTCCGCCGCCTCCTGCCGGTAGAATTTTGCGCGGCAGTTAGGGCCGCAGAACAGGGTGTTTGTCCGCTTGGAGGCAAATTCCTGCCCGCAGCACTTGCAGGTCAGCATGAAGGGCTGTCCGACAGCGTGTTCACCGGCCTTGATTTTCTGATACCTCTCCCGGCTTTTGATGCGGTGCCGCTTGAGCTGCTCCTGCCGCTTGATTTCTTCTTCGGTCAGCTCCGTGACAGGCAGCT
>ENA-OQIO01001156-OQIO01001156.1-human-gut-metagenome-genome-assembly--contig:-NODE-1156-length-13255-cov-1.647623_pt1 | contig 13255 bp, 23 predicted proteins | sample MGYA00242573_ERZ504737 | MGnify/ENA primary metagenome ERZ504737 (study PRJEB26092, sample SAMD00036203) | human gut metagenome | host: Homo sapiens | study: EMG produced TPA metagenomics assembly of... | reverse complement strand
CGCGCTCACCGCCGCTCAAGGTATGAATCGGTTGGAAGACATCGTCGTTTGTAAACAGGTAAGGCGGCCAGCACATTTCGGATTTCGGTGTTTGTCAGATATGGATACGCGTCGGAAATCTCCTGGAAAATGGTCTTTTCCATGTGGAGCACCTGATGCTCCTGATCGTAGTAACCGATTTGTCGCACTTTCGTGTGCGGGAATTCCATTCCAAGCACGACCCCAGCGACATTGTAAAGGTTGACGAGCGGCTTTTGACCTTGCTGGAAAACATCCGAAATTTTACCGGTAAACCGGTACACATTAACAGCGGATACAGAAGCAAGGAATACAATGCCACTATCAAAAACGCTTCTCCCCGGTCTCAGCATTGTAACGGTATGGCGGCTGATATCTGGGTTGAGGGCGTGACACCATCCAGAATCGCAGAGATTGCAGAGTGCTATTTGGGCGATTCTGGCGGTATCGGCGTATATCACACGTTTACCCATGTAGACGTTAGAACCAACAAAGCAAGATGGAAAGGAGCCTATTGATTATGGCACTCAGTATCAATGACGTTATCGCACTGGCAAACGCAGGTTTTACCAAAACCGACATTGCCGCATTTATGAATCTGGGCAATCCCCAGACCACTCCCCCCAGCCCTGTGCAGGTTCCCAGCGCAACGGCTCCCACGGTTCCGACCGTTCCGGCAACTGTCCCGGCTCCTGCACCGGCCCAGCAGGCCCCGGCAGTTCCCGACCTTGGCCAGCTGGTGGCAAGCCTTGCCGACCTTAATAAAAAGGTTGATGCGCTCAATGTTCCGACCGCTGGCACCGTTGGCGCTCTTCCCACGGTCACCAGTGTTGAAGATATCATTCTTGGGGCGGTCAAGCCTGCCCCTGCACCCGAAAGCCCCCAGTTTTTTAATATGGAAGGAGTTGTGAAGAATGGCTAACCCGAATTTTCCCGAAAAGGCAGGCGCAACGGTTTTCCGTCCGCAGGATATTTATACCATTGCCAACAATCTGGTTCAGCAGGTGACCGGGCAGACGGCAATTTCTGCTGTTGATACTTCGTCTTTTATCAACGTGGGGCAGATGTGTTTGAACACCAGCAAAGAGGGCACGTTGCAGGCCCTCTATAACATGGTTTCGCGTACCATCATTACCACCCGTGCATACAGCGGCCGCTTTACCAGCATTGAGGCCACGTCGCAGGAGTGGGGCCTGTTCATCCGCAAAATCGCGTTTTTCAGCAGTAAGTTTGATGAAACCAAATTCATCAACACGGTGCAGACCCCAGCACCTTGCGCGACGGCAGAGCGTGGATATGTACAAAATTTCCAAGCGTTACCCGCTGGAAATGTGGTACACTGGGCAGGCGACGCTTGACCAGACCTATACCACGTTCCGTTCCCAGCTCACCACCGCGTTCACCAGCGAAAGCGAGCTGTCGGCATTCCTTGCCGGTATTACCACGGAAGTGGCAAACGATGTGGCGCGTTGGAAAACCGCCGAGAATCGCGCCGTCGTGATGAACTTTATCGGCAGTCTGTACAACACCGGCAAGCCGGGCCAGAAAGTCAACCTCACCAAAGAATTCAACACGGCACGCGGTACGGCCTATACCACCGCTGACCTGCTGACCACCCATTTGCAGGAGTTCCTTTCCTTCTTTGTCTCTCTGCTGGAAACCCAGACGGCCCTGCTTGAGGAAAGCACCGACCTTTATCATCTGGTTCCCGCCTGCACCGACGACAACGGCGACCCGCTGACCCTGCTCAGGGACACCCCCAAGAGTGAGCAGAAACTCTTGCTGTACCAGCCGCTTATCAACGACGCGAAATCGTGGGTTTTCCCTGCTATCTTTGGCCCCGGTTACCTGTCCTTTGGCAACTATGAGGGCGTGAACTTCTGGCAGAGCATCAACGACAAGAGCCGCGTTTCTGTTATCCCCGCGCAGTTCAACGTAAACACCGCCAAGCAGGAGAAGGGTAAACCCGTTGACCTGTCCATGGTGGTGGGCCTGCTGTATGACCGCAGGGCGCTGGCGACCGTCTACATGATGGACAATGTTTATACCACTCCTTTCAACACGAAGGGCGAGTATTACAACACTGAGCATCATTGGAAGATGAACTATGTCGCTGACCCCACCGAGAACGCGATTCTCTTCTATATGGAAGATGTGTAACCGTAACAGCCGCGAAGGCCCGACCGTAAAAGGCCGGGCCTTTATTGTTAGAAAGTAGGTTAAACAATGGCACGAGGCAATTTTAACGGCGCAGTTCCCGCGCCAGTGTAGAACATGGGTATCATTTTCATTTCGGAAACGTACAGAAACGCGTAAACAGCACCAAGGCATTTGATTATACCAAGCTCCCCGATGAAGAGCGGTGCGATTTCAAGCAGACCACCAGCATGGACAGGCCCGTTATTTATATCACGCTGAACAGTCTGAACATAGACCCCCAATGGAATTATTGCCAGTGCGAAGAAACGGCGAGTTTCTATTGGATACGCGATATATCAATCGGTATCCGAGGCAGGGGAACCGCGAACATCTGGCAGTTCACGCTTGAGCTTGACCCGCTGGCAACATACCGGGATGAAATCTTGAAAACCGATGCGTTCATCGAATACGGTTTCAATCAGGATTCCAGCGGCGCAACGTTCCGTTTACAGGACACCCGGCAGGCGGTAGGAATGGCCCCCAAAATTTCCACCGTGTCCGCAGATATCACGGACGGAAATATTGATGCACGCGGTGGCACCTTTGTGCTGTCCTGTGTTGGTAAGTCTGGTCTGCACTCCTATGCAATGAGTGCCGCCACATTGGGAAGTCTGTTGACCGCAGTATCTTTAACGTGGGAAGCCCTTACCAAGCCAATGGTTCGTTGGGAGTTGGCATTGCCGGAGTTTATGAATAAATTGCTGTTTGGCGGTAATGCTTTGGAATGCGTCCGTTCCTGTATTTGGATTCCCATAGCCTTGAACCGGTACGGCGCAGGGCGGCAGAGCGAAATCACATTAGGGCAGTTCAACACCACCGTTTTTGCACAAATCGTTACCCCTTCCAGCTCCCGAAATATTCACACGAGTATCAATATTCCGTGGCCCGTAGACGACTGGAAGCGTATGAATTGCCAATTGCAGTTATACGTTCCGTTTGTGGGTACGCTGGCGATTCCCGTTGACCAGTGCAACACAGCCGCAAGCATAGAAATTGACTGGTCTGTGTGTTTTGTGGACGGCAGTGTAACAACGCTGGTGCGTGCAGGGGAGTACACGGTATACGCTGGAAGCACCAGCATTGCAAGCCCATACGGAATCGGCACCAGCAACATTGACCCGGTGCGTGCGCTGACCGGTGCAATCAATACCGTCACTGGTGCGATGAATTTTGGCGGTGGTCTGCTGTCCACCGTGGCCGGATTTGCTGGCGGGACGGCGCAGGCCGCGCAAGGTATGGCCCAAGTTGCGCAGGGTGTACAGCAAACAGTTTCCCCCATCAACTGCTCTGCCGGAACCATGGTGGTGCGTCGCAGGTGCAATTGCCCTTGGAAGCAAAGTTGACCCTGCTGTATTACCCCCCGGTGGACGATGCAGGATTTCAAAAGGTGTACGGATACCCGGTGATGAAGTTGCAAAGCCTGTGCAGGGATATTGCAAGACCCGGGGTTTCTCCTGTGCTCCGCTGAACGCCAAACCGGACGAGATTTCATACATCAACGCCGCAATGGACAGCGGCGTATTTATCGAATGAGGTGATTTGAATGTACCAATGTTATAGCGGATACTACGACGGCGGCACGCTGTGCGGGAATTTCGATGCAACGTTTTCTACAGATGCAATGAACTACTGGGAACGCTCTTTCTTCCAGCGGTTGCGCGGTCTCATTGAGTTTAACGGGCTCCCCGAGAACGGCCCCGGGCAAATCGGATGGGATTACGACGCGTTTCTTTACCAGCTGTTCCGCACCGGTTTTGCGACCGTGTTTAACTCCAAAACATACGGGCTGGTTGTACAGCCTGCATCTCCGACCGGTTACGGCCTGCAATACCAGCCGCGCGGGATGCAGATTTCCACCACGTTCTTTAATTTTCCGCGCCCTCTGGAAATCGGCAAAGAGTGCGCCGTTATCAAGCTAACTCCCGACTATCAAGGAACGTGGGACTTGGTGACCAAGTATGCAAGGGAGATGCAGTTGGCAGAAATCGCAATTCGACAAAGCGCAATCAATGCCCGCTTTGCATACGCGGCCATTGCCAAGGACGACAAGGGCGCAAGGACGATGAAAGGAATTTTCGACAAGCTGGCAAACGGTGCCCCCGCTGTCGTTATCAATGCCGATTTGAAACAGCAGTTGACCACCAAAGCGGACGGTGATTTCACTCTCCCAATTATGCAGTTTGACCGCGATTTGTCCAAAAACTTTATTCTCCCCGATTTGATGGAGTATCGTCGGAACATCCTGTGCGACTTTTACAGGGAACTGGGTGTTTCTGTTCAGCCCAACAAAAAAGAAAGAATGGTTGTAACGGAAAGCAAAGCGGCAGACGCGGAAACCTTCAATCGGCGCGAGGTCTGGCGCATTACGCTGGAAAAATCCCTTGCAATCGTCAATGAGATGTACGGCACCGATATCACGTTTAAGATGGTTGAGCCCGATTTCGACGCAGGCGAGGCCGACGAGACCAACAACAAAGGGGAAGAGGTGAATAACAATGCTGGTGAATGAGCTTGTTTCTTCTTGCAATCTGGAAGCGCTGTTGATGGCTGACCCCAATTTGTTTGCAAATATGGTTGTTCCCGAGGGCATGGAGAAAGCGGGGGTGATTCAGGCAATCCGCAGGGCTCACGGTCTGGCTCCGCTGTACCACCCGACCCCATTGGATGAATCGGAATTGTACTGGTGGAGCGGGAAATCTCCCCATCTGGAAAAAGCTGTTTTCCACCACTCAGCTAGAATATAATCCCATCTGGAACACCGACGTTCACGAGCTGACCAAGGACACCACCGAGCGGGCCAAGGATACCGCAGAGAACACGGCCACCCACTCCCACGGTGGAGCCGACGAGCAGAGCCAGCACGCAGACGACCGCCACCAGATGGAGACCACCGGCAACCTGTACCATGAGGACACGAAAGCGGACGGTTTCACCACCGACAACACCGCAGGGCAGGAGAAAACCGTGGGCAGTACAGCCGGAAAAGAACATGGGTTTGCGCATACCCAGACCAGCGCAGACGAGACCCGGGACACAAAGGGCACTCTTGACCGGGATACCACCGGAACGCGGCTTACTACCAGTACGGAAATCATGGATGATAGTATTAAGACCACCAAGGACAGCCAGACCGACGTTGAAGGAAAGATAAGTGCCGAGAATGAGGCGACTTATCAACGTTCGACGCTTCCACCACTATCTATAAGGAAAAAGGCACTTCGGATGAAACCCGGAGAACCGAGGGAACAGAAAACGAGAACACCACCGGCACCCAAGACGACGTGACCACGGAAAAAATGACCGACCACCAAGAAACCACGTCTGACACCGAGACCAAGCAGGACACCGAGGGGTTGACCACCGGCCAGCGGGACAGCATCGACCGGGCCCACGGCACTCACGGTGACACGGGCCGCACCGATGGACACGGGCATACCGAGCGGCAGGCCGGAGACCGTGGAACCGCGCAGGATTCCAAGACCGGCAAGCATGAGGAACACGGCCTTGCCGCTGTCACCGGCAAGGAATCAGAGACCGTAACCACTGTTCACGAGTGGAAGCGAGGCGGCAATATCGGCGTAACCACGACCCAAGAGATGATTGAAGCAGAGCGACAGACGGTGCTTTTTAATATGTATCGTGTGATTGCTGATTCTTTCCACCGCACTTTCTGTCTTGACATTTATTGAAGGGGGTGTTACTATGGTATCGGAAATCATCGTGGCTCTTATCGGTGGGCTTGTGACGCTTTCGGGTGTCCTTATCGCAAACAGCAAGGCGCAGGCCGTCACCGATACACGCCTTGACGAGTTGACCCGCGAGGTACGCGAACACAACCATTTTGCCCGCCGCGTGCCCGTGCTGGAAGAGCAAATCAAAGTGGCAAATCATCGCATTGAAGATTTGGAAAGAAAGGCGGATTGACTATGAAAATCAAAGCGTCTACTATCGCACGAACTGCCGTTCTGGCTCTGGCTCTCACTAACCAGATTCTCAGCGCGGCAGGCAAAAGCCCCCTGCCCATTGACAGTGCCACCCTTGAGCCTTGGGTGACCACCGGGCTCACGACCGTGGCCGCAGTTTGGGCATGGTGGAAGAATAACAGTTTCACCCCGGAAGCAATCCGGGCCGACGAGCTGATGAAAGAAATGAAAGGGTGATTTTATGGACTATCCGTTTTGCCCGTCTCCCCCCTATGTTCCCGGTGACCCGGGAATGTATGACCTTCGTTGGATGGTCTCCCAGATTCAGAGCTTGACAGCTCTGGTGCAGGGCATTGCCAAAGGGCAGGAATCTCAGGGCGGCAATATCACCGCGCTTAATTCCGCTATGGCTGACCTTGCGGCCGCTCAGAAATGCATCAACGACCGTTTGAATGCTGGCGACTTTGAGAACGGCAAGTTTCTGGAATGGGCCGACAAGAACCTTCCCAGCATGGTTTGTGAAATGGTTCGGTTTGTCTGGTTCGGTCTGACCCCGGACGGGCACTTCTGTGCATACGTCCCCGCTAACTGGGGGTGGCTGACCTTCAACACCGGCACCGATATCACGGAACCGGAATACGGCCACCTTATCATCACCTATTAAGAAAGGAGTTTTCAACATGAGTTGCAAGAACGATTGTGGTTTCCCCATCAAACCCGCACCCTTTGCTCCGGCTGACCCCGGCCCCTGTGGGCCGGGCCCTTGCGGCCCCATCCATCCCCCGATGCGCCCCGGCCCCCTGTTCCCTGTGGGCCGTACCCCCGTCTCAGTACGTCGGCAGTCGGTATGTTCCCATTTTCGCCGACCCCATCGAATGGGATATTCACTGCTCCTATGAATCCCTTACCATTGTGACCCACGACGGCGAAAGCTACACGAGCAAGTGCAACGTGGGCCCCGGCATTGATATCACCAATGAGCGGTACTGGGCCAAGACCGGCGCGTATAATGCGCAGGTGGAGCAGTACAAAAACGCGGTGAAAGACCTGTCATCTCAGGTCTCCGGCTTTGCGTCTGACAACGCGGAATTCCGGGAGAAAATCGACCAGTTCACCAAGGACAACGCCGAGATGAAAAACACGGTGGCCGAGGACAAAGCCCGCGTTGACGCGCTGGCCGAGCGTGTGGCAACCGCCGAAACCGAAATCGACGGTTTGCAGGCCACCACCGCCCAGCACACCACCGAGATTGCCGACCTGCACGCCAAGGACGAGGATTTGCAGAGGCAAATCACCAGCAATGACAACGACATTGCCGCCCTTCAGGCCAAGGACACCGAGCAGGATTCCCGGCTGAACGGTATCGACACCAAGCTCAAGAGCCACGATGCCAGCATCGCCAGAACACCGCCGACATTGCCAAGAATACCAAGAATATTCAGGACAATGCCGCGAACATCGCCAAGAACGCGCACGAGCTGGCCGACCATGCCGCAAAGCTGGCCGACCATGAGGGCCGTCTTACCGCCCAGCATGAGGAAATCACGGCAAACCATGAGCCATTGAACGCCTCACCAGTGTTACCGATGGTCTCCGGTCTGACCTTACCGAGGATGAGGCGAAAATCGAGGCAAACCGGGATGCAATCGCCCACATTCAGGAAAAGGACGTTCAGCAGGACGGCAGGCTGGACAAACTGGAAGAGTGCTGTGAACAGGCCAAAGCCCACTTCACCCAGCTGGACACCAAGACCGACAACACCAATACCGCGTTGACCGCTGAAATCGACCGCGCCAAGGCCGCAGAGCTGGCAAACGGCAAGCTGATTGCCAAGACGCCGCAGAGCTGGCGACCCATGCCACCGAGCTGGCAGACCATGAGAAGCGGATTACCGCGCTTGAGGGTGACAACGCCACCAACAAGCAGGCTATCGCGGATATCAAGGCCAAGAACACCGCGCAGGATACCGCAATCTCCGGCAACACCGATGCCATCCAGCATCTGACCGAAAATCTGACAGGTTATGTCAAAACCGAGACCTACACCGCAGGGCAGGCCGCACAGGATACCCGTATCACCGATTTGGAAAACGACAAGGCCGATAAAACCGCTCTGGGCGATTACGTCACCAAGACCGATTTTAACGCCGACCAGAAACGGCAGGACGACGTTGTGGGCGACTGGGCAACTGCTCACCCCGGGCAGACTATCGCGGAATGCGTCACTTCTCAGGAAACCGAGCTGGCAGAGCACGCAGGACAGATTGCCAAGCTGGAAACCGACAAGGCAGATAAAACCGAGATTCCCGATGTGACGGGGTTTGTCACAGAGACAACTTATACTTCCGGACAGGCCGCGCAGGATGCCCGCATTGCTACTCTGGAGAATAACAGCGTGTCTCTCCCCGCTTCTGTTCGCTATGCTGACGTTGATATTGCTACCGTATGGGCGGCAAATGACGAGCGCGACGGCAACTACGCAAGCATTATTCTTCCGTTCCCCCTTAAAACTATCACCGAGCACGGGGGACCTGCACTCGTTTCGAATACGGATGTTGGGTATGCGGAGGTAATTTATCTGGACGGAACCCCCACCTACCAAATTGCCCACAATAGCGTATCAATTGGTGCGTTCTTTGTCGGCGCGGGTGTACGTTTGCAGGTAACCGTTCCCAAATCGGAGCTTCCGAGTGACTTCGAGACCAAATCGCGCATTCTCCATTTCGTCGTAAAAGCTACGATTGGCGTTCCCCCCGTAAAAGCTACGATTTCCTAAACAACAAGCCGCCCACGACCTTACAGGCCGTGGGCGGCTTTTATTGTTCCACGTGGAACATTATTAAGAAGTCAACATAGCCAGAATCAGACACCCGCCACTAATTACTGCCGCACCAAAAGAACAGGTATATACTAGATTCATGGGTTGCAGAGCACCCCATACCAGCAGAACCACCGCAACATAAGCGAGTAAAAACGCAATGAGGAATAAATAATCTGTGAATGTGGGTTTCATAATTAACCTAACCTTTCTTCTGTAAACTCATTGACCCCACCAACCTCATAGCGGCGCGGGGTCATTACTATCCAACTAGCCGAGTGGGTGACGCGCTGGAAATCGTGGCGCTCTTTTATCGGGCTGTCGTGGTAAGAAAGCATCTGGCCCCCTGCATCATCAATAATAAGGAAATCATTCAGATTTTCAATATTATCTTTAAGCGCCGCCTGTCCTTCTTTCTTGCCTACTCCTGCAATCGTGCTTTCTAGTACACCTTCACACGTTCGGGCCGCGTAACACTTGGCATGGAGAAAGCGAAACTCAGTATAACCATAATCGGCCTGTGGGTGTTCGTCCTCTGCTATCCCTATATAGACTTTCTTCCCGTTGGGTTTCGTGACCACCACCCCACGCTTCTCACACTGGGCCGCGACCTCTTGATTATACTGTTCGACGCTGGAACCTTGGCCCCTTCAAATTTACAGCTGTCGGTATCCCAGTAAATAACCTTTTCCCAGCCTACGATTTTCAGCAGTTGCCAGAGCTTGAGCCGCGTCAAACTGGCTGTCCACAGGCCCCAGAGAAATGGAAACTTGCCTTTCTGGCTCTTCTGTATCTCCGCAGGGGTTTTCTTTTCTAGGTTGACTTCCCAGCTCATACGCTCAAAATCAATGCTATCTCCGATTTCTGCCGTGTATTCGTCTCTTATCGTCTTTTGGGCGCAGGCTCCGAAAATCGTATTGACGCAGATTTTGGAAAACGCATAATCTGGGGAACCTTTCATGGTTTCTTTGATTTTGAACTTGTCAAAGATTGCCATTCGGAAAGAATCGGGAAGGTATCCGAGCCGGAAACAGAATCCCCGGTGCATTACCACCCGTTCAAAGGTGTATGCTTCTTTAATTCTCTGCCAGTCGTTTGAATCGCAATACAGCAACGTTTCATCTGCTTGCAAAACTCTGCCGTTGTCTTTGTTTTCGTCGTCGCATTTGAGGCCCGCGCACTTGCTAACAGAAATTACGGGGTCTGGGCATTCGGGCCGGATTTGCAAGCCCTTAATTGCTATCTCTGCAATCCATCCCATACCGCTGGCTATGATATTATCCATCACCGTTTGTGACTGGCCTTGTGGTAGCATCATGGGGTGCCCCTCTGGAAACTTCCACAAAAGCTGTTGAGATGGGTGGGCGCTCTTGAAATCATAGGAATTACAATTGCGGTAGGTCTGCCCAGCACGCCACCGCGTGCCGTGTGTGTCACCGCCTGCCATTGCTTTATATGCAATTTCCATTTGTTCCCGGTTGAGCTCAAGCGCCTGCATCTTTTGCAGTGTCCGGCTGTCCCCTGTCAAATGCTTGTTGACCTCTTTGATAACAAGGGCGGTGTTTGTCATGGGAAGCGTTGCCGCGTTGTACTTGCGTTCCGCTTTCAACCGTTCGATTGCTTCCCACAGGCCCAGAACGTCATTGACACAGTATGCAAATTCTGTATCATCAAGGGGCGTATCTGCTGTTCTATAAACAGAATAGTCAAGGTCACCCTTGAGCTTTTCATGTTTACAACCTTCTGTTGCTCTGGCCAAGCTTTTTTGAAACAATTTCAAGCTGTCCCTAAATTCAATTCCGTTGTCAAACATCAAATACAGGGGTTTCCGGCTCTTGGTATAAAGGGCCTTGCAATCACCCCACCGGTCACATAACATTTGAATGAGGTATGTATACTCATACCCAAGATTGTGAACGAAAATCACAAGGCGCTTTCGTTCGGTAATGCTCCACTTGTCAACCAACGCTTCTATAATTTCGGCCCAGTCCTCAAAGTATCGCGGCACGACGACCGCACCACCAATGCACGTTTGAAACGAATAGGCAAAACCATCTGTATCTGTGTTGGTGGTCTCAATATCAAATGTACACGTTGCATCAAGGTACTTGGGTTTTGGTCTGGCATTCTTCTTGCACCGTTCCTGTACGGTTCTGGGAGTGCCCAGCATCGCGAGAAATTCCGCTTTGCTCTCAGCTATCTGTTCACCCCTGCATTCCCGCATGATTTAACCCCCAAAATACTTTGCTAATATCTGTGCCGCCTGCTCTTCTGTTGTGATATTGAATTCACGGGAAAGGGCTGTTGTTTGGCTCTCCCCCGTCTGCTTTGCACGGTCTATTGCGTCCTTTGCCCGTTGCAAGAAGGGCCTGCCGTTGTCTGACTGTAAGAGCGTATAAACCACATCAGAACCCAACGCCGCCTCAAGCTCTTTTGTCATGTACTTGTCAAACAACTCTGAAAGCTCTTCTTGGGAACCGGTGAATCCCCGGTCTCTAAGAGATCATAACGTTACCGTTTCCTATTCCTTGATACCTTGCATCGTGGACGTTTTGGAACTAAGGAAATCACGCAAACGCAGGTATTCGGCAACAAGTTCATTTCGCGTCATGCTTTTCACTGCTCCGCTGAACTTGGCGCGCCCCTGTGTTTCCAGCATCCCCAAGGCCCTCTTATAAATGCCCTTGGTTTCACCGGCCTCTTCCAGACGTTTCAAGCGTCGGTTTGCCGCACCAGATGCACGCCGCACAATTTGTTCCAGCTCTTCCCGAGTGTAGCTTGTGGCATTCGGCCCCTTGGCGCGTATGCTTCCCACGGTTTCGGCTGGTACGGTCTGCCCTTGCCGCCCTGCTTGCGCTTCTTGGGCGGCTTGCTGGCTTTCTTCTCTTGGAGCTTTGCCGCTTTCCTCTTCTTGGCCTGCTTCTTGTTGTTGGCCTTGCGGGTTGCCGGTTTCTGTTCGCTCTTGGCCGTTGCACCAGCAGGCAGTTTATCGGGCTTTACAAGCCCTAATTGATTCTTTATCTTTTTCATGCGTCGTCCCTCACAAACTGCCGATTCACTTTATCATAATGATACCCGCGCGGCCACCGGAAATACTGGATTCTGATTGACCCGTTCTTTTCGGTCATGCATGGGTTGTTCCCGTTGGTGCGCAGGTATTTATACAACTGCCTCACAGATTCATTGTTCATGCGTTGCATTGACTTACCCAGCATCTTGTATGCCATCTGGGCCCCATTGGGGCCCGCTACGGGCATAACGTTGCGCGGGTGCGCGGCCTTGGGGTCAATCCATTCATATTCTAACAGATGCACGATTCTCATATCAAAACCATCCTTTCCACTCACAAATAAAGATTGCAATACCGATGATAAAGAACAGCGACGCGAAAGGCGCGACGCAAGCAAAGTGATATGCAGGCATTACACCCACCCCCTTAATTCAACATCTTCGATTATATCATACGGTAAATCAAGAACCGTGACAATTGTCCCGGTATACAGGTTCACGGCCTTGCCCTGCATATTAGTCATTAAGAAAACGCCGCTTTGCTCTTCTTGCGTCTCTTCCCGGGATTCTATTTTGTATCTGAAATATGTGCCAGCAGACAAACCGCTTGCAGGCAATATAATTGTACGGCATTCAATATTTACTTTCATGTTAAAACTCCCCATCGTGATAATAAGCTATGATTTCGTCGTCTCCGGCCTTGCGGCCTCTCCGGGTGCAAGTTTCCGTTGCACGTCGGAAGATTCCCGCGCAGTCTCCAATGATTTTGAAGTAATAAACGAACCGGCTTGTTTTGTATTCCTTATCGGGATGATTGAGCAAGAAGTTTTCGACCTGCTCAAAATTGCTTGTCTTGCGAATGTAGAGAATCATTGTTGTGCCCCCTCACCAATCAACCAAAATTATAACTGAATTCGTCACATCGTAAGGTCATATACATCACTTGCGCTATAAGCGTCAAACAGTTCCTTGTTGGTCATCTGGGTGTACAGCTTGTTTTTGTTTCGGATGATTTCGGTGCAAGTCATGTTCTTTGTCCTTTCTCTAATGGGTTGCACCCTATGTGCTTCCCTTCACTGTCTATAGTATACTATAAAATTGTAAACAGGATATGAACAACAGGTTACAATTTGTTTACATCTGATGTATCCAACATCGACGTGATAACCGAGAATCGTTCCTACTCGCCCAGGGCACCATGCGTTAGTTCAAACTTTTTATCTACTTCACTACAATGAAATGTCAAGGGGAAACCGGTTACAAAATGGTTACAAATAGGCTATGCTAAT
>ENA-OQIO01001155-OQIO01001155.1-human-gut-metagenome-genome-assembly--contig:-NODE-1155-length-13255-cov-8.186472_pt1 | contig 13255 bp, 16 predicted proteins | sample MGYA00242573_ERZ504737 | MGnify/ENA primary metagenome ERZ504737 (study PRJEB26092, sample SAMD00036203) | human gut metagenome | host: Homo sapiens | study: EMG produced TPA metagenomics assembly of... | reverse complement strand
ACACCTGCTCACCAGAACAACATGACGACTCCAGCTCCTGAACAGACTGTAACACCTGCTCCAGAACAAACTGAAACTCCAGCACCTGAGCAAACTGTAACACCTGCTCCAGAACAAACTGAAACTCCAAGCACCTGAACAGACTGTAACACCTGCTCCAGAACAAACTGAAACTCCAGCACCTGAACAGACTGTAACACCTGCTCCAGAACAAACTGAAACTCCAGCACCTGAACAGACTGTAACACCTGCAGCTAGTACTTTAGGACAAAGAATTTCTGCTGAAGCACAGAAATTAGTAGGTGTAACTGATGGATTATGGTGTACACAAGTTGTACAACAAGCTTTGGCAAATGCCGGTGTAAGTGATGCTTATCAATTATGGCCAGATCAATACGCAGGTCAATATGGATACTACACTAACGATCCTCAAGAAGGTGACTTATTGTACTATAACAATGGTGGACGTGGTGTTGACCACATCGCTATCTATATTGGAAATGGACAAGCTGTTCATGGAAACTACGAAGGTAAGACTGTAATTGCTAGTGCATATTTAAGCACAGCAGCATCTCCACAATTCATTCGTGTTGTTAGATTAATTTTAAACTTTAAGCTTGGCTTTTTTAGCCAGGCTTTTTTGTATAATAAGATTTTGTATTGTATAATATGATGTAGTTTTGGAGGCAAAATATTATGAATGAAGCATATAAAAATCTTGTAGAGAGAAGAAGTGTAAGAAAATATAATAACAAAAAGGTGAGTCATGATTTGGTTGAAAAAATCATTTATGCCGGGCAATGTGCACCTAGTGGCATGAATCGTCAAATCTTTGCCTTTGTCGCTGTTGAGAATGAAGAATTAGTAAAAGAATTATCTAAAAAGAATGCAAAGGTTATGGATTCATCGGCAGACCCATTTTATGGTGCAAAAAGTTTGATTATTGTCTTCGCGGATACCCATGCACCTACATATTTATACGATGGAGCTTTGGCTATGGGGAATCTAATGAATGCTGCAAATGCTTTAGGTGTTGATTCATGTTGGATTCACCGTGCTAAAGAAGTGTTTGAAACAGAATATGGTAAAGAATTAAAGAACAAATGGGGAATACCAGAATCTTATGAAGGCATTGGACATTGTATTTTAGGCTATAGAGACGAAGAACTTGGAAAACGCGCTGAAAGAACGTCTAAGGTGGTTTATGCATAATATACGTATTGGACAAGCCGTAGATATTCATCAGCTTGTAGAGGGTCGCAAACTTATTTTGGGCGGTGTTGAAATTGAACATTCTAAAGGACTTTTAGGTCATTCGGATGCCGATGTTTTAACACATGCGATCGGCGAAAGTATTTTAGGCGCTCTTGCACTAGGTGATTTAGGAAAACATTTTCCGGATACTGATCCTAAATATAAAGGTGCGAACAGTCTTGTCTTATTAGGACATATCTATGATATGATGGATGAAATGGGATATCAGATTGGTAATATAGATGCGACTATTTTGACCGAAAGACCTAAAATGGCACCACACATTATTTCTATGCGAACGAATATTTCAAATGTATTGCATTGTGATATAGAAGATGTTTCAATTAAGGCTACGCGTGGAGAAAAACTTGGCTTTGTAGGAAATGAAGAGGGCATTGTAAGCTTAGTGTTTGTATATTGGAGAAAAAAGGATGAGAGTAGTAATTCAAAGGGCAAAGAACGCAAAATGTACGGTAGATGGTCAAATAACAGGTCAAATTGATTATGGATATTGTATTTTTGTAGGATTCAATAATGAAGATACAAATGAAATTATTGATAAAATGATTCATAAGATTTTATTCTTGCGAATTTTTGAAGATGAAAATGGGAAGATGAATAAATCCATACAAGATGTAGAAGGAAGTATTCTTTCTATTTCTCAATTTACCTTATATGCGGATTGTAAAAAGGGAAATCGCCCAAGTTTTACAAATGCAGGTAAACCAGATTTAGCTACAACATTGTATGATCAATCAATCAGAAACTACAAGAACAAGGTATGCATGTTGAAACAGGTATTTTTGGTGCTGATATGAAGATTGAATTATTGAATGATGGTCCAGTAACAATAGTATTGGATTCAAAGGAGTTATTTTAATGGAAATTATATATGGAAATACACTTGCGGATCGAATCAAGGCGGATATGAAACAAAAAATTGATGATATCCGTGCAGAAGGGGCAAGGCTACCATTATTAAGTGTTGTACTTGTTGGAAATGATCCCGCAAGTATGTCTTATGTTCGTGGTAAAGAAAAGGCTTGTTCTTCTATTGGGATGCTTCAAAGAACAATTCGTCTAGATGAAAATGTATCGCAAAAAGAATTAAATGATGTGATTATGAGTTTGAACCTAGATTCTGAAGTCGATGGTATTTTAGTACAAATGCCTTTACCTTCGCATTTAGACGAAACAGCAGCCTTAGAATTGATTGATCCACAAAAGGATGTAGATGGCTTACACCCCATGAATGCAGGTTGTTTACTTACGAATCGCCCAGGCTTTATTCCTTGTACGCCACAAGGTGTTATGGCTATGTTAGATTCCATTGGATGTAAAGATTTATCTGGTAAACGTGCTGTGGTCTGTGGAAGAAGTAACCTTGTAGGCAAACCAGTTGCCCTGTTGCTTCAAAATCGGAATGCGACAGTGACAATCGTTCATTCAAAGACACCGGATATTGAAAAGATTGCTTCACAAGCCGACATTTTAATTGTTGCGATGGGTGTCGCTCAAATGGTCAATGAAAATTGGGTGAAAGAAGGGGCTGTTGTTATTGATGTAGGTATCAATCGTGTCAATGGAAAACTTGTAGGGGATTGTGACTTTGAATCGGTTGCGAAAAAGGCAAGTTATGTAAGTCCAGTGCCAAAAGGTGTTGGTCCAATGACGGTTTGTATGTTATTATCGAATACGCTGGATGCATATCATATGCATATGCAAGGAGAATAATTATGGAATATGGATTAAATGATATTGTAGAAATGAAAAAAGAGCATCCTTGTCATAAGTCCAATGAATGGAAAATTATTCGTATGGGTGCTGATATTCGAATTAAATGTTTGGGTTGTGGAGCCAGTGTTTTAATGCCTAGACAAAAATTTGAAAAGAAAATAAAAAAAGTAATTCGACATGAAGAAGAATAGAGAGGATGTATTGAATTTATGCCATTAACTGCAGGAATCGTTGGTCTTCCAAACGTAGGAAAGTCAACTTTATTTAACGCTATCACAAAATCACAGGTAGAAGCCGCAAACTATCCATTTGCGACAATTCAGCCCAATGTAGGTGTTGTAGAAGTACCAGACTATCGTATTGATCGCTTAGTTGAAATCTTCAATCCGAAAAAAACAATCTATACAACATTTGAATTTACAGATATTGCGGGATTAGTTAAGGGAGCAAGTCAAGGTGAAGGACTTGGTAACCAATTCTTATCGAACATTCGTTTAACAGATGCGATTTGTCATGTAGTTCGTTGTTTTGACAATCCAGATATCACACACGTTGAAAATAGTGTAGATCCAATTCGCGATATTGAAATTATTAATCTAGAATTAACTTTAGCGGATCTTCAGACAATTGAAAATCGTAGAAGTAAGATCGAACGTAAGGCTAAAACAAACAAGGATAAAGAATCATTGGATGAATTGGCTTTATTAGATCGTTTACAACCAATCTTAGAAGAAGGAAAACCAGCTCGTTCATTAGAGTTGAATGAAGATGAACAAATCTTGATGAAAGGCTATAACTTATTGACAGCTAAACCTATGATCTATGTTGCCAACTTAGATGATGAAGGTATCATGGATCCAGATTCATGTGCTTACTATAATCAAGTAAAAGAATATGCACAAAACCAGAATAACCAGGTTGTTGCCTTATGTGCGCAAATGGAAGAAGAATTGTCTGGCTTAGATAAAGAAGAAAAAGATGCTTTCTTAGAAGAATTAGGTGTTGAAACATCTGGTTTGGATCAATTGATTCAAAAGGCTTATGCCGTATTGGATCTATGTACATTCTTAACGGCTGGAGAAGATGAATGTCGTGCATGGACATTTAAAAAAGGCATGAAAGCACCAGATTGTGCAGGTGTTATCCACACAGATTTCAAGAAGGGATTTATTCGTGCTGAAGTATATCGTTTTGAAGATATCGATGAATTAGGTAGCGAATTAGCTATTAAAGAAGCAGGAGCTTGCGCCTAGAAGGAAAGGATTATGTCGTGCAAGATGGCGATGTAATGCACTTTAGATTTAATGTTTAATTTATCAAATATTATTTATCTCGTCATTGCCGTTGTTCTTTCCATGTCGATTCATGAAACGGCACATGGACTTGTGTCCTATTGGATGGGAGATCCTACGGCTAAGATGGAAGGTCGATTGAGCTTAAATCCTTTTAAACATGTTGACTGGATTGGACTTGTCTGTCTATTAGTATGTGGATTTGGCTGGGCAAAACCGGTACCCGTGGATGCACGTTACTACAAAGATGCGAAGACAGGAATCATATGGACAAGTTTTGCGGGTCCAATCGCAAACTTTCTATTAAGCTTTATTTGTGTATTCTTATTTTATGCACTCTATAAATTTGCTCCATATTTTATGATGTCTAGTGTAGGATATTTTATATCGAATACATTGACATATACAGGATTGATTTCAACTGGTTTTGGCATTTTTAACTTGATTCCAGTACCACCATTAGATGGCTCAAAAGTATTGTTTTCGTTTTTACCCGACGATAAATACTATAAATTTATTGATGGTGCACCATGGATGAATCTATTATTTATCTTATTGATTTTTCAGGTTTATTAGATTATCCGTTGGGTATGTTACGTTCAAATATGATTCAATTTTTTGAGATGATTGCAAAGATGATTTTAGGTTTCTAAAGTCATCTTTTTTAAAGCGTTTTCAGAAAAAAACTTCATTTTACAGAAAATTAACATAAATTTAATATTGTTTTGACATTGTTTTTATTGCATAATAAAGACGTCGCGATATGCGTAAAAATTGAAAATTAAATATTCATTTTATAAAGGAGTTCAAGATGGAAATAGTTACAATGGTCTTATCCCTATTAGGAGGCATTGCGTTATTTTTGTTCGGTATGTCATTAATGGGCGATGGACTAAAAAGCGTAGCCGGTAACAAGTTAGAAGCATTCTTGTACAAGATGACAAACACAAGCTTAAAAGGTGTTGCCTTAGGTGCAGGTGTTACTTCTGTTATTCAGTCTAGTAGTGCTACGACAGTAATGGTCATTGGTTTTGTTAACTCAGGTATGATGAAACTAAGACAAGCTATCGGTATTATCATGGGTGCCAATATTGGTACAAGTATTACCGGTTGGATATTGTGTTTATCTTATGTTGGTGGATCAAGTGGAATCGCAAGCTTATTTTCAACAGCTACGATCACAACATTGTTTGCGTTTATTGGTATTTGTTTAAAAACATTTGGAAAACGTACAACACATAAAAATGTTGGAAATATCATGCTTGGATTTGCGATTTTAATGACAGGTATGCAACAAATGAGTGGAGCCGTTTCGCCTTTAAGAACAAACGAAACATTCATTAGTATGCTTACAATGTTCTCAAATCCAATCATGGGTATTCTTGTTGGTATTTTGTTTACTGCCGTTCTACAAAGTGCAAGTGCTGCGATTGGTATTTTGCAGGCACTATCTATGACAGGCTCATTGACATTTGCGGCAGCCTTTCCAATTAACTTAGGAATTGGTATTGGTGCTGCATGTCCTGTGTTGATTTCTGCCTTAAGTGCAAATAAAAATGGTAAACGTACCGCATTAGAATATTTGATCAACGACTTATTTGGTATGATTATCTGGTCAATTCTATTCTATGGTTCAAATGTATTTATGCAGTATAGCTTTGTGAATAAAGTTATGTCTCCAGTAAATATCGCATTAATGAATACAGCTATTCGTTGTGGAAATGTATTAGTATTATTCTGGTTCATTCCTCAAATTGAAAAATTATTGATGCGTATTGTCAAAGACAGTCCAGAAGATCTAGAAGAACAAGCTGACTTTGATTTACTAGAAGAACGTTTGATTCCGTATCCTGCTTTGGCGATTGCACAATGTCATCGTGTCATGAATGGTATGGCTAAAAAGGTGCGTAATAACGTGAATCGTTCAATGAACTTGATTAATGAGTTTAAGCCAGAAAAATATGATAAAGTACATCGTAAAGAAAATTTGATTGATAAATATGAAGCACGTTTAGGTTCTTATTTAATGCAGCTGACAAAACAAGCATTAAATACAGAACAAACTCGACAAGCTTCTTTATATCTTCATACAATTAGTGACTTTGAAAGAATTGGGGATCACGCTGCAGATATTGCCGAGATGTCAAAGAGTATCAATGAGAATCGTATGGAAATGTCAGAAGCCGCTATGAATGAGTTAAACCTTGTTATGGAGGCCGTTCGTGAATCTATGAATATGACATATCATGCTTATTTAGAAGATGATTTAGCTTTGGCTCGACGCGTATCTCCATTAGGAATTGTCATTCGTGGACTTTGTGATGAAATGAAATTGCGTCACGTTGAACGTTTATCACAAGGAAACTGTGGCCTTGAAGAAGGTACAGTATTCAATGATTTATTAAATAGTTTAAACCGTATCGCCACACACTGTGCAAGTAGTATGGTGGCTTTGATTAAGATTCGTGAAAAAGATACAGATATTCATATTCACGATTCCAAAGTATACGCGATTGAAGGTGACGATTATAAAACAACATTGGCTGAGTACCGCGAAAAATATGATCTTGGACAAAGAGAAGGTCGTATTGTCAGTATGGAAGATGAACAAGTTGAATAATGTAAATAAGGCCTGATGATTCAGGCCTTTGATGTATCTATTATTATGTCACATATGTCTTGGATTGAAAAAGTTTTAAAATAAAGTTCTTCTAAAGGAATCCATCGTTGAATAAAATTGTTCAACATATTTGGGTTCCTTTTTTCAAGTCTTGAAAGTTGTTCTTCTTTACTCACAGTTAAGAAAACGGAATACGCATAAGATCTTTGAAGATCTGAGTGCATCGAATAAGAACCTTCAATGACATTAAATGATTTATATGGAATTAAGCGAGCAGATTGTATTGACAAAGTTGAACAATTGAATTTACGCAGCTTTACATCTTCATGTTTGGATAATGGAATCAAGACCTCTTGTTCAAATCGCTCATGATCTACATTTTCTCCAGGACTTTCAAGCCTTTTCTTTGTCCTTTGATGGGGTTGTAAGAAAAAGTCATCCATTTTAAATACGTTACAGTCATATATTTGTTTTAAAAGATTTGAAAGTGTAGTCTTACCCGAAGCACAACGCCCGTCGATTGAAATAATAGAAGGATGCTTGTTGTCGATATCTTTAAATAGTTTTAAGAAGGGAACGTACTTTTTATGTATTAAGCGATAAGATGGATGGTACAATTCATTGAATGTATTGGAATGATGAATGGCAGGATATCCATCTTCTTTCCATTTTAAAAGAGTTAGCTTAGCATTGTTTAAAGAAAATGGAAGTTCCTTATTGGAAATCATATCGATAAGGATTTGAAGCTTTTCTTCGAGCTGTTCTTTGCCGTTTTTTTCTTGTTGACTTGATAAAATAAATAAAGTACTCAGTGTATTTACGCTCAATCCATAATTTAAATGAAGACGAACATAATCCCCATCTAGATATTCAATGGAATTACATGTATCCAGTTTTGTATCGAGTTCTTGTTGGATCCGTTTTTTAACTGTGTCAGGATTTGAAAGTAAGTGTTCACACCCAAAACTGCTTTGGTATAAAAATTTCATTAAATCCTGTAGTTCTAGTTGTGGGTATGTTTGAAATTGGTTGAGTATATACGATTTTGTGTTCATAGAAATTATTTTATCACATTCTTTAATTTTCTATTATAGATAAAAGTTATAACGGATGCATATTATTAAATATTATCAATAATTAACTAGAAATGATAAAATGATGACGTTGGAGGAAATTTACTAATGTTGAATATTAAATACGATATTGTGGGATCTTTTTTAAGACCACAGGAAATTAAAGAGGCACGTGCTAAATTTAATAATAATGAAATCACATATGAACAATTGCGTGATGTAGAGGATGAACAAATCGCAAAATTAGTTGCGAAGGAAGTACAACATGGATTGAAGTTTGTGACAGATGGAGAATTCCGTCGTCGCTGGTGGCATTTAGATTGGTTAAAAGAATTTGATGGTTTTACGACAAAACATTTGGATAAATTTATTAATGGAAGAAACAATCATATTGAATTAGGTATGATTGAAGGTAAGATTTCTTATGATCCAAATAAGGCACATAAAGAAATGTACGCATGGGATTTTTTGAAGAATGAGGCAAGTAAATATGGTGTAGAAGCCAAGAAGTGTATTTCTGGACCAAACATGATTTTGATTGATCATTTTTTACAGTTAGGTATCAAAGATACGCCATACTATGGAACAGATATTGAAGCAGTCATTGAAGATATTGGATTGGCATATCAGGCAGCCATTCGTGATTTCTACAATCATGGATGTCGCTATATTCAAATTGATGATACTTCATGGACCTATATGATTGATGATACATTTGTATCAAAAGTAGAAGGATTGGGATATACAAAGGCACAAGTATTAGATTGGTTTGTGCGTGTTAGTACTAAGGCTTTAGAAAATCGTCCAGAAGATATGCAGATTGCGACACACTTCTGTAAAGGAAACTTCAAAGGAAATCCATTGTTCCACGGATTCTATGATACGATTGCCAAGTCTGTTGCGAGCATTCCATACGATGGATATTTTGTAGAATATGATGATGCTCGTAGCGGAACATTTGATCCTTGGGCTGTTTTAAAAGGTACTGGCCGTACATTTGTGGCTGGCTTGATTTCTACAAAGCGTCCAGAATTAGAAGAGCATGATGCGATTAAGGCACGTTATGAACAAGCTAAAGCTGTAGTCGGTGATAATATTGCACTTTCTCCACAATGTGGATTTGCCTCTGTTGAAGAAGGTAACTGCATTGACGAAGAAACACAATGGAAGAAAATTGATTTATTGGTATCTTGCCAAGACTTTATTTAAGAGGAATCGTTTGATTTCTCTTTTTTCTTATGAAAAAAAGGAACAATTATTTGTTCCCGTAATATGAATTTAAAAAAGATTCTTTGAATTCTTTAAATGTTCCATCTAAAATAGCTTGTCGAGCTTGTTCAGTTAAACGAATGATAAAGCGAAGATTATGTATAGAAGCAAGTTCGAAATATTTTGCGGATTCCGTGCGGTCTTGAGATTTCCAAAGTCTTCTTAATTCACCTAATGTGATTCTACTTTGACATGTAGGACAATCACAACCTTCATCAATGATTTCATCGCTATCTCTATATTTTGATAGATTGATAGGACCATGCATTGTATACAATCTTCCATGTCTTGCCTCTCTTGTAGGAGCTACACAATCGAATGTGTCAGCACCATTTTCTGTACCAATCAAGATATCATCTGGATGAGACAACCCTAATAAGTGTCTTGGTTTATTTTCAGGGAGTTCTTCGTTACACCAAGTTAAGATATCACCTAGTGTTTCTTTAAGAAAAGCACCACCTAAGCCGTAGCCATCAAAATCCATCTGAGCATATTTTTTACAAGTTGATCTTCTTAGATCTTCCCAACGCCCACCTTGAATGACACCATATAAAGATTGGTGATAGCCTAAATCATCACAATGTTTCTTATGTTCATCAAGACTTCTTTTTGCCCAACGCTCCGTTCTTGCCAAGGATTCAACGTTATATTCGTATGTATCGGCTAAAGAAGTTAACTCATCATAGGCCATATGAATATCGGCTCCAATGCGACATTGAATTTGCATACTTTCTTCGGGACCAATAAAATCTTCTTGACCTGTAAATGGATCGTGAAAGTGTACGCCATCTTCTGTTACGTGGGCCAAACGTTTTTCTTCTTCGGTATTCTTCATATTGTCTTCACGTTTCATGCTGACAACTTTTCCACAGCCTGAACCTAAAGACATCACTTGAAATCCACCGGAATCCGTTAAGGTTGGACCGTTCCATTTTGACCATGCGGATAAACCTCCATTTTCAGCAATTTCTGGGGAAATGTTTCGTAAATGATATCCATTACTCAACATGGCTTGGGCATGAATGCTTTTTAATTCTTCCATAGAAACAAAGCGAACTTCACCATGTGTTCCTACACACATGAATGCCGGCGTTTTAATGTCTCCATGAGGTGTATGTATAATTCCGGCTCTTCCTAAATGACCAGGAATTCTTTTTTCAATTTCAAAATAAAATTTATTGTCGTTCTTGTATTCCATAAATTCCTCCAACCCATTTATTTTATCACATATTATCGGCGTCTTATATAGAAGATTATGCCGAGTATAGCGATAATACCGGCAATGTATCCAATGGATTGAATATTAAGAAGATTAATGGTTTGTCCTCCAATAAAAGATCCTAATCCAATACCTAGATTAAAAATACCTGAGAAAATCGACATCGCAACAGAATTTGTATTTTCATTGGTTGCCAACATTGTTTCTGATTGGCAAGCCACATTAAATGCAGTAGAACTTGTACCCCATACAATACATATCAACAATAGTGTGATCATGGATGCTGCACTTGGTTTTAATAAGAATAAAACAAGTGTAAGAGAGAATAGTGAAGCTAAGATGAATCTTTTTCTATTCTTGTTGTAGAAATTAGAGAATAAAATACTTCCACCAATTCCGGCAACACCAAATAAGGACAGAACTAGAGTGATTGTGTTGTTTGATAAATTTGCGACTTGCGATAAGAAGGGTTCAATATAGCTATAGGCTGTATAGTAGGCACTCGCAAATAATAGGGAAATACCATAAATGGTGATCAGTTGTCTATTTCTTAATAGTGTGGGTAATTTGTTTAAAGAAAAGGCAGAAGTTGTTTCAAGATTAGGGAAGTAGTGTATTTGAAAAAGTAGAAGAACGATACTGATGATGCCAACAATTAGAAATGTGATTCTCCATCCAATCCATAGACCAATCATTCTTCCGAGTGGTAAACCGGCAATCATGGCAACGCTTGTACCTGTCACAATCATGCTCATCGCAAATTCACGTTTATCTTCATTAACAAGTCTTACGGCTATGACGCTTGCGATAGACCAGAATATAGCGTGAGCACAAGCTACAATTAATCTTCCTATAATTAATATGAGAAAGTTCGTTGAGGTTGCACTGATGGCTTGTCCAAGTCCAAATAAGAAAAGTGTAACTAGTAGTATTTTCTTATAGTTGTATTTAGAAGCTAAAATCATTAATGGTAAAGAAAGTAACATAACAGCCCAGGAATAGATGGTAATCATAATACCGGCTTGTGTTTGTGTGATAGAAAAGGTATGGGCAATATCTGTCAAAAGTCCGATGGGCATAAACTCAGACGTGTTAAAAATAAATGCGGCTATCGTCATACCGATAAGTGGCATCCATTGTTTCTTATTCATAATTAATCATCCTTTCAAAAACGTCTTTTATTTTTGCACAACTCTTGTTGAAAACCCCATTTTTTCTTTCTATAATATATATCGGTGATAAAATGAAAAAAACAATTTGGATAGCAACGAGCAATGCTCATAAAGTCGAAGAGTTTCAGACGATGTTGAAGGATTGCCAAGTTAAATGCTTAAAAAATCTAGGTCATAAGATTGATATTGTAGAAGATGGTACAACATTTGAAGAGAATGCGCTAATTAAAGCTCGTACTTTATTTAATGAACTTCATGAACCTGTAATCAGTGATGATTCTGGTTTGGAAGTAGATGCGATGGATAAGAAGCCAGGTGTGTATTCAGCTCGTTTTTTAGGGGAAGACACAAGCTATGATATCAAGAATCAATATATTATAGATCAGGTAAAGGGAAAAACGCGTACGGCTCGTTATGTGTGTGTCATTGCCTATATTGATGAAAATGGAAAAGAACATGTATATCGTGGAGAGTGTGAAGGTTTGATTCATGATGAAATGGTTGGAACAAATGGTTTTGGATATGATCCAATTTTCTATTATCCTGAATTTAATACAACACTTGCCAATGTGAGTGAAGAAAAGAAAAATAGTGTATCTCATAGAGGGGTTGCACTTGAGAAATTTTTAAAGGATTGGAGTAAATAATATGTTGCATGTAGTATTGTATGAACCTGAGATTCCTCAGAATACAGGAAATATCATTCGAACTTGTATGGCTACGGGTTCGCGTTTACATTTAATTGAACCACTGGGTTTTTCTTTGGATGAAAAGCATTTGCGTCGTTCAGGAATGGATTATATTAAGGATGCGGATATTCACATTCATAAAAATTGGGATGCGTTTGTAGCTGAAAATCCAAGTGAACACTATTATTTTATGACTCGTTATGGTAAAAAAGCACCTAGTGAATTTGATTTTACTAAAGAAGAAGGCGATGTTTATTTAGTTCTTGGAAAAGAAAGTACGGGTGTTGATAAAAAAATTCTTCAACATCATTTAGATACATGTATGCGTTTGCCTATGGTCGCAAATGCGAGAAGTTTGAATTTGTCCAATTGTGCTGCCATTATCGTTTATGAAGTATTACGCCAACTTGATTATCCTGGACTAAGTACACATGAAGAACTTAAGGGAGAGGATTGGCTTGAAAATCTTAAGATTGATTGATCGTTATGTAGATTCGTTTGAAAAGCGAATCTTTATTTTTGTTATATTTATAACCATGTATTGGTTGTGGCAGAATATTTGGCAGTTATTATTGTTTTATAAAGTATATTTTATAACTGATTATGAAAGCTTGTTCAATTTGCAGGCGCATCTATCCAATTATGAATCGAGTGTTTTGATTCGTATTATATATTATGTGATTTCAAATCCATCATTGAACATAGCTGGTCTTGTTAGTTGTATAAAATTGATAGACATAATGGGGATTGTAGGATTGTTGATTTTGGCTCAAAAATATCGAATTATTATGATTTTAAATGTATTTTCTAAGAGTAAACAATTCGTGTGCTAGTTGTAATGAAAAATAGAATTACAGAGTATATAATATAAGAGCCAATATTGAAACACATAAGCAGCTATTCGATTCAATATTTGGCGATATTCTCGAT
>ENA-OQIO01001154-OQIO01001154.1-human-gut-metagenome-genome-assembly--contig:-NODE-1154-length-13262-cov-1.678797_pt1 | contig 13262 bp, 12 predicted proteins | sample MGYA00242573_ERZ504737 | MGnify/ENA primary metagenome ERZ504737 (study PRJEB26092, sample SAMD00036203) | human gut metagenome | host: Homo sapiens | study: EMG produced TPA metagenomics assembly of... | reverse complement strand
CCCAACTTGTATTACGAAATCCGGCCCAAGCACGATGTGGACCGGGAGATTATCCGTTACATCAAGCAGCACGAGGGCAAGAGCGGCATCATCTACTGCCTGAGCCGCAAGAAGGTCGAGGAGCTTACGGAGTTGCTCGTAGCCAACGGCATCCGGCTTTGGCCTATCACGCCGGTATGGACGCCCAGACACGTGCGGCCAATCAGGACGACTTCCTGATGGAGCGGGCCGATGTGATCGTGGCCACGATCGCTTTCGGCATGGGTATCGACAAACCCGACGTGCGCTATGTGATCCATTACGATATTCCAAGTCTCTGGAGGGATATTATCAGGAGACGGGGCGTGCGGGACGCGACGGCGGCGAAGGACACTGCCTTACCTTTTATAGTTATAAGGATATTCAGAAGCTGGAGAAGTTCATGCAGGGAAAGCCGGTGGCCGAGCAGGAGATCGGCAAGCTGCTGCTGCTCGAAACCGTGTCGTACGCCGAAAGTTCGATGTGCCGTCGCAAGACGCTGTTGCACTATTTCGGGGAGGAATATCCTGAGGAGAACTGCGGCTGCTGCGACAACTGCCTCCACCCCAAACCCAAGATCGACGCCCAGGCGTCGCTTCGCATGGCGCTCGAGGCGTTGCGCGATCTGGGGGACAAATTCAAGGCGGACTACCTGGCCAGCGTGCTGGTCGGTAAGAATACCGCGTTGATCAAGAGTTACGGACACAACAAGAGTGAATGGTTCGGGGCCGGTGCGGACCATGACATCCGTTATTGGGGAGCCGTGATCCGTCAGGCGCTGATTATGGGCCTTATCGATAAGAATATCGAAAATTATGGATTGCTGTCGATCAATACCAAAGGAGAGGAGTTCATCGCCGCACCCCGCCCGGTCTATATAACTCTCGACCACGACTACGACGAGGAGGAGAAAGAGACCGATGCGGTGGCTCCTACGGGTAAAGGAGGGGCGGCCGACGAGGAGCTGTTCTCGATGCTCAAGGATTTGCGGAAGAAGGTGGCGCGGCAGCATGATCTGCCTCCGTTCGTCATCTTCCAGGATCCGTCGCTCGAAGATATGGCGATCCAGTACCGATCACCATCGAGGAGATGCAGAACATCTCGGGCGTGGGTGTGGGTAAGGCCCGCAAGTTCGGCGAGGAGTTCATCCGCCTGATCCGCGCCTATGTGGAGGAGAAGGAGATTGTCCGCCCGCAGGATATGATCGTCAAGTCGGTGGGCAACAAGTCCGGCAACAAGATTTTCATCATCCAGGCCATCGACCGCAAGATGGATTTCGAGGATATCGCCCGGGCCAAAGACCTCGATTTCGACGAATTGCTGACCGAAATCGAAGGGATCGTCAATTCGGGAACGAAACTGGATATTTCCTACTACATCGAACAGGTGATCGACGAGGATAAATCCAATGATATTTACCTCTATTTCAAGGAGGATGCCCAGAGCGATTCGCTCGACGAGGCGATCGAAGAGCTGGGCGGCGACTATACCGAGGAGGAGATCCGGCTGGTACGTATCAAGTTCATGTGCGAACAGGGCAACTGACGGGGCGGGCAGAGGCGTTCCTTATGTATAACAGAGTGCGGGAAATCCCGCGAACTTATGCAGATATGGGGTATAGATTGCAGCGATTCAGAGTAATACTGATGACATCCATAGCGATTATGATCGTGGTGACGGCCGTATGTCTGTTCGTACATCCGACCTCCGGAGGCGCACTTTTAGTGCTGGCGCTCGGCGGGAGTCTGGCGGCCTTATCCTGGATTACCGGCGCAGGGAGCGGGAGCGGAAGAAAAGCAAATGAGAATCGTTTAACCATAAATCGAGAAGCTATGAAAAAGAAGAACGCACAATTTAACAAGAAGACGGCGACCGTCGCGTTGATTTTTATGCTGGCTACGATCATGTGGCTTACGATCAATGTCGTTTGGTGCTTGCACGACGGTCATTATGCGAACCTGATTATTCCGGTGCTTTTCGTCGTCGCGGGCGTCGCAATGTTTTACAACGAATTTCACAAGAAACCTCGCAAGCATGTCGAGGATGTGAAGAAATACCTCTGATGATTGTGTCGTCCGAAAGGCCAGTCCGAAGCTTTCTGCGGCCGGTAAATCAGGGCAGAGGGGTGTCGTTGGGCGAGAGCCGGTCCGGTGAAGGAAAATATGCCGGCCGACGGATGCGGCTTCGGGCCGTTTCTGTGGTCGGAGCGGAATCGAACGGGTGCGCGTCCCGCACCCGACGGTGTTCGGAGAAAGGGTACGACGTTTCCGATAAGCGGCCGAAGAGGGCGTCCGCTCCGGGAGGTGCCGGACGGTAGGCGCGAAGCGGTCGCCGTCGGCAGAGACGGAGAAGATCGGCTCTGTGGCCGGAAGAGTCCGGGATAGAGGCTCCGGGAAAGATATTCAACCGAAACGAATGAGTGAAGTAAGAGCGAAGAAAGCGTTGGGCCAGCATTTTCTGGTCGATCTCAATATTGCCCGCAAAATATGCGATTCGCTGGGCGGCGGTACGTCCGAAAAACCGTGTCCGGTGTTGGAGGTGGGATGCGGCATGGGTGTTCTGACCCGATTTTTGCTGAAACGGACGGATGTCGTGACATACGGCGCCGAAATAGACTCCGAAAGCGTGGCGTATCTGCATGCGCATTATCCCGAATTTACACCCCGCCTTATGGAGGGCGATTTCCTGAAAATGGATTTGCGGACGCTGTTTCCCGAAGGACTGCGTGTGATCGGCAATTTCCCTTACAATATTTCGTCCCAGATATTTTTCAAGGTGCTCGAAAACCGGGACTTGATTCCGGAGTGCGTCGGGATGATCCAGAAAGAGGTCGCCGTGCGTCTGGCGGAGCCTCCCGGCTCGAAGGAGTACGGCATCTTGAGCGTGTTGTTGCAGGCATGGTATGACATAGAGTACCTGTTTACGGTCAATGAAACGGTGTTCAATCCGCCGCCCAAAGTCAAGAGCGCCGTCGTGCGTCTGCGCCGCAACGGAGTGGACCGGCTCGACTGCGACGAACGGTTGTTCGTCCGCGTGGTCAAAGCCTCGTTCGGCCAGCGCCGCAAGATGTTGCGCAACTCCCTGCGGGCGGCTTTCGGCGATTTCGGAGGGGCGGAACATCCCTTCTTCACGCAGCGTGCCGAGCAGCTTTCGGTCGCCGATTTCGTCGAACTGACACGGTGGGTGGACGCGAACGGAATATAGTTTTGATAAAACGCATACGGCCCGATTTTCGGCCGTATGCGTTTTATGGAAGAAAGTCGTTTCCCGTTAAATCTCATGCTTTGGATCGACCGCTCCCACGACGGCCGTGATAAGATCTTCGCGGCGGAGGTATTTGACGGCCAGCCGTTGTACCTCGGCGGGGTGATTGACTGTATCCGGCGGATGTTCTCTTCGATGACACCGTTGTTCGTGCCGCAGAGGAGGTTTTCGATCGTCACGTCGGCGATGCCGAACGGTCCGTCGAGGATGCGCATCACCTCGCCCGTCATGATGTTCTTCACCAGCGAAAGTTCCTCTTCGGGCATCGGCTCCCGGCGCAGCGTTCGATTTCGTTGTAAATTTCCCGAAGTGCCGGGGCCGTCACCTCGGCTCCGACCTGGGCAGCGATTCCCAGGTAACCCTCCCGCTCGAAATTGACCATGGCGGCACCCACGCCGTACGTGTAACCGTGCTCGCCGCGCAGGTTTTGCATCAGCCGCGAGCCGAAATAGCCGCCCAGTACCGTAGCGACGACCTGCATCCCGACGAAATCGGGATGTGTGCGGGTGAAGAGCAGACGCCCTACGCGCAGCGAGGATTGCACGGCGTCGGGCCTTTCGACGAAACGATAGGCTTCGCTGCGGGGAGCCGGAAAATCGGCTGTGGCGCTGCGGTCGGCACGGGGGAGTTTTTCGGCCAGGGCGCCGATGCCTTGCAACTCCTCCTCCCCGATGCGGCCGCTGCATACGACCAGACAGTTTTCGGCCGTATAGAGTCGGCGGTAGAGTGATTCCAGGTCTGCACGCGTGAGCGTGTCGTAATCTTTCTCGGGATAGGAGATGCCGTAGGGATGTTTGTCGCCGAAGAGAGCTTCGGCGAAGATTTCACGCACGACGGTATCGACCTTGCGCCGTTCGATCGTGAGGGTCTGCTTGCGTTTTTCGCAATAGGCACGCAATTCGTCCTCCGGGAAAAGCGGTTGCAGGAGGATTTGTTCCGCGACTTCGAGGGTCGGGCCGAAAAATTTCGATAACGAACTGAAACTGATATATACGTAGTCCCGATCGACATTGACTTCGAAGTAGGAACCGTGGAAATCGAGCCGTTCGGCGATTTGCCGGGCCGTCATGTCGCGGCTGCCTTCGCTCAACATATTGGCCGTCGCGGAGGCTGCGAAAGGCGCGTGCTGCATCGACGATCCGGCGCGGAAGACGAACGTGAAGCGCAGGACTTCGAAATCGTCGGACGGAATGGCGTAGAGGGAGGCTCCGTTCGGGAGCGTATGGCGCTGGGCGCGGGGTACATCGACCTCGCGGGGAGTGATCAGGGGCGGTTGTTTCATTGTTTGGCTCGGTAGATTAGGGTGGAACGATTTTCGGGACGGAACGTGCGGCGGCTGAAGTCGGCGATCTGTTCGGCCGTTTGCGAACGGTAGATCGTCACTTCCCGGTTGATGAGGGCAGATCGCCGAGCATCTCGTAGAAGCCGAGGTTCATCGCCTTGTTCATCACGTTAAGCTCGCCGAACAGGGTATTCGCTTCGAATTTGTTCTTGATCTTTTCCAGCTCGTATTCGTCGATCTTCTCCGTTTGCAGGATTTCGATTTCACGCAACAGGGCTGCTTCGGCCTGTTCGACGGTGGTCGAGGGCAGCAACTGGGCCGTGAAGACGAAAAGCCCCGGATCGACTTCTCCGGAAACGTAGGCATTGACGCTTCCCAACAGCCGCTGTTCTCTGACCAGATGCTGATAGAGGCGTCCCGATTCTCCGCCTGCCAGCAGGTCGGAGGTCATATCGCCCAGGAAGAAGTCCGGAGAAGTGCGCGAGCCTATGTGGTAAGCCAGTACGATCATCGTGGCCGGTACGTTGCGTTCGACCTCCTCCCGTCGGGATTCGGTTTGCGACGGTTCCTGCGGAAGCGATGCCGCAGATTGCGGATTGTCCGCGATCGGGCCGAACCATTTTTCGCACAGGGCGATCGTCCGCTCTTCGGGGATATCCGCCGAGATGGAGAGAATGGCGTTCGACGGGTGGTAGAAACGGCGGTAGAAATCGCGCACTTCGTCGAGCGAGGCTCCGGCGATGTGATCGGGCGAAAGTCCGATCGTCGCCCACCGGTAGGGATGCACGCGGTAGGCCAGGGCCCGCAACAGCATCGACATATCGCCGTAGGGCTGGTTGAGGTATCGTTGTTTATACTCCTCGATGACAACCCGTTTCTCGGTTTCGAGATTCTCCTGCGAAATGTCGAGCCCCGTCATGCGGTCGCTTTCGAGCCAGAGGGCCGTTTCGATATTGTCCTTGGGCAGGGTGATGTAAAAGTCCGTGTAGTCGTTGTTGGTGAAGGCGTTGTTCTCCCCGCAGGCCATCTGTACCGGTGTATCGAAGTCGGGAACGCCTTCGTGCCTCGGAACATGAGGTGTTCGAACAGGTGGGCGAAGCCGTGCGGGAGGGGTTCTCGTTGCGGGCCCCGACCTTGTAGAGCAGGTTGACGGCGGCCAGTCTGGACGAGCGGTCGCGGTTCACGACGACCGTCAGCCCGTTCGGAAGCGTATGTTTCTGGTAGTTGATCACGTTGTTGCAAATTTTTTCAAAGGTACGATTTTATTTGCAAAAAGCGTGCTCCGAAATGGAATGGCCGTTTCTCCTTGTTTTTGAAGCGTTTCGATAGAAGGTGTTGATACTGTTATTTTTATAACATCGTACGTTGCGATATTTGTCCGGAAATATGGCGGAATTTTCGTTTGGAATTTTTAACTTTGTGCCGATTCAGGCAGATTTCACAGCTGAAATAGTACAATCTAATACCGATAAAAATGGCAGAAAAGAAATTTATCACATGCGACGGTAATTACGCGGCAGCCCACATAGCTTATATGTTCTCGGAGGTTGCGGCGATTTACCCCATCACTCCGTCCTCGACGATGGCGGAACTTGTCGATGAGTGGGCCGCTCAAGGTCGTAAAAATATTTTCGGAGAAACAGTTCGGGTAGTCGAGATGCAGTCGGAGGCCGGTGCCGCCGGCGCGTGCACGGATCGCTGCAAAGCGGTGCGCTGACTACGACTTTTACGGCATCGCAGGGCCTGTTGCTGATGATTCCCAATATGTACAAGATCGCCGGCGAGCTGTTGCCCGGCGTATTCCACGTATCGGCGCGTGCGCTGGCGGCTCAGTCGCTTTCGATCTTCGGCGACCATCAGGACGTGATGGCCGCGCGTCAGACCGGCTTCGCAATGCTCGCCACCTCGTCCGTGCAGGAGGTGATGGACTTGGCAGGTATCGCGCATATCGTGTCGCTCAAGGCACGCGTTCCTTTCCTCCATTTCTTCGACGGATTCCGTACTTCGCACGAGATCCAGAAGATCGAGCTGATCGACGAAGCGGCCCTGACCGCGATGCTCGACCTCGACGCGCTGAAGGCGTTCCGTGCCGGAGCGCTCAACCCGGCGCATCCCGTTACGCGCGGCACGGCCCAGAATCCCGATATTTACTTCCAGACCCGCGAGGCGTCGAACAAGTTCTACGATGCGATTCCCGACATGGTAGCCGAAGCGATGGAGAAAATCTCCCGGATCACGGGCCGCACCTACAAGCCGTTCACCTATTACGGTGCTCCGGATGCGGAGCATGTCGTCATTGCGCTGGGTTCGGTGACCGAAACGCTGAAGGAGACGGTCGATTACCTGAATGCCAAAGGCGAGAAGACGGGCGTGGTAACCGTACACCTGTTCCGTCCCTTCTCCGTAAAATACCTGACAGCCGTGCTGCCCCAGACGGTCAAACGCATCTGCGTACTCGACCGCACGAAGGAGCCGGGAGCCAATGGCGATCCGCTCTATATGGATGTCGTCGAGGCGTTCGCCACCTGCAAGGAGATCCCCTGCGAGCGCAAGCCGCTCATCATCGGCGGCCGTTACGGTCTTTCGTCGAAAGATACTACGCCGGCGCAGATGCTGGCGGTTTCGCCAACCTGAAGGCGAATGAGCCTAAGAATCAGTTCACGGTGGCATCGTGGACGACGTGACGTTCCGTTCGCTGCCCGTAGGCGAGGAGATTTCGCTGGCGAAGCCCGGTACGTTCGAGCTCTCTTCTTCGGACTGGGCGCCGACGGTACGGTGGGGGCCAACAAGAACTCGATCAAGATCATCGGCGGCACGACCGACAAATACTGCCAGGCTTACTTTGCTTACGACTCCAAGAAGTCGGGCGGCTATACGGCTTCGCACCTGCGCTTCGGCGACAAGCCGATCACCTCGCCCTACCTGGTGACCACGCCCGATTTCGTGGCGTGCCACGTGCCTTCGTACGTGGATAAGTACGACGTGCTGAAGGGCCTCAAGCCGGGCGGTTCGTTCCTCTTGAACTCGGTGCACGATGCCGAAACGACCTGCCGGACGCTGCCCGATCACATGAAGGTTTTCCTGGCCAAGAACAAGATCAACTTCTATATCATCAACGCTACGAAGATCGCGGCGGAGCTGGGACTCGGTTCGCGCACCAATACGATCATGCAGGCGGCATTCTTCAAAATCGCGAACGTGATTCCTTTCGAGAAGGCCGTCGAGGAGATGAAGAAAGCGATCTATAAGAGCTACGGCAAGAAGGGCGAGGACATCGTCAATATGAACTATGCGGCCGTCGATGCGGGCGGTAACGCAGTCGTGAAGGTCGAAGTCCCGGCCGAGTGGACGAATATCGAGCTGAAACCGGCCGATCACGGCGTGGATATGGCTCGTCCGGAGTTCGTGCGCAACATCGTCGATCCGATCAACGCCCTCAAGGGAGATCTGCTGCCCGTGTCGGCATTCAACGGACGTGAAGACGGTACGTGGGAGAACGGAACCGCTGCATGGGAGAAGCGCGGCATCGCCGTCAATGTCCCCGAATGGCAGGTCGATAAGTGTATCCAGTGCAACCAGTGCGCGTACGTTTGTCCGCACGCTGTGATCCGTCCTTTCCTGGCGACCGAGACCGAGGCGGCTGCATCGGGCACCGAATGGAAACAGGGATTGGGCGACACGAAGGAGTATAAGTTCCGCATCCAGATCTCGCCGCTCGACTGTACGGGGTGCAGCAACTGTGTGGACGTTTGTCCCGCCAAGGAGAAGGCGCTCATTATGAAGCCGCTCGAAAGTCAGCTCGGACAGCAGAAGAACTGGGATTACATCACCAAACATATCGGTTACAAGAAGGTGGTCGATAAGACCAAGTCGGTCAAGAACCTGCAATTCGAGCAGCCCTTGTTCGAGTTCTCGGGCGCTTGCGGCGGCTGCGGCGAAACTCCCTATATCAAGCGATCTCCCAGCTTTTCGGCGACCGGATGATGGTGGCCAATGCTACGGGTTGTACGTCGATTTACAGCGGTTCGGCACCTTCGACTCCTTATTGCAAGAATGCGGATGGTCGCGGTCCGGCATGGGCCAATTCGCTCTTCGAGGACAATGCCGAGTTCGGTCTGGGTATGTATGTCGGTGCGGAGAAGCTGCGCGATCGGATTCAGATGCTGATGGAAGAGGCTATCGCCCAGTGCCAGCGTTGCTCCGAAGAGCTGAAGGGCGTTATGCGCGAGTGGATCGAAGCACGGGTTTCGTCGGCCCGGTCGGCCGAGTCGCTGCCCGTCTGGTTCCGATGATGGAGGCTTGCGGCTGCGACTATTGCCGGCAGATACTGGAGTTGAAGGATTTCCTGGTGAAGCAGTCGCAATGGGTGATCGGCGGCGACGGTTGGGCTTACGACATCGGTTTCGGCGGTTTGGATCACGTGCTGGCTTCGGGGCTGGATGTGAATGTTCTGGTGCTCGATACGGAGGTTTATTCCAACACGGGCGGTCAGTCGTCCAAGGCGACTCCGGTGGGTGCCGTCGCCAAATTCGCGTCGGCAGGTAAGCGCATCCGCAAGAAGGATCTGGGTGCGATTGCGATGACGTATGGCTACGTGTATGTGGCTCAAGTGTCGATCGGTGCTTCGCAGGCCCAACTTTTTAATGTACTCAAAGAGGCGGAAGCCTATCCCGGTCCGTCGCTCGTAATCGCTTATGCGCCGTGTATCAATCACGGTATCAAGGGCGGTATGACCCGGACACAGACGGTCGGCAAGCAGGCAGTAGAGTGCGGTTACTGGCATCTGTGGCATTATAATCCGCAGTTGGAGGAGCAGGGCAAGAATCCGTTCGTACTCGATTCGAAAGAACCCGACTGGGCGAAGTTCCGCGATTTCCTGCTCAAGGAGGTCCGTTATACGTCGCTCAAGGCCGTTTCTCCGGAGGATGCCGAAGCGCTTTTCCAGGCAGCCGAACAGAATGCCCGGTGGCGGTATGAAGGGTATGTTCGTCGGAGCAAGATCGAATACTAAACGAATAATATTCCGTAGTATAAAGGGCAGCCTCGATCGGGGCTGCCCTTTGTCGTGCTTGTTGCACCGGTTCTAATCTTCCTCTTCGAGTTGGAAGATCGCTTCGACCGGTTGCCGGAAGGTACGTGCGATCTTGAGTGCGAGCAGGGTCGAGGGGATGAACTTGCCGCTTTCGATGGCATTGATCGTTTGGCGGCTGACGCCGACCTGTTCGGCCAATTGCTGTTGGGTGAGGCGGACGACGGCTCGTTGGACACGGATGTTATTTTCATGGTGCAGGTTGCGGTTCAGTCTGTAAAGATTGAAGTGATAGACGAGCAGGAAGATGACCAGCGGAGTGGCCATGCCGCAGGCCATTACCGTAAGGTAGTTGATGTTGTAGATCGACAGAGACACGACGATCAGGAGCAGGTAGTTGATCCACATGGCAGCCATCAGAGCGTTGAGCCGGATGTGCTGAATCATTTCGTCTTCGATTTTTTCGCGCGAGAAGCCGATGAAAAGGGCGCCGACGACCGTGCCGATGATGGCGATGTTGTTCATTACCGTTTCGCGGAAAAGCCAGCGGTCGAAATTTTCGCCGAAGAAGCAGATCGAGCAGCCGAGCAGAAATGCGGGAACGAAGATCGCCCAGCCGATTTTCTTAAAACCGTTGGGCAGTAAAAGAGTTGTTTTCATAGTCGTCCTAATTTTTAGGTGATTATTATTGACAAGACAAATGTAAAGTATATTTTACAATAATGCAAGTATAGTTTACATTTATTTCTCTTTTACGGAGTAGGAGGATGTCGGCTGCCGTTTGCACGCTCCCCGACAGACGGGGGAAGGGAGAACCGGGAGTTGTTGGGATTGGGAACTAGGGATTTTTGGCACGATTTGCGGCTATTTTTACATGAGTGTTGTTTAATGTGAAAATTATTTTCTACTTTTGTTTTGTCGCGCATGCGGCAGACATATGGAAAGTGTTTTCGCCTGGTCCTAATCTGAAAATGTGGCAGTTTTCAGTAGCAAAGGACAACGAACAGCACTCATTTCTTGTTTAGACTATGGCAAGAACGCATTCTGCGTATCCATACCCCATATCTATTCAAGTGTGGGGTATGGATCTTCGTTTATTTTGCTATGGGTTTGCCACAACCTTCTGATTAACAAACGAAATAGGCTCCACGCTTTCTTTTTTGTAAATCGGCTAATCGGCGCCTGTCAGCAAGAAATTCGATTGTATGATAGAAGATCGCTGGAAGTGTCAAAATTGCGGAAATTCCGTGCTAACCGCTGGCACGATGCCGCAGATGTGGTGACGGGCCTCGTCGAACGTGAAATCGCCGGGCGGGACACCCGTATTAAAAGCGTTAAATTTATGTAGGCGATAGATTGCGGATCGTGTGTATTCGCGATTGAGGTTTGTGTGGTGCGGGAGAGAGAACCGTTGGTGTGTCGTGGACGTGTTGATCGGTTCTGGTCTGAAATCTCTTTCGGTCCCGGTAGGGAAGGTGTTTTGGGAAGTTGAAAAACATACGAATTGTGCCGGCGACCGTCGGCCCGTCATTACCTTTGTCATATAACGCTTTGGATTAAAAGTCTTTGTAAAAATCGATTTTCATATAAAGGATAAGGAGGAGCAGGGCATAGAGCAGCGACCACCGATGATGATCAAGCATGTTTGCTACGGATGTATTTTGTGGTTATTGTATGCTATGACGAAGTACATCGTTGATAAAGAGATTAGTAGGGCGATATTATGGGGCTTGGGGCGTGATTGTCGCTGTAAAGAAAATGAGGCGATGACGAACTAAATCCTGATAAATCCTGGGGGATACACTAAATCGTATAATCAATCACCATGGCAAATATTGCCGAATAGGCGCTCTTTGAATAATTTTTTATATATTTATGTCGAATTGTTTTATTGGACGAACTGTTTTTAGGGGGATTTAATGATTTTCAGCTTATGAGAAGATTTTTATTTTGGTCTTTGTGTTTTTGCCTGCTGTTTCCTGTAGGGTTATCTTCTTGCGATGGCAGCGATTCGGCGGCGGTGATTTTTGGGGGAACGACCGGGGAGCTACATGGACTTTGACGGAGGATGGTGTCCTGACGATTACCGGGGAAGGACCTATGCCCGATTATAGAGATGGAGGTACTTCGGAAACTCCGCCTTGGTATCCGCATGTGAACAGGATTTCCTCCTTGACGATTGGCGAAGGTGTGACCCGCATCGGAGATTATGCATTTATGTTATGCAGCTTTGTGACGGAAGTTGTTATTCCGGAAAGTGTGACAAGTATGGGAGATTGGGCTTTCTATGGCTATCTTGATATGGCTGTCGTTACCTGTCTGGCCGTTATTCCGCCGGAGCTAGGGAAAGATAATTTCGGCTTTCCTGCTAAAATTCTTTATGTACCTGCCGGCAGTGTGGAGGTGTACAGGAAAAATGCTGTCTGGAGAGAGGCTTTTGAAACGATTGCGGCACTACCCTGATATTCCTGCCTGTGGGCGGGCGGTGCGAGAACGAAATATCCCCGTACCCTGCAAAAGGTACGGGGATATTTCGTTCTCGGAGTCGGCTGTTTCTCGAAGGATTATTTTTCCTGTGGGTCTTGCACTATTTCTTTGGCCCGTCGGAGCGCCGCATTGATATTCGGGCAGATGTTTTCCTCGCCCAGCAGGGAGTAGAATCCCGCTTTGTGCAGGACTTCGTGTACTTTGGGATTGACGCCCGAAGGATGATGCGGGTATTTTCCTGTTGCGATATGCGGCAGAGGTTCGTGAGGTTATGGATGCCCGTCGAGTCGATGAAGGGGACCTTTCGCATACGGATGATCCGCACCTGTGCGTGGTCGCCGAGCTGCACCATCTGTTCCTCGAATTTGTTGGCGATGCCGAAGAAGTAGGGACCGTCGATTTCATATACTTCGACGCCTCGGGGGATGATGAGGTGCTCTTCGTGCGACTCGAGGTCCGACTCCTTACCGGGGTCTATTTCGTTGCGGATGACCGAGATGTCGGTAGTTTCCATCACGCGCCGCATGAAGAGCAGGCAGGCGAGTACCAGTCCGACTTCGATGGCCACCGTCAGGTCGATGATGACCGTCAGCAGGAAGGTGACCAACAGCACCGCGACATCCGAGCGGGGATTCTTCATCAGAGCCCGGAACGTGCGCCATTCGCTCATGTTGTACGATACCACTACCAGCACGCCTGCCAGGCAGGCCATTGGGATATATTGCGCCAGCGGCATCAGGAACAGGAAGATCAGCAGCAGTACGACGGCATGGATGACGCCTGCGACCGGCGTGCGGCCGCCGTTGTTGATATTGGTCATCGTGCGGGCGATGGCTCCGGTGGCGGGAATGCCGCCGAACAGAGGCGTCACCACGTTGGCGATACCTTGGGCCACGAGTTCCTGGTTGGAGTTGTGCTTGTCCCCCGTCACGCCGTCGGCGACCGTTGCCGACAGCAGCGATTCGATGGCGCCCAGTACGGCGATGGTGATAGCTGCGGGCAGCAGTCCTTTCATCCCTTCCCATGAGAGGGCGGGGATGACCGCGTCGGGCAGTTGGGAGTTGATCGTGAATCGGTCGCCGATGGTTTCGACGGAGTCGATTCCGGCGTAGCGTTTCAGCAGATAGACGGCCAGCGTCATAACGACGATAGCGATCAGCGAACCGGGTATCTTTTTCGAGA
>ENA-OQIO01001153-OQIO01001153.1-human-gut-metagenome-genome-assembly--contig:-NODE-1153-length-13264-cov-2.498744_pt1 | contig 13264 bp, 19 predicted proteins | sample MGYA00242573_ERZ504737 | MGnify/ENA primary metagenome ERZ504737 (study PRJEB26092, sample SAMD00036203) | human gut metagenome | host: Homo sapiens | study: EMG produced TPA metagenomics assembly of... | reverse complement strand
TTTTCTGAGACAGACTGCCGTTATCTTTTCTTTTCCCTGACCCACTCCACTGTACCACTGACGGAAACCTCTGTTCCGTCAGGAATTTCTTCTGCCAGGGTCATCTGCTGGTCTTTCGTATCTGCCAGCAGGCAGACACGAGCCAGTTGAACGGCCAGTACAAACAGACATGCCATTACTAATTTTCTTTTGATCATTCGTCGTCATTTACTGCGACCCAGTCCATATCTTTTTCCAAAGGCTGCGAAAGATCGATCTTTTCCATATAGACAGCCTTTGTCTCTCCATTGATCGTGATCTGTACCTGCGTGGCTTCTGTTCCCGCTATGATGGAGTCCACCAGAGAATAGATCGTGATCTCCGGCAGTACATCATACACACTCGTCAGAAAGGTACTGTCAAAGTTTACATAACATACATGATCCTTGATCGTAACACTCAGCAGATTCGTATCGGGATTGATCGTCGGGTACGCCCCGTTCCCCGTCGGACCTGCATGAGCTTCTCCACGATCAGCTTTTCCTTTGGGACATTACTACTGTAACGGACATCCATCTTTTGCTCGACCAGCTTATCCCCTTTTTTATTTGCAAAATACAAAGTCAGCGTTCCACTTTGATAGGAGCTTAAAAAAAGATCCGGTATTCTCTACAAAATCATCCTCATTCATCAGACCGATCACCGCTCCGTCTGCATTTTTCAACGGTTCGCCGTCTACAGAAAGACTGACTGCATTCACTCCGTCCAGTCTCAGAAGCGACTGGACGATTGCTGCACGCATCAGCTTTTCTTCCAGTGGTTTTACCGATCTGTATTCGCTATTGAAATCAACATCCAGGATACTTCCCCTGAGTTTGCAGTCCTGTACTTTGATCTTTTTGGAAATAGCCGGTGTATACCGGGTCTCGTCGGCCGCTTCTGCATTTCCCTCAAAATGTCTTTCGCCTCTTCGACTACATCCTCCCCCTGAACCTCATAACTGACTTTCACCAGTCCGGTCTTGTCCGGATTCAGACAGTAGATATAATCATCCCCGTCCCTGACATTCGTTCTGCTTGAGCAGGCTGCCAGCAGCAGGATCATGAAGACACTCAGAATAAGAGCTTTTTTCTTTTTCCTTTTCATATATGCCCTCCTATGATGCCGCATAGATCAGAGGAATCCGCACTGTAAATGTTGTTCCCTCTCCCTCTGCACTGTACACCTTGATCGAGCCACGATGCACGATCACTGCATTTCTTGCGATTGCCAGACCCAGACCTGTTCCTCCGATCTCTCTTGAATGGGATTTATCCACGCGATAAAACCGTTCAAAAATATAAGCCTGATCTTCTTCCGGTATTCCGATCCCTGAATCTTCTACTTTTATATAAAAGAACTTATGGTCCGCATTCAGTGAGACATGCACCCAGCCATTGTCACGATTATATTTGATCGCATTTTCTACTAAATTGGAAATCGCAAGTGAGAATTTTGTCTCGTCAATCTCAGCCGTAACAGGGCGGAAACTCTCCATTACAATCTCAACATTCTTCTGCTGGGCGATCGGTCTGAGCCGTTTCAGGATCTGCTCTAACAGATTATTGATATTCATGGACTCAATATTCAGTGTCTGCCCTTTCTTGTCCATCTTTACAAGAGATAACAGATCTGTAATGATCTTATTCTCACGGTCGATTTCTTTTGCTATATCTCCCATGAACTCCTGATACATCTCTACCGGAACATTTTCCTGCTCCAGCAGAGAATCTGCCAGGACTTTCATTGAAGTCATCGGTGTCTTCAGCTCATGAGATACATTCGATACAAACTCTTCTCTTGAATCATCCAGAAGCTTCAGCCGTCCCATCATCTTATTGATCGACTCACTGATATTTTTCGTCTCTGTATAAGTATCTACATGGAGGATATCGTCACTGTACCTGCACTGACATTCTCAATCGCTGAAGTAATCTTCCGCAATGGTCTTACTACCCTGTCTGCAAATATAACCGCAACAATCGCAAGCAGGATCATACATAATCCGATGATCAGTCCTCCCTGGGTATACAGGATATGAATAGAGTCCTCGATGCTGTCTGTAGATACACTCGCCACCATCACACCGATCGTATGTCTGCTTCCGATTTCTGTCACCGGTGCAGTCACTTCAATATAATGATTCTTTTTGTCGTAACTGTTCGTGCTTTCTCCCTTCATGCACCGGATCACATTTTCCGATACATCCATCCTGCCCTCATCCAGTCCGTAAGTATCTTTCACTACATTGAGATCTTCGTCAATCACCATAACCCGTCCGTTATAGATGTTTGTCAACTGGATCAGATCCGAATTGATCACTTCTGAAGATGTATCAGAAAAATAGTGATTCGTACTCATCTGATTCGTCACAATCGTACACTGGTTCTGGATCTCTGCTGTACGGAGGGCAACTGCACGGGTCTCATAAACCTTCACAATTCCCAGTAATGCTGCACTGCCGGGAATCAGTCCGGCAAGCATCACAACCAGGAATACCCGGAATCTCAGATTTTTAAAAATATTATCTTTTAGTCTGACCGTAAATTTACCCCTGGAAATAATAACCCACTCCCCACTTCGTATGTACATATTTCGGTTCACTTGGATTCATCTCGATCTTTTCTCTCAGGCGACGGATATGCACATCAACCGTTCTTGCATCTCCCGGATAATCATATCCCCAGATAAGATTCAGAAGATTTTCCCTGCTGTAGACCTTGTTCGGATTCATCGCCAGCAGCTCAAGTACATCAAATTCTTTCGCTGTCAGATTGATCTCTTTCTCCCCGATAAAGACTCTGCGTCCCTCGCAGTCGATCTTCATATTGCCTTTGACAAGCATCGGACTCTGAGCCGGTTCTCTTTTCTTTTGGCGGTTCTCCGCATGATCGCCTTGATCCTTGCCTTCACCTCCAGAATATTGAACGGCTTCGTGATATAATCATCTGCTCCATATTCAAGTCCCAGGATCTTGTCCATATCTTCACTCTTTGCAGTCAGCATAACCACCGGCATATCAGAAAACTCCCGGATCTGCTGGCATACCTGAAATCCATCCAGTTTCGGAAGCATCACATCCAGCAGAACCAGATCATACTCACACTTCTTTGCGTACTCCAGTGCCTCTTCCCCGTCATATGCACAATCTACTTCCATACCTTCCTGTTCCAGGCTGAAACAGATTCCTTTCACGATCAATTTTTCATCATCTACAACTAAAATCTTCTTGCTCATATTCTTCTTTCCCGTCTTTTTGCTGCTATATTGTAATATCTTCTTTTATTTTATTAAATACTCCCTCTTTGATTCCCTCAATCTGCATCACGTCTTCAATGGAACGAAATGCACCATGCTCTTCCCGGTAACGCAGAATCTTTTCTGCTTTCGCTTCTCCGATACCGGGCAAAGTCATGAGTTCCTCTTTTCCGGCTGTATTAATATTTATCTTTCCCCTGGTATCCGCTGTTCCCGCGTTACTTTCCAACCCCTGATCCTGCAAAGAATAAGACTCTGCCTCATCCTGCTTTGGAACATAAATCCGCTCTCCGTCTGCCAGTACCCTTGCCTGGTTCAGCACTTCCGGTGCCGCCTCCTGGTTCACACCTCCGGCAAGTTCTATCGCTTCATATAATCTTGCGTCCTCTTTCAGTTCGTAAACTCCCGGAGCATTGACTGCCCCGCATACATAGACCCAGATCTTCTTCTCTGCACTTTTTTTACTCCCTGTATCCGTATCTCCTTCTGTCTGACCAGGCTTCTCCTGATCCTCACTTTTTCCCGAATCTTTCTGCGATACCTCCGGTTCCTGAGATACTTTTTCTGTCACTTCCTGCAGACCGTCCTCCTCTGACACACTGCATCCTGACACTGATAACACTGATAACAGTATCACGATCAGGCTCCATCCCCTGATCCATCTTTTCCATCCGTTCTTCATATCTGCCTCACATCCTTCTGACTGTGAGCCACCCCTTGTATGCCGGATAAAAATATTGTAACGAATTTCTGTCAGAATTACAATAGAAAATTTAAGGCTTTGTTACAGATGTATTACATTTGTTACCGATCGTAAGATCTGACAAAAGCATTTTCCTGTTTTCCTTATTTTGTACCGGAAAGCTGAAAGATCATAATTCCTGCCACCGCCAGAAGAAGTCCTCCTGCCTTTTTCCACGAGAATGGCTCCTGATCCATTCCGAAAAGTCCGAAGAGCTGGATCAGATAAGAAACCGCAAGCTGTGCAATCACAATCAATAACGCAGAACGTGCGGGTCCAAGGGCAGAAACGCTCTGAATGACTGTCCATGTGATCCCTGCCCCGATCACTCCTCCCAACAACATATAATGCGGTCTGACCTCCCATAAAGTTGAGACTGATTCCCGTCCCGTTGCCAACCAGACCACCACGCACAGTGCAAAAGCAGACAACTGTACCCAGCCGTTACTCACCCAGATCCCCGTTGATTTGGTCACCTGCGTATTAAAAACGCCCTGCACACTCATCAACGCACCTGATAAAAGTGCAATTAGAAAACCGGCCATCTTCCCATACCTCCTTTTGTATCCTTTTTGGCAAGATACTAAATAGTATGTACGACAGCCGGTTTCTTATTCGCCCTTTTCACTTCCGGGCAGATTCATTTCGGTTTCTTTTTTCTGTTTTCTTCTAAGCCAATGCCCGCTTCAGCTTTTCGATCATTTCATCAATATGCTTTTCTTCCACGATCAGTGGTGGAACAAAACGGATCACATTTCCCTGTGCCTGGATGATCAGGATTCCTTCCTCGATCGCCCTCTTATTCACTTCTGCAAGTGGCTTCGTCACTACAATTCCCTGCATCAGACCTTTGCCTTTACGCTCTGTCACGCAATCCAGTTCCTCTACCAGTTCGTCGAGTCTCTTTGTCAGATATGGTGCTACTGCATTAACATGATCCACGATATGATCCCGTTCAAAAATCTTGATCACAGTTTGACAGCGGTACATGCCAGCGGATTTCCACCGTAAGTTGCACCGTGGTCACCCGGCTGAAGTGAATATTTTGCAACTTCTTCCGTCATTGCAAAGGCTCCTACCGGGATTCCGTTTCCGATTGCTTTTGCCATGGTCAGGATATCTGGTTTCACTCCAAATCCCTGCCATGCAAACATAGAACCTGTTCTTCCCATACCACACTGTACTTCGTCACAGATCATCAGGATTCCATTCTCATCACAGATCTTACGGATTCCCTCCATGAACTCCTGCGTGGCAAGGTTGATTCCACCTTCTCCCTGAAGCGGCTCTAAAATGATTGCACAGGTCTTATCGCTCACCAGTGCCTTTACACTGTCAAGATCATTGAACGTAGCAAATTTCACTCCGGGAACTACCGGTTCAAACGGTTCTCTGTAGGAATCGTGTCCTGTCACTGATACAGCACCGAAGCTTCTTCCATGGAAAGAATTGTTCATTGCAATAAATTCATAGCGTCCGGTCTTTTTTGTATAGGCATATCTTCTTGCAGCTTTTAATGCACCTTCATTTGCCTCTCCGCCACTGTTGGTAAAGAAAACTCTGTCCATTCCTGAAATACGGTTCAGTTCCTGTGCAGCTTCTCCGCAGCTTTCATGATAATAAAGATTGGATGTATGATATAACTTGTCAATCTGATCTTTTAATGCCTGATTCAGTTCTTTATTGTCATATCCGAGACCTGACACTGCAAATCCTGCTGCAAAATCCAGATATTCTTTTCCTTCTGTATCATAAAGATACATTCCTTCACCATGATCCAATGCAATCGGGAAACGATTGTATACATGGATCAGATTTTCTTCTGCTGCCTGTATCTTACTGTTCACCATTGTAATACCTACTTTCTTTCCTGCTCAAAATTGCTGTACCGATTCCCTTATTGGTAAAGATCTCCAGGAGGAGACAATGTGGGATTCTTCCGTCAATGATATGTACCCTTGATACTCCGCTTTCAATGGCATCGATACAGTTCTGCAGCTTCGGAAGCATGCCTCCTCCGATATATCCATCTCCGATCAGATGCTTTGCCTCTTCGACTTCCAGCTCTGAGATCAGTGTAGACGGATCTTTCGGATCTTTGTAAACGCCCTCAATGTCTGTCAGGAATGCTAGTTTCTCTACCTGCATCGCACGTGCAATGGCACATGCCGCATCATCTGCATTGATATTGTAGGTATTATAATCATCATCCATTCCGATTGGCAGATGATCGGAAGAAAATCCTTTTCCAGAAGATCATAAAGGATCTGAGCATTGACCTGCTTGACATCTCCGACAAATCCGATATCTTCTCCATTGGAAAGCTTCTTTTCTACTTTCAGGAGTTCTCCGTCTTTTCCACTGATCCCGATTGCCCGCACACCTAGCTCTCTACAAGCTGGACAAGGCTTTTGTTGACACGTCCCAGTACCATCTCAGCGATCTCCATGGTCTCTTCGTCTGTTACACGCAGGCCATTGATAAACTGCGGTTCCTTTCCGACTTTTCCGACCCACTTACTGATCTCTTTTCCTCCGCCATGCACAATGATCGGTTTGAATCCACAAAGCTTCAGAAGTGTCACATCTTCGATCACATGACGTTTCAGTTCTTCGTCTACCATGCACTTCCACCATATTTCACAACAATGATCTTACGGTTAAAACGTTGGATATAGGGCAGTGCCTCAATCAGGACTTCTGCTTTCTCAAGATATTTCTGCATATTATCGTTCATTTTTTCAAATTTCTCCTTAACTTCTGTAATCTGCATTAATGTCGATGTATCCATGAGTCAGGTCACATCCCCAGGCTGTTGCTTCTGCTTTTCCTGCCTTCAGATCAGCCGTTGCCGTTACCTTTTCCTGCGAAAGGATCTCTGTTGCTTTTTCCTCACTGTAGTCCACGGCTGTTCCGTCTTTGATGATCTGCAGTTTTCCGGCTGTACTCTCGAAATACAGATCTACCTTTTCCGGATCGAACTTTGCACCCGAATATCCCATTGCACATAAAATTCTTCCCCAGTTGGCATCATGTCCCGCGATCGCTGCTTTTGTCAGATTGGAGCAGACAACCGACTTTGCGAGAGTCTTGGCCTGCTCTTTCGTCTTCGCACCGACCACTTTTACTTCAAATAATGCCGTAGCACCTTCTCCGTCTCCTGCCATCATCTTTGCCAGTGTCTCATTGACATAATGAAGAGCCTCCTGGAATACCTCAAATTCCGGTGTTCCTTTTTTGATCTTCTTATTTCCTGCCATTCCGTTTGCCAGCAGAAGAGCCGTATCATTCGTGGATGTATCTCCGTCTACCGAGATCATATTATAAGTTTCTTCCACATCATTGCTCATGGCTTTCTGCAGAGCTTTTCTTGAAATAACTGCATCCGTTGTAATAAATGCAAGCATGGTACACATATTCGGATGGATCATTCCTGATCCCTTTGCCATTCCGCCGATCGTTACCGTCTTATCTCCGATCTGGAACTGCACAGCAACCTCTTTCTTCTTTGTATCCGTCGTCATGATCGCTTTTGCTGCTTCTGTTCCGCTCTCAATGCCAGCCTTTTTCACTTTTGCAAGCTCTGAGATACCTGCTTTGATCCTGTCGATCGGAAGCTGCATTCCGATCACACCGGTAGATCCGACCAGCACGCCCGCTTCTTCGATTCCGAGTACCTTTGCCGCCTCTTTTGCTGTCTCCTGGCAGTACATCATTCCCTCTACACCGGTACATGCATTGGCAATCCCTGAGTTAATGATCACTGCCTGTGATTTCTGCTTATTCTCCACGATCTGCCTGTCCCATCTGACCGGTGCAGCTTTCACTACATTCGTCGTAAATGTTCCCGCAACCTTGCATGGCTTTTCACTGTAGATCAGTGCCATGTCCGTACGTCCCTGATATTTAATCTGTGCCGCCACTGCTGCTGCCTCAAATCCTTTTGCAGCCGTCACTCCGCCTTTGATCATCTCCATCGTATCCGCTTCCTTTCTCCTCACTGCCACCTGACCGGCAGACTTTTCTCACTGCTCATTAAATGCAGTTATATTTGCCTCATTCAATGTAAAATCATAATAATTCAGATCCAGACGTTCTGTCCATCCGATTGTATTCCAGAATGCATTTCCTATATCATTCTGGGTAAATGCGATCAGAGATACTTTATTGATCTTCTCTTCCTGCAATGCTTTCATGGCATATACGACCATGTCTTTCCCGATCCCATGTCTCCGGTATGCCTCATCCACACAGACATGATACAGACAGCCTCTTCTTCCATCATGTCCGCACAGGATACTTCCAACCACTTTTCCATCTTCAACGGCAACCACACTGGTCGTCGGATTTCTCTTCAGGAAACGCTCTACACCTTCCCTTGAATCATCAATACTGCGGATTCCGAATCCTTTGATCTTTTTCCACAGTGCATACACTCCGTCATAATCATCAATCGTCATTACACGTATCATCTATATACCACCTTTATCGCTTTACGGGAACATCGGAACTAATTCCAGTCCTTCTTCCTCCGGAAGACCGAACAGAAGATTCATATTCTGTACTGCCTGTCCTGCCGCACCTTTCACCAGATTGTCAATTGCCCCCATCATAATGATGCGGTTGGTTCTCGGATCGATCTTAAATCCGATATCTACATAGTTGCTGCCTTCTACCCATTTCGTCTCCGGGCATACATCCCGATCCAGCACTCTGACAAATTTTTCTTTTGCATAGTACTTATCATAAACTGCCTTTACTTCTTCATATGTAACTTCCTTTTTCAATGTCGCATACTCTGTCGCAAGGATTCCTCTGTTCATCGGCACAAGATGTGGTGTAAAGTTCAATACCACTTTTTCACCGGATGCATAGCCAAGCTGTTCCTCGATTTCCGGTGTATGACGGTGCGTTGCAACACCATACGCTTTGATATTCTCATTCACTTCACAATAGAGATTCGGAAGCTTTGCACCTCTTCCTGCTCCTGAAGTTCCGGACTTCGCATCTATGATCAAAGTACTCATATCGATCAGACCTTCTTTTGCGAGCGGATAAGCTGTCAGGATCGAGCAGGTTGTATAACATCCCGGATTTGCAACGATCCTTGCGGATTTTACCAGATCCCTGTTGATCTCACAAAGTCCGTAAACTGCCTCATCAATATACTGCGGTGCTTTATGTTCGATCTTATACCACTCTTCATATACATTGACATCTTTCAGACGGAAGTCTGCACTCAGGTCAATGATCTTCGTCTTGGACAGGATCTCCTCGCTGACCAGCGATGCACAAAGTCCCTGCGGCGTTGCCGTAAGGATCACATCTACCTGATCTGCCAGCTCCTCCATATTGTCATCCATGCACTTCGCATCTACAATCTGGAACATATTCCTGTATACATCTGCATACTTCTGATCTACATAGCTTCTGGAACCATACCATTTTATTTCTGCATCTTTATGTCCCATTAATATACGAACAAGCTCCCCGCCTGCATATCCGGTCGCTCCGATAATTCCGACTTTAATCATAATTCTTCTCAAGTCCTTTCATTTTTACTATGCTATGGTAACGTACTGCCATATGCCATATCGTTTTATGATATACCACCTTTTATAGGAAGTAAAGTATTTCCATTAAAAAAACTGTCTCTAAAAATTTGCCTCTCCTTTTCAGTCCATTCTCTGCTTTCATCTGGCATATCATGCGGTTTACTTGCATAATAATACATCTTTTATGCATATTATGCAAGTAGTATTTCAAAATAAGGGTGGACAGTCTTCTGGCACACCACTTTAACGGTTCTGCCTTTTCCTGTCTCACCCTTATATTTTTTCTGCTATTTTCTTATCTGTCCATTACCCAAAATAATATATTTGGTTGTTGTCAGTGCATTCAGTCCCATCGGACCTCTTGCATGAAGTTTCTGCGTACTGATCCCGATTTCTGCCCCAAATCCAAATTCAAAGCCATCCGTAAATCTTGTGGACGCATTCACATAAACTGCTGCCGCATCGATCTCATCCTGAAACTGCAATGCATTGGCATAATCTTTGGTAATGATCGATTCTGAATGTCCTGTATTATAACGGTTGATATGATCGATCGCCTCCCGGAGCGAATCCACTGTCTTAACTGAGATCACTGCGTCCAGGTACTCTGTTCCCCAGTCTTCTTCTGAAGCCGGATGATCTCTTTGCTCACTGCACAGGCTCTCTCGTCCCCACGTATCTCTACATTATGTGCTTTCAGCTTCTTCACGATCTCCGGCAATGCCTTTGAAAGAATACCGGAATGGATCACCAATGACTCACAGGCATTGCACACACCCATTCTCTGCGTCTTGGCATTCTCGATGATCTTGGCTGCCATCCTGATATCTGCAGATTCGTCTATATAAATATGACAGTTTCCTGTTCCCGTTTCAATGACCGGTACGGTGCTGTTCGCAACTACATTTGCGATCAGTCCTGCCCCGCCTCTTGGGATCAGGACATCAATCCAGCCATGCATCTTCATCATCTCATTGACAACTTTCCTGTCCGTATCCTCAACCAGAATGATCAGATCCTGATTCAGCTTTTCTTTTCTGAGACCGTCCTTCACTGCATGGACGATCGCCTGATTGGAATGAATCGCATCACTGCCGCCTCTGAGGATCACTGAATTTCCGGTCTTGAAGCAAAGTCCAAATGCATCTGCCGTCACATTCGGTCTGGACTCATAAATGATCCCGACCACTCCAAGCGGAACTCTTTTCTGCCCGATCCTAAGACCGTTCGGTCTCGTCTTCATGGATAGAACCTCTCCCACCGGATCATCCAGTGCTGCGATCTGCCTGAGGCCTTCTGCCATATCTGCGATCCGCTGTTCTGAAAGCTCCAGTCGGTCGATCAGCGACTTCTTCACGCCCTTTTCCTTTGCTGCTTCAATATCCTTTGCATTCGCATCCAGAATCAGCTGCTGCTCTGCTGCCAGCTCATCTGCCACTGCAAGCAGTCCCCGGTTCTTATCTGCTGTGCCAAGCTTCGCAGCACTTCTTGATGCATTTTTTGAACGCTTTGCCAGCATCTGCATATAACTTTCCATCATTCCGTCTCCTTTCAGTTTCTGATTGAAACCTATTTTATCATACCTGGATCCGGTCTGCAATCTCATTTCCCAGTACAAATCTCGTATCCTGTACTGCAATGATCACTCCGTCTGTCATCTTCCGGATCACCTGCACATCACAGCCTTCTTCTACATGATGACTGTGCAGAAACTCCAAAACTTCCGGAAGTCCGAACATCCACTTGATCGTATAGTTCTCTCCTGCTTTTGCATCCGATAACGCCTGCATGACAATCCCTCCTTTTTTCCATTTTAGAAAATATCCGCAGGGTTAGTCAATCATAATCTTTGTTGCTATTTTGCAACGGAAGTTGCCTTTCTGCAACCAATCTCAATTTCAGGTATTTTACAATTCTTTCATCCATATATCCCGCAAAAATCCACCATATTTTTCTTTTGTCAGCATTTTTTTATATCCCTGTCTTTTCACATTCTCCCTGCTGAATTTATTTTCCGGATGAACCGTACAGAGAAGATAACGATAACCCTCTTTGCGAAGCTTTCGCTCCGCAGTCTGCATCATTTCATATTGCAAATGCATTCCTCTGTATTCAGGAAGTACCACAACCGTATCCATAATTGCACACTCATACAACTGCCTGCCCTGCATACCGATATCGTACCCCAGATTTTCTTCTTCCATCCCCGGCAGGACAACAAAAAACATTCCAGCCAGTTGTCCGCTGCTGCAATCCTTTGCCACATACAGCCATCCCTGATCTTTCCTCATCCACCGGTCAAATTCTTCCAGGCTTTCTGCCACAAACCAGCTTTTTTCTTTCATCTTTTCTTCCGTACTCTGTACCAGTCGGACCGCTTCTTCCAGCGATTCTCTGCCCGCCCGGAAGATTTTTATTTTTTTCTTCTCCATCCCCTGCTCTTCTTAGCTCCTTCACTGTCTCATTGCTTTATTTTTCTGCTTTTCCGTTGCCCCTCTTTCACTGACCGCTTCTTTCTCTCCATCCAGCTTCAGGACTGCCCGCTGCTGTGCAGTATAGATAGAACTTCCTCCATTCATAAGATACGCAAGGATACATACAACTACCAGCGGAATTGCATTTTCTGTTCCAAATACTTCCAGTCCGATCATAACCGGAGCGAGCAGTGTATTGGTCGCACTGCCAAATACAGCCGCATAGCCAAGTGCTGCACAGACCACAGGGGAAATACCGAGCAGATTTCCTGCAAGGATTCCAAGTGATGCCCCGATAGAGAAAAGCGGTGTCACTTCTCCGCCCTGAAAGCCGATTGCCAGTGTCAGAACCGTAAATCCCAGCTTCAATATCCAGTCATACCCATAGATCGTTCCATTTTCAAAGGCCGCTGAAATAAGGTTCGTTCCCAGTCCACTGTATCTGCCTCCGTGAAAAAGGAACAAAAGAACTGCAAGAAATACTGCCACTGCTCCGATCCTTATGTATGGATTTTTTATGGCATTGCCCATCCGTTTTTTCATCCATTGCAGTGTTCCTGAAAAAAGTCTTCCGACCAGCCCGAACAAAATTCCAAGAACGATCAGACTCAGGATCACCTTTGTCTCTGACAGATCCAGCTTCTCACCGATCACTGCTGTAAACTTTTCCAGTCCCAGTATATGAGAGGTAAAAGCGGATGTGTAAGCACTGATCATCGCCGGCAGTAATGCTTCATACTGCATATATCCTGAAGCGATCACCTCCATTGCAAAAAAGACTGCTGCCAGCGGGGTCTGAAAAAGTCCTCCGAAACCTGCTGCCATTCCGGCAACCAGCATAATCCTGTCATTTTCCGGGCAGCGAAATTTTCTTCCTGCCTCGTGGGATATCACAGCACCGATCTGTACTGCCACTCCTTCTCTTCCCGCACTTCCTCCAAACAGATGCGTCAGCCATGTTCCAACGATCACCAGTGGAACAAGTGCCAGTGGGATCGATTTTCTTTTTTTCTGTCCGGTTTCCAGTACCAGCGTCATTCCTTTCAGACTTTCTTCACTGAACCGGTGATACATCCACACGATCAGCAGTCCTGCAACCGGAAGAAATGGCAGCAGATATCTGTAATGAGCTGTCCTGAAATCTGACAGCCATAAAAGTCCTCTTCCGAAGATTGTATCAATGGCACCGACTGCCACTCCGGTGACCAGTGCCAGAAC
>ENA-OQIO01001151-OQIO01001151.1-human-gut-metagenome-genome-assembly--contig:-NODE-1151-length-13284-cov-1.336323_pt1 | contig 13284 bp, 18 predicted proteins | sample MGYA00242573_ERZ504737 | MGnify/ENA primary metagenome ERZ504737 (study PRJEB26092, sample SAMD00036203) | human gut metagenome | host: Homo sapiens | study: EMG produced TPA metagenomics assembly of... | reverse complement strand
CGGAGTTTCGGCTCGAACCAGGTGGTCTTCGGAGGCATGATGTTGCCCGTATCGGCAATGTCGATGAGCTGCTGCATGGAAACAGGTAGAGTGCGAAAGCCGCCTTCATCTCGCCGCTATCGACACGCTTCTTCAACTCTTCCAGGCCGCGAATACCGCCGACGAAATCGATCCGTTTCGACGTCCGCAGATCCTTGATGTCGAGCAACTGGTCGAGTACCAGGTTCGACAGCACGGTTACGTCCAGCACTCCGATCGGATCGTTGTCATCGTACGTACCCGGCTTCGCCGTGAGGCTATACCACTGACCGTCGAGGTAGAGCGAAAAGTTGTGCAACTTCGAAGGGTGGTAGATCTCCTTGCCCTTGGGTTCCACGGTGAAATTCTTCTCCAGCGCCTTGAGGAACTGCTCGGTAGTCATCCCGTTCAGGTCTTTCACCACGCGGTTGTAGTCGATGATGCGAAGCTGGCTCGCAGGGAACGTAACGGCCAGGAAATAGCAGTATTCCTCGTTGCCGGTATGGTTGGGGTTGCTCTCCTGACGCTTCTTGCCCACACGGGCAGCGGCAGCGGTACGATGGTGTCCGTCAGCCACGTACAGAGCGGGAATACCTGCGAAAATCTCGGTGATACGGTCGTTGATCTTCTTGTCGCGGATCACCCAGAAATGGTGGCCGAAGCCTTCGGGAGCGGCCGTGAAATCGTAATCGGCCTTGTTGTTCTTCACGTAGTCGGCAACGATCTTGTTGATCTCGTCGTTGTCGGGATACGCGAAGAATACCGGCTCGAGGTTGGCCTGCTGAAGCTCGACGTGCTTCATGCGGTCCTCCTCTTTCTCGATGCGGGTCAGCTCGTGTTTCTTGATCTTGCCCGACCAGTAGTCCTCATAGTAGCAGCACATGGCCAGACCGTACTGGGTACGGCCATTCATCGTCTGGGCATAAATATAATAGTGCTCTTCGCCATCCTGCACCAGCACTTGTTGTCGCGCCACTTCTTGAAGTTCTCGACCGCTTTCTTATACACCTTTTCGTCATGCTCGTCGGCAATCGGATCGAAGTCGATTTCCGGCTTGATGATGTGGAGCAGCGAGCGCTCGGTAGCCTCAGCCTTGGCCTCCTGCGAGTTCAGCACGTCGTAAGGACGCGACGAAACCTCGGCAGCCAGCTCCTTCGGAGGACGGATACCTGCGAACGGTTTGATTTTTACCATAATATTCTCTCTTTATCGTTTGAAAATAAGGGGATATTTTTTATTATTTGTTCACCTGGAAGCGGGTATTGCCGGTCTTGAAGAAATCGACGATCTGGTTTGCAGCGGCCAAACCTGCGTTGATGTTCGCCTCCGCAGTTTCAGCACCCATCTTCTTGGGAGTAGCGAAGAAGCGCTTACCGAATTTCTCACTCATCTCGCGGCAGCCTCGGGAGCGATGTCGGTGATATATTTCAGATCTTCGCGCCCGGTCATCGCCTGGATCACCCTGCCTCGTCGATCACCTCCTTGCGGGCGGTATTCACCAAGGTAGCGCCTTTGGGCATCGAAGTCATCAGCTTGTGGCCGATTGATTTCTTGGTTTGCTCGGTAGCGGGAATATGCAGCGACAGGTAGTCGGCCTGTGCATAAAGCTCCTCGATGCTGTCCACCTTCTTCACGCCGTCAGCCTCGAATACCTTTGCATCGGTGATGAAAGGATCGAAAGCGATCACATTCATACCCAGCGCCTTGCCCTTACGACCGACGAGCTTGCCGACGTTGCCGTAAGCATGGATCGCCAGCGTCTTGCCTTTCAGCTCGCTGCCGGTACCCGGTGTGAACTGGTTGCGGGCCATGAAGACCATCATACCGAGCGCCAGTTCAGCCACGGCGTTCGAATTCTGACCCGGAGTATTCATCACCACGATACCTTTAGCCGTTGCGGCAGCCAAGTCCACATTGTCGTAACCGGCACCCGCACGAACGACGATCTTGAGATTCTTGGCAGCTTCGATCACCTCGGCAGTCACTTTATCGCTGCGGATAATCAGGGCGTTGGCATCGGCAACGGCTGCGAGCAGCTGGGCCTTGTCCGTATATTTCTCCAGAAGGGCTACTTCGTAACCGGCATCCGTAATGATCTTCTTAATTCCATCAACAGCCTTCTTTGCGAAAGGCTTCTCGGTTGCAATTAAAACTTTCATATCGTTGAATTTTATTTTTCGCTCCCCATGCCCGGCAGGGGAGGTAGTCCCATCCTCTTTCCGTTCATCGAAAACGTCCATTAATGTATAAAAATCTATGGCGCCGTCCTCCTTACGTTTCGGCGTAAAAGTAAAGAACTGCGCCATAGATCAAATCCGGTTAATTATTTCTTGTGGTTCTTCTCGAACTCCTGCATGCAGGCAACCAGCGCATCCACGCTCTCCTGCGGACATGCGTTGTAGATCGAAGCGCGGAAACCGCCCACCGAACGGTGACCCTTGATGCCGACCATGCCCTTCTCCTTGGCGAAAGCCATGAATTCAGCCTCCAGATCCTCGTGGCCCGGAGCCATCACGAAGCAGACGTTCATCATGGAACGGTCTTCCTTCACGGCCGTACCGACGAACATCGAGTTGCGGTCGATCTCGTTGTACAGCGTCTCGGCCTTCTTCTTGTTGATCTTATACATGGCCTCGACACCGCCCTGTGCCTTCACCACTTCAGGGTTTCGTGCATTACGAAAATCGGGAGTACGGGAGGCGTGTTGAACATCGAGTGGTTGCGAGCCTCTTCGGGATAGTGCGTAGCGTAATTGACCATCGTCTGCAACGGACGCTCCGAGCTGCCGATCAGATCCTTGCGGATGATGACGAACGTCACGCCGGCAGGACCTACGTTCTTCTGCGCACCGCCGTAGATCATACCGTACTTCTTCACATCGACCGGACGGCTCATGATATCCGACGACATATCGGCAACGAGCGTGATAGGAGAATCGATATCCTCGTGGATCTCCGTACCGTAGATGGTGTTGTTGGTCGTAATGTGGAAATAATCCGCATCGGTCGGGATTTTGTAACCTTTCGGAATATAGGTATAGTTCTTATCCTCGGAAGAAGCGACGATCTCCACTTCGCCGTAGAACTTAGCCTCCTTAGCAGCCTTCTTCGCCCAAACACCGGTCTGGAGGTAGGCAGCTTTCTTTTTCAGCAGGTTCGCCGGAACCTCGAAGAACTGAGTCGAAGCACCGCCGCCCAGGAACATTACGGCATAGTCGTCGGGAATGTTCAGGCAGGTCGCGCCACAACTGCTCGGTTTCGGCCATGATACGCTCCCAACCCGGAGTACGGTGAGAAATCTCCAGCAGGCCGATGCCTGTGTTGTCGAAATCACGGATAGCCTCAATGGCAGATTCTACCGCCTCTCTGGGCAATACGCAGTCCTGCGTTGAAATTGTGCTTTTTCATAAAACTTTAACAGTGATTAAATTATAGCTATTATTTCAGGTATTCTTCAAAATTGCACACAAATATAGGAATTATTTCACCAATCCGCCAAGGAAACCCGATAAATTTTCCCTGCACCGGAAAAGGGAGCGCAACAAGGCCGGAATTAAATTGTTTTTACTAAATTTGCACGAATTTAACCTTCGACGAAACCGACATGATAAAATCCATGACGGGCTTCGGCAAAGCCGAAGTCGCAATCCCCGATAAAAAAATAACGGTCGAGATACGCACGCTGAACTCCAAGCAGTTGGACCTCGCCGTCAAACTGCCTTCGGCCTACCGGCCCCTGGAATACGAAATCCGGCTCTGGCGGCGAAAGCTCTCCAGCGCGGTAAAGCCGATCTTTACATATCCGTAGAATCGACCGCCCGGCAGACGCGTGCCTGCATCGACGAAGAGCTGTTCCACTTATATTATAACCAACTGCTGAAAATCTGCCGGGAACAACCGGAAATCGGCACTCCGGGCAGCGCGGAGAACAATGCTCTCATCCAGTCGATCCTGCGCCTGCCGGACGTGGTATGCTCGCAGGAAGAAACTGTCGGCGACCGGGAACATGAAGCCGTAATGGAAGCCGTAGGGCAGGCGCTCGCCCATCTGGACGAGTTCCGCACGCAGGAGGGAGCAATTCTGATCGCCGATCTTTTGAAGCGCATCGACGGATCGAAGCGTACAAACAGGAGGTCATTCCTTTCGAAAAAGCCCGCACGGAAGCCATCCGCGCCCGCATCCGGGAGAGTTTGGCGCAGTTGCAGACCGAAGTAGATAACAACCGCCTGGAGCAGGAGATGATCTTCTACATCGAGAAACTCGACATCACCGAAGAGAAGGTCCGGCTCACCAATCACTGCAACTATTTCCGGGAGGTCGCAGCCTCCGAGGAGTGCGCGGGCCGCAAGCTGGGCTTCATCGCTCAGGAGATGGGCCGCGAGATCAACACGATGGGTTCCAAAGCCAACAACTCCGAGATACAGATCCTCGTGGTCAAGATGAAGGACGAACTGGAGAAGATCAAGGAGCAGGTTCTCAACATCCTATAACCGACGGCAGACGATGGGCAAGTTAGTGATATTCTCCGCTCCGAGCGGTTCGGGCAAGACCACGATCGTACGGGAGCTGCTCCAGCGATTCCCCCGGTTGGAATTTTCCGTTTCAGCCACCAGCCGGGCACCGCGCGGAAAGGAACGGAACGGCGTGGACTATTTCTTCCTCTCCCCCGAGGAGTTCCGCCAGGCCGTGCAGGAAGATAAATTCGTCGAATGGGAGGAAGTTTACAGCGGGACCTGCTACGGGACCCTGCGCAGCGAGATGGAGCGGATCTGGCAAAAAGGCAACGTAATCGTTTTCGACGTGGACGTGATCGGAGGGCTCAACCTCAAACGTATCTTCGGCGATCGGGCCTGCGCGATCTTCATCATGCCTCCCTCCATCGAAACTCTGCGCGAGCGGCTCGTCAAGCGGGGCACCGATTCTCCCGAAACCATCGAATGCAGAGTAGCCAAGGCGGAGTTCGAACTCACCAAAGCTCCCAAATTCGACCATGTGGTCATCAACGACGACCTTGCCCAGCCATCGAGGAGGCGACCCGCATCCTCTCGATTTCTCGCCCGATAGGATACCTGCAGGTAAAACGCGCTCAAAATCCGACGGATATGACTCCGAACCTGTTCCGGTGCTCTTCGCGGATCATTCCCGGCCCGGCCGGAACCGAACGAAAAAAATAAACGACAAAACAAACAATACCGTGAAACACGTAATGCTCTACTTCGGGTCCTTCAATCCGATCCACAAGGGCCACATCGCGCTGGCCGAATATGCGATCGAAAAAGGACTCTGCGACGAAGTCGTACTGGTGGTTTCTCCGCAAAACCCGCTCAAGCCCGCCGGACAGCAGGCTCCGGAGCTGGATCGCTTCTCGATGGCGGAAACCGCATGCGCCGCATCGAAATATCCCGACAAGATCAAACCGTCGGTCATCGAATTCATGCTCGACAAACCGTCGTACACGATCCACACCCTGCGTCACCTGACGGAGAACTACGGTACGCAGATGCGATTCTCGATCCTGATGGGCGACGACCTTGTGCCGCAACTGCCCGAATGGAAACAGTACCGCGAAATCATCGACAACTATCCGATCTTCGTCTATCCCCGTACCGGACAGCCGCTGCCCGACCTCGGAGGACGAATCACCCTCCTCAAAGGCGCACCGCTGTATCCGTACTCGTCGAGCGAGATCCGCGAGCGGCTCGGTCGCGGCGAAGATGTCGGCAACATGCTCCCCGAAGGGGTGATGCAATACATCCGGGAAAAAGACCTGTGGAGTCCGGCCAGCTACATCGCATCGCTGACCGCACGCCTCGAAGCGACTCCCGACGACGCCTCCCTCTACGTCGAACGCGGCCAGTGGCACTACCGCCGCAACGAATGGGGAGAAGCCCTCAACGACTTCAACCGGGCACTGCAAATCGATCCCGACCACCGGGAGCCCGGCAATTCGTGGAAATGACCTATGAAATTCTTTCGTTCCGGCATACGGACATCTACAACCCCTGATATGAAACGACTCAACATTGCCCTGATGGCGGGCGCGACTCCTCGGAACGGGAGATCGCGCTCCAGAGCGCCGCACAGATCGCATCGGCGCTCGATCCTGCGAAATACGACATAACCCTCATCGACCTGCACGGCCGCGACTGGCACTACACGTCGCCCGACGGACGGCAATGGCAGGTCGATAAAAACGACTTCTCGATCACCATCGACGGCGACCGCAAAACTTTCGACTACTCCCTGATTCTGATTCACGGCACACCGGGCGAGAACGGCCGTCTGCAAGGTTACCTCGACATGATGGGGATTCCGTACTCCTCCTGTTCGATGACCTCGTCGGTGGTCACCTTCGCAAAATTACGACCAAACGCACCGTAGCCGAATTCGGGATTCCGCTGGCCCGGGGCTTTTTCTTCGGCCGCGACAGTCGGATCGATCCGAAGGAGATCGTCCGCACGCTCGGCCTTCCCGTATTCGTAAAACCCAATGCCAGCGGCAGTTCGTTCGGCGTAACTAAAGTAAGAGCGAGGCGGATATCTTGCCGCCGTCGCCGAAGCTTTCACCGAGAGCGACGAATCCTGATCGAGGAGTGCATCCGGGGTCGGGAGATGGGATGCGGCATGCTGATCGCCAAAGGCAGGGAGTACATCTTCCCGATCACGGAGATCGTTTCCAAGAAAGAGTTCTTCGATTACGAAGCCAAATACACCGCCGGCTGCTCGGACGAGATCACCCCGGCGGACATCGCGCCCGAAATCAAGGCCGAACTCAACCGCCTGACGGCGCTGGCCTACAAAGCCTGCCGCTGCCGGGGCGTGGTGCGCGTGGATTTCATCGTCACGCCCGAGGGCAAGCCTTACCTGATCGAAATCAATTCGATTCCCGGCATGAGCGGCGGCAGCATCGTCCCCAAACAGGTACGCGAAGCCGGCATGACGCTCGGGGAACTGTACGACCTGATTATCGAAGACACTTATGATCGAGATAGACGATAAGATCGTCAGCGCCGACCTGCTGCGCGAATATTTCGCCTGCGACCTGGCGGCCTGCAAGGGTATCTGCTGCGTGGAAGGCAACGCGGGCGCACCGCTCGAAATGGACGAAGTCGATACGCTCGAAGAGGAATATCCCAACTATAAGCCCTACATGACGCCCGAAGGCATCCAGGCCGTCGAAGCGCAGGGATTTATGGTCGTGGACGAAGACGGGGACTACACCACGCCGCTGGTGGACGACGCCGAATGCGCCTATGCCTGCACGGAAGAAGGGATCACCTTCTGCGCCATAGAAAAGGCGTTCCGGGAGGGAAAAACGACTTTTCGCAAACCCATCTCCTGCCATCTCTATCCGATCCGCCTGATGAACTTCTCGAACGGCACGGTCGGACTCAACTACCACCGCTGGTCGATCTGCGAACCGGCACGCCAATGCGGAAAACAGCTCGGGATCCCGGTGTACAAGGCGCTTCGGGGAGCCGATCATCCGTCGCTTCGGCGAAAGAGTTCTACAAAGCGCTCGAAACAGCGGAGCAACTGCTCAAGAATCAATAGAGAAACAACGACACGAAATGAAAAACCGACATATCATCGCTGCCGCCTTGCTGCTGCTCACCACGACGACAGCGGCACAGGACCGCCATACGGAGACGGCCCTGGACACCGGTGAAAACCAGCAAACGGCACCGAATGCCGAACAGCTCCGCCAACAGATCGAAACGCTGCAACGGCAGCTCGACCTGCTCGAAAAGGGCAGGACACCCTGGCCGCAAAAAAACCCGCACTGCTTTCCGATCCCGTGGAACCTATCGCCAACATGAACGGAATCATCCCCCTGGACACGCTGCAAACGATCAACGAAGCGGTGAAAATCGTCATTTACAACGACAATTCGTGGAAATACGTCCGCGACAGAGAGTTTGTCAAGGACAGCTCGATCTACACCAAATACTGGGACACAAGCACGCTGTTCCCGTACAAGGAATATCCGCTGTCGGAGATGCCTGCTTCGCTTGCGATCGATCTGGTGGATTCGCTCAAGTGCTATCATTATCCCTACAAAGGCAGCATCCGCTCCAAATACGGCATCCGCTACCGCCGGCGCCATCAGGGAGTCGATATTCCGGTCAAAACGGGCGATCCCATTTATGCGACTTTCGACGGCCGGGTCCGCATCTCGGAGTATAACCGGGGCGGCTACGGCAACCTGATCATCGTGCGTCACGACAACGGACTGGAAACCTACTACGGACACCTCTCCGAACGGCTCGTGCAGAGCGGCGAATGGGTCGAGGCAGGACAGATCATCGGCCTGGGCGGTTCGACGGGGCGCAGCACCGGCCCGCATCTGCATTTCGAAACCCGTTATTACGGACAGGCTTTCGACCCGGAGCGTTGATCGACTTCGAATCGGGCATTCTGCGGCGTCAGACATTCCTGCTCAAGAAATCGTTCTTCGACATCCGGTCCAACGCCGGACAGGATTTCGACGACGAGGCGGAAGTGGAAAAGGCCGACAAGAAGGAGGCTGCGGAAAGAGCCGCCGTAACTTACCATACGATCAAGTCGGGCGATACGCTCGGCGCTCTCGCCCGACGGTACGGCACGACGGTATCGAAGCTCTGCTCGCTCAACGGCATCAAACCGACCACGATCCTGCGGCTCGGACGCAAGCTCCGGGTCCGCTAAACGAGCGGACGAGCCGGAACAGGGCGGGAAATGAAACGGGGAAGCCCCGTACAGGACGAAGTTTCCTTCAGGGGCAGACTGCGACCGGATTTCTACGGCCCGCTTCCATATTTCGGCAGAGTTTATACGTTCAAGTACCGCGACCGTTTTCCAGCCGATTTCAACGGCAGATCACGATCCCACGCCGACCCCGTTAATTCGTACGCCCCGAAGCACCCTCGAAAGGGATTTCGCGGAAAGGTCGAAATACATCGGACGATAGCGGCGGAGCCGTGCATCGCAGGACATCGAAAGACACGTGTACAGGGATTTTGCCGCAAACGAACCTTTCCGTTTGCAGAATCTATCTATTATACTTAATTTAGAGCACAGAAACATCGCGGGAGAAGCGTAGCCCGCAATGTCTAATGCCTGTTTCAGCCCGTGAAAGGGGAAGCTCGCGGTACGAGGGCCGCAAGCATTCCGGAAGAGACGCGTGGAAAAGGATCGAAGGCATACCGTTGCAGGCGACGATCGTTCAACCTAAAACCTACCTGATTATGAAAGCGCGTGTCTATTTATCGTTAGGAGCCTTGCTCCTGTTTCTGGCCCCGTTGGGCTGTTCCGATAAAGCGGAAAACACCTCCCCGGAAGCTCCGCCGGAAGAGCAGCCCATGCCGGAGCCGGAACCAGAAAAGCCGGAGTTCGTGGATAAGGGATACACGAATGGAAGAGAATATTGACGAAGAAGATCCAGACTGTTATTACACTTATTTCCGAATGCAGAATGCCAGTCAGGAGAATGTAATTTTCTTCATTTCAACAAAAATGAGTGCGAGCGGTGATCAGATCGTAATCGCCCCGGGAGAACAAGGGACTTGGTGGCAGACGATGGAGAAAATGCCGTGGATCGACGACAACGATGTGTTGGCGAAAAATCTGGATGCGTTGGGATTCGTTGAATTGTATTTCAATCCTGACTTGGAAGGAAGATTAAGCGGAATCTGTTGGCTGGAATTAGATACGTGCGCTCAATACTCTTTCTTCGAGCCAATGACCGAATCGCAACGCGGCACACCGCGCGATCAGTCGGCATGGGTGCTCGAAGAGTTCCCCGACCGCCCGAACGCCGTCCGTTGGACCTACCGGATTACCGACAAGGACTATAAGGAAGCCGTGCGTCAGACGCTCGAACGATGGGCAGACCGGACGAGGAAAAACAATAGGGCAAAAGCATTTGCGAAACAAGGCTTTTCCCGACTTATTTCCACACAAGCGGGCCGCAGTATCGCTACTGCGGCCCGCTTTTTACTGCCGATTCTTCCCGGCGGCACGGCCGTTTCGATATGGCTCTCGGATCATTTGGAATAATCGCGGGCGCCGAAAATCAGCGAACCGATACGCACCAGCGTCGCTCCGTATTCGAGAGCGATCCGGTAGTCGTGGGACATTCCGATCGAAAGGGTATCGAACTCCGGCCCGAAATAGGGCGACAACTCGCTCTTATACCGTTGCAAAGCGGCGAAATCCCGCCGGATGACCTGCTCGTCGCCGGTGTTGGTCGCCACGCCCATGACACCCCGCACCCGCAGGTTGGGCAGCCGTGCAAAGGCGCCGCTGCGAACGTATTCCTGCAATTCCGCCCACTCCCAGCCCGATTTGGACTCCTCGTCAGCCACGTGGATCTCCAGCAGTACGTCGATCGTACGGCCCGCAGCGGCAGCGGCTTTCTGGATCGCCTCGGCCAGCCGAACGCTGTCGAGCGAATGGATCATCGCCACGAAAGGCACGACCATCTTCACTTTATTGGTCTGCAAATGGCCGATCAGGTGCCATTCGATGTCCTTGGGAAGCTCCTCGTACTTCTGAGCCATCTCCTGAGGCCGGTTCTCTCCGAAAATCCGCTGGCCGGCTTCGTAAGCCTCCATGATCCGCTGGGCAGGGTAGGTTTTCGAAACGGCCACCAGCTCCACCTGCCCGGGCAAGGAGCTTTTGACCCGCAATATCCGATCTGCTATCGACATCCTACAATCTCTCCAATTTTACAGTGAAGTGACGCATCAATTCCGTCTCCCAGACGATTTTAACGCCTCGTTTTATTTCGTCACGACGATCGTAAACATTTTTTAGAGCCGCTGCGATTACATCCATATGATTGTTGGTATAAACACGCCGAGCGATACACAAGCGGAGCAGATCAAGGCCTCCAAAGCGATTTTCACGAGTTACAGGGTCACGGTCTGCGAGGATATAACCGATTTCACAACCACGGATACCGGCCTCCAAATACAACTCGATAGCGAGAGTTTGCGCAGGGAACTCTTCTTTCGGAACACTCGAGAGCACCTTGTCGGCATCGACAAACAGCGCATGACCTCCGACAGGTCTTTGATAGGGAATACCGTATTCATCCAAACGCGCCGCAAGATATTGAACCTGTTTGATACGTGTTTCGATATTATCAAACTCGGTATTTTCCTCAAGACCAACGGCCAAAGCCGCCATATCCCGGCCGTTCATACCTCCGTAGGTAAGATAACCTTCAAAAGGAATACAGAATTTTTTGCACCTTCATACCAGTCTTCATGCCTGGTAGCAATAAAACCGCCCATATTTACGAGGCCGTCTTTCTTGGAGGACATAGTCATGCCATCAGCCAAAGAAAACATCTCCTTTACGATCTCCTTGATGGTCTTGTCCGCATACCCGTCCTCCCGGGTCTTGATGAAATAGGCATTCTCCACGAAGCGTGCCGAATCGAAAATAACACGTTTGCCGTATTTGTCCGCAAGGGCGCGCACCTCCCGCAGGTTTTGCATGGAAACAGGCTGGCCACCGGCGGTATTATTGGTGACTGTCACGATGATGAAAGGAATTTTGTCCTTATATTGCTTCAGGGCTGTTTCCAGTTTTGCAGGATCGACATTGCCTTTGAACGGCACTTCCAATTGGGTGTCTTTCGCCTCATCTACAGTACAATCGACGCTACGGCTTACGGCTCTCTATATGCCCCTTTGTCGTATCAAAATGCGAGTTGCCCGGGACATATCTCCGTTATGCACCAGATGACTGAAAAGAACATTCTCTGCGGCTCGTCCTGATGGGTCGGAATTACATATTCAAATCCGGTCAGCCGGGTAATGGTATCTTTCAACAGAAAGAAAGATGAAGAGCCGGCATAACTCTCATCTCCCATCATCATCGCCGCCCATTGGCGGTCGCTCATCGCACCCGTACCCGAATCGGTAAGGCAATCGATATAAACTTGATCCGCTTTTAATTGAAATAAATTGTAGTGAGCTTCTTTGATCCATTTTTCACGTTCTTGTCGCGTACTTTTACGGATAGGTTCAACCATTTTAATTTTCCATGATTCAGCAAAAGGCAGTTCCATAATATAATTTTTTACTAATTAATAGAATTAAAAAAAAAGATTTTTTATTAGTACATACGATAACAAAGATAGTGAAATTTGCGATATTAAAAAAGAAAGAAGAAGTAAAAATTTGTTTTGATTCTTCTTTCTTTTACAGGCAGACCTACAGCACGGAGCGGGACAACCGCTCTTCCGGCCGGTAAGCCGGCGACGGCTACCAGCCGCCGCCCAGCGCCTTGAACAGATTCACATAATTGATATACTGTTGAGCTACGAGGTTCACATATTCCATCTGCGACTGGTACATGTTTCTTTCGGCGTCGATCACGTCAGATAGGCCGACATACCGTTGCGGTAGAGCGAATTGGTCATCGTGGCGATCTCGATATTGGCCCGGAGCAACCGGGCGTAATTCTCGGCCTGGCTGCGGTAGGTAGCGATGTCGAGCAGGCTCTTTTCCACATCGCCCAACGCTTCGAGCACGGTCTCCTCATAGGCGAACACGCTCTGATAATATCGCTCCCTGGCAACCTGCTCCTGCCGCTTGAGCTTGCCGAAATTAAAGATCGGCTGCACGAGCGACCCGACGGCCGACCACGCCCACGAATGACCGTCGGAAATACCTTCGATCGAACTGGAAACGATACCCCCGGCTCCGGTCAGCGTAATCGACGGAAAAACGCTTGCTACGGGCAAGCCCCACGTTCGCGGCCGCCTCATCCATGTTGAACGAAGCCTCCATGATGTCGGGACGCCGCTCGAGCAATTCCGAAGGAAGTCCGACGGGAATATCCATTACCTGATAATTGTCCAGCAAGGCATCGTCGAAAGTTCGTCCCCGAAATAGGAGGGATTCTCGCCGAGCAGGACACAAAGGGCCAGACGCGACTGCTCGACGGCACGCTGATACTGCGGAATATCGGCCTCGGCCTGATAGACGAGGCTCATGGCTTGCTGAAGGGCCACGCCGTTGGACATGCCGTAACGGGCGAGCGAATCCACGAGCGCCGCCGACTCCCGGCGCAGCACATAGCTCTGCCGGGCGATCCGCAGGTCGCGGGTGTATTGAAGCACGGTAAAATAGGAGGTGGCGACTTCCGCCGTCAGCGACAGCATCACGCCCCGATAGCCCCACTCCGAAGATAGAGAGCTGCCTTAGCCGCCCGGTTAGCGCTGCGGAGTGTTCCGAAAAGGGGTACTTCCCAGGAAATCGACGGTTCGATCG
>ENA-OQIO01001149-OQIO01001149.1-human-gut-metagenome-genome-assembly--contig:-NODE-1149-length-13293-cov-2.015267_pt1 | contig 13293 bp, 13 predicted proteins | sample MGYA00242573_ERZ504737 | MGnify/ENA primary metagenome ERZ504737 (study PRJEB26092, sample SAMD00036203) | human gut metagenome | host: Homo sapiens | study: EMG produced TPA metagenomics assembly of... | reverse complement strand
CGCACAACGGCTGCTGGACGGACTGGACACTGTGGACTGGACTGATTCACTGAAAGAAACACAGCGTAACTGGATTGGACGCTCGGAAGGTACGGAAGTACAATTCAAAGTGAAAGACAGTGATATTGAATTCACTATCTTTACTACCCGTGCAGATACCATGTTCGGTGTAACCTTCATGGTACTGGCGCCCGAAAGCGAACTGGTTCCCCAACTTACTACTGAAGCACAGAAAGCCGAAGTGGAAGCCTATCTGGACCGCACCAAGAAACGTACCGAACGCGAACGCATCGCCGACCGCCGTGTGACCGGCGTATTCAGTGGTTCGTATGCTGTCAACCCGTTCACCGGCGACGCCGTTCCCGTATGGATTAGCGACTATGTACTGGCCGGATATGGTACAGGCGCTATCATGGCGGTTCCTGCCCATGACAGCCGTGACTATGCTTTTGCAAAGCATTTCAACCTGCCTATCATTCCACTGGTAGAAGGTTGCGATGTAAGCGAAGAAAGTTTCGATGCGAAGGAAGGAATCGTTTGCAACTCTCCGAAAGCGGGGGGAACTCCTTATTGCGATTTGACGCTGAATGGCCTGACTATCAAAGAAGCCATTGCTGCTACCAAGAAATATGTGAAAGAGCATAATCTGGGCCGTGTGAAAGTCAACTTCCGTTTGCGTGATGCGATTTTCTCTCGCCAGCGTTATTGGGGTGAACCGTTCCCGGTATATTACAAGGACGCATGCCGTATATGATTGACGAAAGCAGCTTCCGCTGGAACTTCCTGAGGTCGCTAAGTTCTTGCCTACAGAAAGCGGAGAACCTCCTTTGGGACACGCAACCCGTTGGGCGTGGGATGTAGCCAAAGGTGAAGTAGTAGAAAACACGAAGATTGATAACGTGAATGTATTCCCTCTGGAATTGAATACCATGCCGGGATTTGCCGGTTCCAGCGCATATTATTTGCGTTACATGGATCCGCATAACAATGAAGCGCTGGTTTCTGAGAAGGCAGACCATTACTGGCAGAATGTAGACCTTTATGTAGGAGGTACGGAACATGCTACCGGTCACTTGATTTATTCTCGTTTCTGGAATAAATTCCTATTCGACTTAGGCATCAGCATCAAGGAAGAACCGTTCCAAAAACTGGTGAATCAGGGAATGATTCAGGACGAAGCAACTTTGTATATCGTATCAAGGATACCAATACTTTGTGTCATTGGGATTGAAAGACCAGTATGAAGTAACTCCGTTGCACGTAGATGTAAACATTGTATCGAATGATGTACTGGATGTGGAAGCCTTCAAGAACTGGCGTCCGGAATACCATAATGCAGAGTTTATTTTGGAAGATGGCAAGTATATCTGTGGTTGGGCGGTTGAAAAGATGAGTAAGTCCATGTATAACGTGGTGAACCCGGATATGATTGTAGAACGTTATGGAGCAGATACATTGCGTATGTATGAAATGTTCCTTGGCCCGGTAGAACAGTCTAAGCCATGGGATACCAATGGTATTGACGGAGTACACCGCTTCCTGAAGAAACTTTGGAATTTGTTCTATGACCGTCAGGGTGCTTTCTTGCCTGTTGAAGGAGAAGCTACCAAAGAAGAACTGAAAGCCATTCATAAACTGATTAAGAAGGTGACAGGAGATATTGAGACCTTCTCTTACAACACTTCTATCAGTGCCTTTATGATTTGTGTCAATGAATTGACTTCATTGAAATGTCGCAACAAGGCTGTGATGAGCAATCTGGTTGTGCTTCTGGCTCCGTTTGCTCCGCATTTGGCAGAAGAATTGTGGGAAGCTTTGGGCAATACCTCTTCTGTATGCGATGCACATTGGCCGGAATTCAATGAGGAATATTTGAAAGAAGACAGTGTAAAATATACTATTTCTTTCAATGGTAAGGCTCGCTTTACAATGGAGTTCCCTGCCGATGCAGATAATAATACCATCCAGGCTGCTGTACTGGCTGAAGAACAGTCACAGAAGTGGATTGAGGGCAAGACTCCGAAGAAGGTGATTATTGTACCGAAGAAAATTGTAAACATTGTACTTTAGCCTATTAAATGCTCGTCGAATGACAGGAGGTACCTCCTGTTCATTCCGGATTGTTTTTATTGTCTATGGAAGCTTTATTAAAGAAAAGTTGGGCCGGGAGTCCAGAGACTATTTGGCCATAACCTTCGGGCTGATTTGTTATTCCATTGGCTGGGCTGCATTTATGCTTCCCTATCAGATTACTACCGGAGGGGTAACGGGTATTGCGGCAATTATCTATTATGCCACAGGCATAGAGATTCAGGTCTCTTATTTTGTGATTAATGCTATATTCCTGGGTTTTGCCTTGAAAATTTTAGGGCTAAATTTAGTATTAAGACCATCTTTGCCATTTTTATGCTGACCTTCCTGCTCTGGTTCTTTCAGATGATTTTAAAAGATGAGAGTGGAAACCTTCCTCAGTTGCTAGGTCCTGGTCAGGATTTTATGGCTTGTGTGATAGGTGCTGGTCTGCTGGGTTTTGGAATTGGTATCGTATTCTGTAACAATGGAAGTACGGGTGGAACGGATATTATAGCCTGGATTATTAATAAATATAAGGATGTTACGCTGGGGCGGATGATGATGTATTGTGACATCGTAATCATTTCATCCTGTTATTTTATTTTTCACGACTGGCGTAGGGTGTTGTTCGGCTTTTGTGTCTTGTTTGTGATGAGTATCGTCATTGACTATGTGATTAACAGTACGCGTCAGTCTGTGCAGTTCCTGATATTCTCACGCAAATATGAGGAAATAGCCGAGGGGATTGCGACAAAGATTGATCGTGGGGTGACTTTACTTGATGGAAAAGGATGGTACAGCAAACAGGAAATAAAGGTAGTAGTGGTTTTGGCTAAAAAACGGGAATCACTCGATATCTTCCGGTTAGTAAAGGATATTGATCCGAATGCCTTCATTTCACAAAGCAATGTAGTTGGAGTATATGGTGAAGGCTTTGATAAGCTTAAAGTAAAATAAACTTTTCCCTTAAAAAACTAAAATAAAATAAGTTTTTTTCGATTAATTTGGCTTATCGGAAAAACTTATTTTATTTTGTATCTGATATTACGATACTTGAATCTATAACGTGAAAAATATGTCAAAAGTCACTCTGATGATGTTACTGGCCTTTTTACTGACTTATGGAAATCATGCGTCGGGCAGTAGTTTATCTCAAATCCATCAGCTGCATGCTGGATGGGAATTTTCAATGTACGGTACTAATGAATGGTTGTCTGCACAGGTGCCGGGCACGGTGCATCAGGACCTGATAGCTCATGATAAATTGCCTGATCCTTTTTATGGCATGAATGAGCAGAAAATACAATGGGTAGAAAAGGAAGACTGGTTGTATCGCACTTCATTTGTATTGACAGAAGAGCAGCTGCATCATGAAGGGGTGTATTTGGTTTTTGAAGGGCTTGATACCTATGCAGATGTTTTCTTAAACGGTTCTTTGCTGCTGAAAGCAGATAATATGTTTGTGGGGTATCGGGTTCCTGTCAAGTCTGTTTTAAGAAAAGGAGAAAACAAGCTTGTAGTACGTTTCCGTTCGCCCATTCGGGAAGCGATGCCACAATGGGAGAGTAACGGGTTTGATTATCCGGCTGATAATGATCATTATCCACAGAAGCTAAGTATTTTTACTCGTAAGGCACCTTATTCCTATGGATGGGACTGGGGTATCCGTATGGTGACTTGTGGCATTTGGCGGCCGGTGTATCTGCAGTTTGCGGATCGGGCGGTAGTGGAAGATTATTTCGTGCACCAGCAGTCAGTCAGCGCCGAACGGGCAGAGGTAGACAATCGCTTAGAAATAAACAATATTAGCAATCATACACAGCAGGCTGTGGTACGTGTGACGTACAGTTATACGGGTGAACCAGATAAGAACGTGGAGCAGACGGTGGAATTGCAGCCGGGACTTAATCATATTTCTCTTCCTGTAACAGTGGAGCAGCCACATTTGTGGATGCCTAACGGTTGGGGAGAGCCTGCGTTGTATATGTTTGAGGCTTCAGTGTCGGTAGACGGGCAGGTGGTGTCACAGAAGAGTCACCAGATTGGCCTGCGTTCGATACGTGTAGTGCAGGAGGAAGACAAGGACGGCCAGAGTTTCTACTTCGAAGTGAACGGGGTACCGATGTTTGCCAAGGGTACGAACCTGATTCCGTCGGATGCGCTGCTGCCGCGTGTTACGCGCCAGCGCTACAGCCGTTTGTTGGAGGATGTGCAGTCATCCAATATGAATATGATTCGTGTGTGGGGTGGCGGTATCTATGAGGACGATGCGTTCTTTGAGGAAGCCGATAGGCGCGGCATTCTGGTGTGGCAGGACTTCATGTTCGCTTGCCACCACTTATCCCCATGACCCGGCCCTTTCTGCGTCGTGTAGAAGCGGAAGCGGAATATAACATTCATCGTCTGCGCAACCATGCGTCGCTGGCCATGTGGTGCGGTAATAACGAGATATACGAGGGTATACGCTACTGGGGATGGGAGGAGAAATATTCGTCCGAGTCTATCAGCAGATGCAGGAGGGATACGACGTGCTGTTCCGTCAGCTTTTGCCGCAGAAGGTGAAAGAATTTGATCCGGGGCGCTTCTACCTGGAAGCTCGCCGCTGGAGGCCAACTGGGGCAGACCGGAGAGCTGGAAGGTGGGCGACAGCCATAACTGGGGCACGTGGTACGGTCAGAAGCCTTTCGAGAGTTTAGATAAGGAGATACCGCGTTTCATGAGCGAGTACGGCTTTCAGGCCTTTCCGGAGATGAAGACCATCCGCACCTTTGCTTCGCCCGAGGATTATGAGCTGGAGTCGCCCGTAATGAATGCGCATCAGAAGAGCACGATAGGGAATGCCTTGATTAAGAAAACCATGAGCCTGTATTATCCGGTGCCGGAGAAGTTTGAAGACCTGGTGTACGTGGGGCTGGTGCTGCAGGGCCACGGCATGCGCCGGGGCATGGTGCGCACCGCCGCAATCGTCCGTACTGCATGGGCAGCTTGCCCTGCAGCTGAACGACAGCTGGCCCGTGGTGTCGTGGTCGGCCATCGATTATTACGGCAACTGGAAGGCCATGCAGTATCACACGCGCCGTGCCTTTGCGCCCGTGCTGGTGGATGCCATCCGCCAGGGCGACAAGCTGCGCTTTTATGTGCTGTCCGACTGCCTGCAGACGGAGAACGTGACGCTGCACCTGGCGCTGACGGACTTTCAGGGAAGGGTGATGCGCCGCCATCGGGTGGAAGGGATGCTGCCGGTAAATGCTTCGGAGGTGTTCTTTGAAGAAGACTGGCAGAAGGCGTTTGAGGGCTGTGACACTACGGCTTCGTTCATCCGCATGACGCTCAGGGGTGCGGACGGAAAGAAGGTACTTCGGACGAGGTGTTCTATCCGGTGTATCCCAAGGAGCAACGCCTGCCTAGGCTGAAATTGCCTGCCGTAAGGTGAAGAAGGGCGGGGTGGTGGAACTGACGCTGAAATCGCGTGTGCTGGCGCGCGACGTGTTCGTGGAGGTGCCCTTGCAGGGGGCGCGTTTCTCCGACAATTTCTTCGACCTGCTGCCGGGCGAGACGAAGCGCATCACGGTGTCTTCGGCCGACGGTTCTCCGCTGGAGGACGTTTCCGTGGTGATTCACCAGCTGGCCGATGTGAGGGAATAAAATCTGATTACTAATCTTTTATATGTATTGATTATGAAACCATTTTCAAAAATGAATTGTATGGGGCTGGCATTTGCCGGAATGCTGATGGCCTCGTGTGCGGACAGTCCGACGGCGGTGGCCGACTATCAGGTGGTGCCCATGCCGCTGGAGATTACGGCGGCATCGCAGGGTTCGTTCCTGCTGAAGAGCGGGGAAACTATCTGCTATACGGCAGGGAATGAAAAGATGAAGAAGAACGCCGAGTTCCTGGCGGCTTTTATCAAGGAACAGACCGGCATCGCGCTGAAGGTGGCGGAAGGTGATGGGGAAGAGGGCATCGTGCTCCGCCTGGGGCTGGAGGCTGATTCTCCGGAAGCGTACCGGCTGAAGGTGGACGACCGCAAGGTGGAGATTTCCGCTCCTTCGGAAGCGGGTGTGTTCTATGGCATCCAGACGCTCCGCAAGTCGGTGTCGGTGCATGAGGGGGCCGGAGCAGTGGAACTGCCGGCAGTGGAAATCAACGACTCGCCGCGCTTCAGCTACCGTGGTATGATGCTCGATGTGGGCCGTCACATGTTCAGCATGGATGAAATCAAGACGTACATCGACATGCTGGCCTTGCACCACATCAACCGCTTCCACTGGCATCTGTCGGAAGACCAGGGATGGCGTATCGAAATCAAGAAGTATCCCAAGCTGACGGAAATCGGCTCCAAACGCAGCGAGACGGTGATCGGACGTAACTCGGGTGAGTATGACGGCAAGCCTTACGGCGGTTTCTATACGCAGGAACAGGCCCGGGAAATCGTGGCTTACGCGGCAGAACGCTATATCACGGTCATTCCGGAAATCGACCTTCCGGGTCACATGCAGGCGGCGCTGGCGGCTTATCCGGAACTGGGATGTACGGGCGGTCCGTATGAAGTATGGCGCATGTGGGGTATTTCCGACAACGTGCTTTGTGCGGGTAACGACAAGACCATCCAGTTCATCAAGGATGTGCTGGCGGAAATCATCGACATCTTCCCGTCGGAATACATCCATGTGGGTGGCGACGAATGTCCGAAGGTGAAGTGGGAGACTTGTCCGAAGTGTCAGGCACGTATCAAGGCGCTGGGCATCAAGGGCGACAGCAAGCACTCGAAGGAGGAATACCTGCAGAGCTACGTGATACACGAGCCGAGAAGTTCCTCACCGAGAACGGACGCAGCATGATTGGCTGGGATGAAATCCTGGAAGGCGGTCTGGCTCCGAATGCCACGGTGATGTCGTGGAGAGGGGAAGCCGGTGGCATTGAAGCGGCCCGTCAGCAGCACAATGTCATCATGACGCCGAACACGTACCTGTATTTCGACTATTATCAGGCAAAGGATACGGACAGTGAACCGCTGGCCATCGGCGGCTATCTGCCTATGGAACGGGTGTACAGCTACGAACCGATGCCGTCTGCCCTTTCTCCGGAAGAACAGAAGTTCATTACCGGTGTGCAGGCGAATCTCTGGACGGAATATATCCCGACCATGGCACAGGCACAGTACATGGTATTGCCGCGTATGGCTGCGCTTTGTGAAACGCAGTGGAGCGCTCCTGAAAAGAAGCAGGATTATCAGGGATTCCTGAAACGTACGGCTCGTCTGACCAGGATTTACCAGCTGAAGGGATGGAACTACGCGACGCATATCTTCGATGTGAATGTGCACATCGCTCCCAACACGGAAACGGGCAAGCTGGATGTAACGGCAAGCACCATCGACGATGCACCTGTGTACTATACCCTCGACGGTACGGAACCTACCACTGCTTCGTCCAAGTATGAAAACGGACTGACCATTGATGCGGCATGTGTGCTGCGCATGATGGCCGTGCGTCCGGAAGGCAACTCGCGCATTACGCGTGACAGCATTGCGTTCAGCAAGTCTACGGCGAAACCTATCACTATGTTGCAGCCTATCAATAAGCCTTACGAGTTTAAGGGTGCCACTACGCTGGTAGACGGTATGACGGGCGACCGCAACTACAAGACCGGACGCTGGATTGCTTTCTACAAGAATGACATGGAGGCGGTGATCGACTTGAAGGAGGCTACCGAAATCAGTTCCATGACCCTGCGCACTTGCGTGGAAAAGGGCGACTGGACGTTTGATACCAGAGGCATTACCGTAGAGGTGTCGGACGACAACAAGACTTTCAAGAAAGTGGCTTCGGAAGCTTATCCGGCTATGAAGGAAACGGATGCCAACCAGATTTATACCCATACCCTGACGTTTGACCCGGTAAAGACCCGTTACGTGAAGGTAACGGCCTTGTCCGAAAAGAATATCCCGGCATGGCACGGCGGCAAGGGCAATCCCGGATTCTTGTTTGTAGATGAAATCGTATTGAACTGATGGCGCATAGCCTTCGTGATAAAGGCCTGGTCTCCTGAGGGAAGATCAGGCTTTTTTTATCGGCTTTTTGGGGCCGTTAGTTGAAATACTGTCGGGCGATGTGTATCTTTGCGCAGAAATGTATAATTGTCAAGAAAAAGTTCAACATGAAAAAGAAACTGGTTTTTGCTACTAACAATGCCCATAAACTGGAGGAAATACGTGCCATTCTGGGAGATAAAGTGAAAGTGCTGAGTTTGAAAGATATCCGTTGTGAGGCCGATATTCCGGAAACGGCGGATACGCTGGAGGGAAATGCCGCGCTGAAGGCGGAATATATTCATGCGCATTATGGCATGGATTGCTTTGCCGACGATACCGGTCTGGAGGTGGAAGCGCTGGACGGGGCTCCCGGAGTGTATTCGGCGCGTTATGCGGGCGGTGAAGGTCACGACTCGGAAGCCAACATGAAGAAGCTGCTGGCAGAACTGAAAGGCAAGGAGAACCGGAAGGCGCAGTTCCGCACGGCCATCTGCCTGATAGAAGGAGGAGAAAAGCACTTGTTCGAAGGCATTGTGAAGGGAGAAATCATCCGGGAGAAAAAAGGAAGCTCCGGCTTCGGCTACGACCCGGTGTTCGTGCCGGAAGCTATGCCGAGACTTTTGCGGAGATGGGGGCTGAAGAAAAGAACAGGATCAGTCACCGGGCAAGAGCCGTACAGAAGTTGTGTGACTATCTGAACAGTAAATAAAGCAGAAAAAAGGCTGTGGATTATTTCTACAAATGTGCAGAAATTCCACAGCCTTTTCTTTTTCTTAATCGCGTGTAACTTTCTTGTAATTCAATTTTTTAAAAAATTAAAGTATAAAAAGGCTGTTTTTGGCGTGTGTTTTGCGAAGTATTCTACGGAATTACAAACAAAAATCGTCAAAATGCAAAGAATCAGACTTTTAGTTTTATTGCTGCTGTGTGTGGTGTGTCAACAGACTTTTGCACAACAGCGTATCCTCAGCGGATTGGTTATCTCAGCTGAAGATCACGAGCCGCTTATCGGTGCTACGATTTCCGTACAGGGAAACGAGGCGCATGGGGTAGTGACCGACATTGATGGAAAGTATACATTGGAAGTGGGACCGGATGACAAGATTCTGGTCGTGGCTTACCTGGGTATGAAAACTCAGTTGATAAAGGTTCCTAAGAAAGAACACCTGAACGTGGTGCTCCAGCCTGAAACCATGAACCTGGAAGAGGTGGTGGTGACGGGATACGGTAATTTCACCAAGTCTTCTTTTACGGGGTCTGCCAATACCCTGAAGGGAGACATGATGAAAGACATCCCCGTGATGAGCGTGGAGCAGAAGCTGCAGGGAATGACCATGGGCGTGTCTATTACCAGCAGTTCCGGACAGCCGGGAGCTAATCAGAGCATTCGTATCCGTGGTATGGGCTCGTTCAATGCCTCTCAGGAACCGCTGTTCGTGATCGACGGGGTGCCGGTCACTTCCGGTAGCCTGAGTGCCGGAGGAGCCGATGCGGCCTATATGAACAACTCCAAAACCAATATCATGAGCACGCTGAATCCGGCCGATATTGAAAACATTACGATTATCAAGGATGCGGCGGCAGCCTCTCTGTATGGTTCGCGTGCAGCCAATGGCGTAATCCTGATTACGACCAAGAAAGGAAAGGCGGGCAAGGCACAGGTTTCCTTTAACATGTCGGGAGGTTTCTCGAATGCGGCGGTTGATTTCCGTCCGACACTGAACGGCGACCAGCGCCGTGAACTGTTGTACGAGGGCCTGGTGAACTACGCTACTGACAAGCAGATGGCAGACCCTACCGGCTATGCAGACGGTGAGATTGACAAGTATGCGTCTGTGCCTTCCATGGGCTATACCGACTGGAGAAAGGAACTGCTTCGTACCGCCATCCAGCAGGATTACGAGGCATCTGTATCCGGAGGAAACGAGAAGACCACTTTCTATGCCTCTTTGGGCTATAACAGCCAGGAAGGACTGGCCAAGAACTCCAGCCTGGATCGCTACTCCGCCCGTCTGAACATGACCCAGAAGGTAGGCCGGTACGGTGAGGTAGGCGCCAACATGATGTTTACCCAGATGAACCAGGAGATGAACGAAGAGCGTGGCTCTGCCATCAACCGTATTTGTGTGTGGCAATGACCATGACTCCTCCATGCTGGTGAGAGATGAAGCCGGAAATTATGTGGGAGCGTACGACGGTACACAGTTGAACCCGCTGCGTGATATTCTGACGGACTATAACCGCACGCGGATGACGCGTATGTTCTCCACCGGCTATGCGGCTGTAGAACCGATAAAGGGCCTGAAAATAAAGGAAACGTTAAGCTATGATTATACCATCCAGAAGGACTCGCGCTACTACAATCCGTTGAGTTCTGCAGGACCGAAGAGCGGTTCCGATGCACAGTCCTCCAAAGGATTCATCGAATATGGGAAGCTGATTTCTTCTACTTCGGTGAATTACGTGAAGACCTTTGCGCAGAAGCACCACCTGGATGTCTTGGCTGCGTATGAAGTGGAAAGCTACCAGACGGATAAGGCATCCGGCGAACGTTCCAAATTGCCGTCGTATGTAGGGCTTACTGAACCTGATAACGGAGCAGTGTTGAACAGCTTCGTTTCATCAACGCAGGATTATCGTATGCTGTCGTATATTTCACGTTTGAACTACGATTATGACGACCGTTATTATGTGGCAGGAAGCTTCCGCCGCGACGGTAGTTCCCGTCTTTCACCCGATAACCGCTGGGGAAATTTCTGGTCCGTATCGGGTATGTGGCATGTGAGCAACGAAGCGTTCATGCAGCCTGTGAAGCACATTCTGAGCGATTTGAAGATTCGTGCCTCTTACGGTGTGAACGGTAACCAGCCAGGCTCTCTGTATGGCTATATGGGATTGTATTCTTTGGGACAAAGCTATATGGGAGGTTTGGGTTCTTATGAATCTTCTATCTCCAACCCCAACTTGGGATGGGAAAAGAACTATAACCTGAACGTGGGACTGGACGTGTCGTTCATCAACCGCATTTTCCTGAGCGTGGAATACTATAACCGCGATACGAAGGATTTGCTGTACAGCCTTCCTATCAGTGCCACCACCGGATTTACGAACTACCTGAGCAATGTGGGACAGTTGAACAACCGGGGTGTGGAACTGGAACTGCGTACCATCAACTTCGCCAATGACAACTTTAACTGGACCACGGTCTTCAATCTGAGCCACAACAAGAACAAAATTGTGTCACTCAACGGACAGCTGGAGCAGTCAATCGAGGGCACATGGTTCATCCACAAAGTAGGATTGCCCTACTACACCTTCTACTTAAAAGAATACGCCGGGGTAAATCCGGATACAGGTAAGGCCATGTATTACCGTAACCAGGAAATACCTCAGGAAGACGGTTCGGTGATTGTAGACCGGAGCCTGACGGAGAGTGCCAGTGAGGCGCAGGCCATTCCTTATAAGTCGGTTAACCCGAAAGTGTCTGGCGGTCTGACGAACATGCTGAACTACAAATGGCTGGACCTGAGCTTTACGCTGACCTATTCCTTGGGCGGATATTCTTATGATAAAACTGGCACCTATATAGAGAATGGTACCAAGAACATTTATGATTCAAGATATAATCTTCCGGTATATGCCATGGACCGTTGGCAGGAGCCGGGCGACCAGACCAATGTACCGCGCTTTGTGTATGGGGAAGATGCCGGACCTCAGAACTCTTCGCGCTATATTCACAGTACCGATCATCTGCGTCTGAAGAACCTTACGCTGGGATTCACGCTTCCTTCCGAATGGACCCGCAAGGCCCTGATAGACAAAGCCCGCATCTATTTCTCAGGCAGCAACCTGCTGACATGGGCTAAATGGAAACAGTATGACCCCGAAACTCCGGTCAACGGAGAAGTGTTCTGCGAGGCACCTGCCATGCGTACCTTCAACTTCGGCGTACAATTAACTTTCTAAAAACGAATTGGATTATGAAACCACTCTATATTTATTTTCTTGCCGCCTCACTGGCATGTACCTCTTGTTCGGACAGCTGGCTGGACCTGAATCCGTCCACGTCCGTACCCACCGACCAGGCTTTCTCTTCTTTGGAAGATGCCCAAAGCGCATTAAACGGCATTTATAGGCTGGCGTCAGCACATAGTTATTATGGTGACAATTTCTTTTATTTTGGCGATTGCCGGGCTGCGGATGTGCAGGCTCGTATGACGAAAGGAGACGGACGTAGGGTTTCACCTTATTATGAGTATAACGTGAAGGCTACTGACAGTTTTAATTCAAGCCTGCCGTGGAATCAGGTCTATAAAGTGATTCGACAAACCAACAATCTGATAGCTGCAACTGAAAGTGGGTTGATAAAAACTACTGATGAGGCTGCTCTGAATGAGATTAAGGCTCAGGCCTTGGCCATGAGAGGGCTTGCTTTATACGATCTTATACGCGTGTTTGCCATGCCTTATTCGTATGATAACGGCCAGTCATTAGGGGTGCCGTATCGTTACAACAGCCACTGATCAGTCTTCGAAGCCAGCACGCAATACGGTGGCCGAATGCTATGACCAGATTATTACCGACTTGACCAACTCGCTGGCCGGCCTTAGCAAGGAGAAGAAGGACGGCTGTCTGAACTACTGGGCCGTGCAGGGTATTCTGTCAAGAGTTTATTTGAACAAGCTGGATTATCCGAATGCCTACAAGGCAGCCACAGATGTCATCGAAAACAGTAAAAGCCTGTATCAGTTGTACACCCTTGACGAGTATCCTACTGTCTGGGGAAAAGAATACACCAGCGAATCGCTTTTCGAATTCTACTTCTCGCTGACGGAACCTTCCGGTGGTTCGGGTGGAGAAGGAGCTCCTATGGTCTATGCCAATGAGGAAAAAGTGGACTGGAACAATCTGATACTGTCGGAAGATACCTGAACTTGCTGAATGAAGACCCGCAGGATGTGCGCCACTGTGTGACAGAAGTATCTGCCATAGCAAATAATGAAGGTCTTCCCGAAGGCGCCCGTGACAAGAAGTCTATCTGGCGAAGTTCCCCGGCAAGACCGGCGATCCGCGCGACAACAACTTGTGCATCGTGCGTCTGTCAGAGATTTATCTGAATGCAGCGAGGCAGGTCTGAAAATAGGGGGCGAGCAGGCGACCAAGGGAATGGAATACCTGAACGACG
>ENA-OQIO01001146-OQIO01001146.1-human-gut-metagenome-genome-assembly--contig:-NODE-1146-length-13296-cov-1.766649_pt1 | contig 13296 bp, 19 predicted proteins | sample MGYA00242573_ERZ504737 | MGnify/ENA primary metagenome ERZ504737 (study PRJEB26092, sample SAMD00036203) | human gut metagenome | host: Homo sapiens | study: EMG produced TPA metagenomics assembly of... | reverse complement strand
AGAGTTCTATATTGCGACACGATGGAGTGTTCATGATCCGATTGGAAAGCTACAGACACTATATGCAGGTGATCCGAGAGCAAGATTTATTGCAGTACCGGCACTAAATGAAAAAGGCGAAAGCAATTTCATGTTTACTGTAAATGGATTCTCTAAAGAGTATTTTGAAGATGCAAGAAAAGCTATGGATGATATTTCGTTTAACTGTTTATACCAACAAAAACCAGTAGAGCGTGAAGGACTATTATTACCGGCGGATGAATTAAGAAGATTTTATCTTGAAAAACATCATGTTCCTGAGGGGGTATCCGGTTATACAGTATTTCCTAAAAAAGACCCAGATGCTATCTGGGGTGTCTGCGATACAAAAGATAAGGGAACCGACTTTGAATCCCTTCCGATTGCATATCAGTTTGGAGAAGATTTTTATATACCGGATGTTGTATTTGACGATGAAACGAATTATGAAATTCTTGATAACAAGACAGCTGCAATTCTTATTAGGCATCAACCACATAAGGTGCGTTTGAATCAAACCAAGCCGGAGGAAGAATTGCAGATAATATAAGCAAAATGATCAAAGGCAAAGCAAGGACAATTATTGAACCAAAATACACAACAGCAAATAAAGAAACCAAAATTTGTCAATTCAGATTGGATAAAGAAGCATTGCTTATTTTTAGAACCATCAGAATACCAAGTAAAGTCTGATTATGGAAGATTCATGGAAAATGTAACTTCTTACACAACAAAGGCGAAGGTTCTGCATGATGATGGTCCTGACTCATTAGCTATGTTAGCAGAATTTGTATCAAAGCCAGAAGCACGACAAAGTTATATCAGACAAAGTCCAGTTTAGAGGTAAAAAATGACAGCGAAAGAATATTTAATGCAATTACAGTTTCTTGATAAAAAAATACATAATAAATTGTCAGAGGTATATCAGTTGAGAGCGTTAGCGACTAGTGCATCCGTAGCAATCGGTTCTGATAAAGTACAAACTTCAAAACAAAAAGATCGTATGGGAGATGCAATAGCCAATATTGTAGATAAAGAAAGAGAAGCTAATAGAGAGATCAAAAGATTTCTGATCAAGAAAAAAGAAATTATATCAGTGATCGAAACAACAGAAAATCCAAATCATTATGATCTTCTTTTTAAAAGGTATGTTGAGTACAAAAACATTAAGAATGATACAAAATGAAAATGGGTTATTCCTTGCAGCACGTAAAAAGAATGCATAAAGAAGCATTAGATGAAATTAAGAAAATCAAAGGATTTGAAGAATAAGACTCTATGATACACAATAAGACCTTTTAGTTTAGTATACTATATAATAGATTTTAAGTAAAGCATTTGTGGATGTATTTCCGCAGATGCTTTTTTATTGCGAAGAAAGAGGTGAAACGACAATGGGTTTAGAAGCAAGACTGCTTGGAAGAACAAAAATCTATACAGATGAGACAATCATTGATGAAGATAACATATTATCAGTCTTGCGAAAAGCTTATGCAAAACACTTATTTAATCGCAGACAGATGCAGTTTCTGATTGACTATGAAGCGGACAGCAGCCATTAAAACGACAAAAAATAGTAAGACCAGACATTGATATAAAGGTTAATGGAAGTGTTGCAAACTACGTCAAAGAATTTAAGATTGGCTACAATTGGAGCAGCCCTATCATGTTGGTTCAACGTGGCGACAAGGAAATGCATGGCTCTGATTCAAAAACGGATGATGCAGGAATCACTTCATTAAATGAGATTCTAACAAACGGAGAAAACATCGGTTATAAAGATCAGTGTATGGCAGAGTTTATTGAAATCTGCGGTATCGGTCATAGAATGATTGATATTAAGACAGACTTTGACGATATGGAAGATGGTGAACCTGAATCTCTGGTAGATGTGTATACACTTGACTCCAGATATGCTTTTTGCGTATATAACAACGGGACAGGTCAGAAAAAAGTTTTAGGTGTTACATACAGGAAAGTTTCAGGAAAGCTGTATTTTACATGTTTTACTAAAGAATACCGCTATGAGATTCAATCAGGTGAGGTCGTTTCAGTAGAAAAGAATCCACTGAAAGATATTCCGATTATTGAGTATGAAAGAAGTTTTGACAGAACGGGATGCTTCGAAAGAAAGATTCCAGAAATTGATGCACTCAATATTTTAATGTCAGACTTTACGAATGATGTGTCACAGAGAACACAGGAAATATGGTGGGGGAACGACATTAAGTTCCCAGTAGATGAAGAAGGAAATGAGATTCAACCTAAAAGCGGTCAGTGGTTAGTGACATATTCAAACGAAAATGGGAAACCAAGTGTTCAACCACTTTCAAGCACATTTGATTCTGGCAGTACATTATCTGCTATTTCTGATTACCGCAGTAGAATCTTTCAGGATTGTAAAGTCCCTATTCAGTACGAAAGTTCTGGCAGTGGATCAACGGGGACAGCAACCGACATGAGTTCTGGATGGAGTGCAGCAGAATTGGATGCCATGAGAGAACAGCAAATGACTGAGAAGGGCAAGAGAGAAGAAATTAAATTGATCCTAAGAGCGATTCAGTTAGTTCCTTCAAAAATTCTTCCTGAAGACAGCCCGATCAGAAAAATACACAGTTCTGATATAGACTTTCATTTTAACAGAAGAAAGAATTATGACATGTCTGTTAAGGCAAACACTTTTGCTACATATGTGAGTCACGGAATCCACGGAAGACACGCATTAAAGGTAGTTGACGCGTTTGGTGATGTGGAACAAGTTTGGAACGATAGTCAGGAAATGATTGAAAAATATCAGGAATCTTTGTGGAAAACATCTGATAGTAGCAGCACTTCAACCATAGGAGATACTGGTAGCAATACATCAGAAAAGATTCAAGCGATACATCTGATCAGACAGGAAACTCGCCGATACTAGATGGATTGAATACAGACTCAAATAAGATTCAGGCATAACAGGAGAGAGAAATGTACTCAGCATTAAGTTTTGATGAATTGAATCAAATGGATATGAATACAAGGTCTATTCCATATGAAAAGTATTTTGGAGAGATGGAACTTCCAAAAGAAGAAAAAGAGACAAGAATCAAACTGGCTGAGAATATGGAAGATGAATTTCTCTATGTCATGAGTCTTATGTTTACGTTGCAGAAATACCCAACACCAAATTGGGAAACTGCAAGACAAGAGTTTTTTGACAGATATAAGAAATCTTTGAATGGGTATGTTACACAAAATGAAAAATTTTTTTGGCATACATGACAGCATTATCATATGAAGTTATAGATGCTACGAAAAGGAATATTGATGATCCTTATTACTTTTCACAGGATAGAGCAAAATTTATTTCTGAGAATGAAAGCAATGTATCAAGAAGTTTTCAATACGACTTAGAAGCAATAGCACAAGGAAAAACAAAAAAACAGTGGGTTGCAATTATGGACAAGAAAACAAGGTCCACACATAGGTCCGCTGATGGAGAGATTATAGGAATAACAGAACCATTCATTGTGGGTGGTTCTTTATTAATGTACCCAAGGGATGTGTCTTTGGGCGCAAGCTCATCTGAAATCGTAGGATGCAGATGTAGTGTTAAATACATATATCACAGAGAAGTGACGTTAATAAAACACGGTTGCTTAGAGAAAAGCAGAAAATAAAACACAAATTTGATTGAGAGAGAACTCATAAAAACACAGGAAGGAATTTTATATGTTTTTTTATTATTTAAAAGGTAAACGTACTCGCAGCAGAGTTAGATTTGCAGATGCACCAGATGGTGGAGAAGGAGCGCAGGTCGGAAATCTTTCAGGCAATAATGGCGGTGGTTCTGGATCAACAGAAGATGAACCTAGCACAGATGAATTACTTGCTAAAATCGCACGATTAGAAGCTGAGGGATCAAAAAATAAAGCTGCATTAGATAAAGCCTTAAAGGAAAAAGGCGAGATCACAAAACAGTACAGATCAACATTAACAGCGCAGGAACAGGCAGCGTTAGAAAAGAAAGAGGCTGACGAAGCTAAAGATGCAAGAATCGCTGAGTTAGAAACGAAAATGCTGATTGGAGAATATACAGAAAGATGTATGGACCCTGAAATTGGCATGAGTAAAGATGCAGCGAAAAAATTTGCAGAGTCACTTGCCGGAAATGATATTGAATCAGCTTTTAAATGTCTTGCAGAACATATAAAAGTCACTAAATCCGATATGGAACAGGAATTTTACAAAAACAGAAAAAATATTAACGCCGGAAATGGAAATGCAAAAGAATCACTTGCAGTTGAAAAAGCAAAGGAATTTGCGAAGAACAAAAAAGCCGGAGTTAATGCAGATATATTAAAACATTACATGTAAGAAAGGAGACGTATCATGGCAAGAGGAGATATGAAAGTAGATGTTCTTTCAGTTTCTAATGAAGTTGAAATTTTAAACAGAAAAGAATTTGAAGCAATTCCAAATACAGTAGACTTTGATGGCGTAGAAACCAAAGACGATTTAGGTAGAAAAGTTGTAAAAGCCGGTACTCCAATCGGAAAAGATGGAGCACCAATTAAAGCTACACCTTGGACTGGCGCTGTTGGAATTTTACTTCATGATGCTTATGAAACAAGACCGCAGCAGGCAGTTTTAAAGAAAGCATATGTAAATACGACAAGAGCACAGAAAAGTTCTGGATTAACATATGATCTTGCATTAGTTACAGAGTTAGAAAAGTCTGGATGCAGAATCGTATTAGAAGAACCAGAAGTCTTAGCATAAGACAAATACCGGTTATTAGAAAAGATAGATAATCGCTAACCCTCAATAGTTACAGGGTAGAAAGGAGAACAATATGTTATTAACAGACGTTTTTTCAGCGGAAGCAGTAGCATCCGTTAGAACTTCTGATGTAAGTAATTCCATGGCATATGCCGGACTTGCTTTTTTCCCAAATAAAAAGAAAACTGGAATTGACCTGAAATGGATCAAAACACATAAAGGTCTTGGAGTTGCATTAAAACCATCTGCATTTGATGGTATGGCAACAATCCGTGCAAGAAAAGGATTCAAAGTGACAAATGAAGAAATGCCACTTTTCCGTGAATCTATGGTTGTAAAAGAACAGGATTTAGCAGAGATCACAAGAGCTCAGGAATCCAATGATCCATACCTTAATGAAGTTTTATCTCATATCTATGATGATACAAACGAGTTAATTGATGGTGCTGATATTGCAGCCGAACGCATGAGAATGCAGTTACTTGCACCAGTAGGCGGAGACATGAAAATTGTAATCGGTACAGCTGATAATGTAGCTTACAATTACAGTTATGATCCGAACGGCGATTGGAAAGCAAAACATTATGCATCTTTAGAAGGGACAAGCACATGGGATAAAGCGGATACATCCAAACCATTAAACGATATTCAGAAGGGTATTAATTACCTGACAGATATCGGTGTCTCACCTATGTATGCAATGATGACTTCAAAAACATTTAACTATCTGATTGAAAACTCTCAGATCAAAAATGCCATTATTACAATTTCTGGAAGAACAATTGATTTTGTATCTAAACAAGTTGTAAAAGAAGTGTTCCAGTCTCAGACAGGACTTATCCCAATTTTATACGATAAGAAGTTTGAGGACTATGACGGTAAAGATAAGAGCTTCTATCCTGATGATTATGTAACAATCATCGGTGAAGGAAAGCTTGGTAATACATGGTATGGAGTGACACCAGAGGAAAGAACATTACTTGGTGATCCTAGTGTAGATGTAAGTGTCCTTGATGATACAGGAGTTGCAATTGCTGTTAAATCTGAATACGGACCACCAGTATCTTATTCAACTACTGCTTCTCAGATTGTTCTCCCATCTTTTGAAGGCATGGACAGCATTTATGTTATGAAAGTAAAATAGGAGGAGTTGTATGATTTACGATCATGTAGTAAATAAAAATGGTGTGTATTATGCAGCTGGTGATGAGGTTCCGGAGGATAATGTTTCCACGGAACCTTCTGTAGAAGAACAGGAAGTTCCTGTAAAGTGAAGAATCTACAGAAGAACCAGAAAAACCAAAAAGAGGAAGATCGCCGAAGAAATAAAATGAGGTAAAAGAAATGACAGAGGAAATATTGAATGAATTAATTGAATATGCCGGAGATGATTATGAAGCAAATCAACAGTCATTTCTAAACTCATTGATTGAAGATGCAATAGAAGAAGTATGCTGTGCAATGTATCCCGGTGGATATGCTTCTGATAAAGAGTTTGAAAAACAGAAACAATCAGCTGTGAAACGATACAAAGGAAAAATAAAAAGGATAGCACAGTATCATTATGATAAACAAGGAAAAGAAGGCGTAGTCAGTTATTCAGAAAGCAGTACATCAGCTTCTTATGAAAATTCTGGAACACCTTCTAGTTATTTGAGAGGTATTATACCTGAATCAAAAATTATCTAAGACGGTGCGTGATGTTTGAAAAGACCTCCTATTATACATCGCAGGGAGTGCTTAAGAAGGTGGTGGGGAAAGCACATTTTATGGAGGTTATATTAAATTGGAAATAAACAGGACTTTTCTATTTTGCGAAGTCCTGTTTTTTATGCCAGAAGGGAGTCTTCATTGGATAGCGAACACTTTGTTGAAACAAATACATTCGATGAGTTCAAAAGAAGAATTGAAGATGAAGATCATCGACAAAACAGACGAATAGAAGAGCTAGAAAAATTGGCAGAAGAAATACACACGCTTGCTAAAACATCGGCAGTTATGTGTGAAAAATTAATAAACATGAATGATAAGCTTGATACAGTAAACAAAGATGTTGAATCACTGAAATCAAAAGATGGTGAAACGTGGCGAAGAGTTGTATGGACAGTTATTGCTGCAATCTTAGGTATCGTTGTTGGATTCATAATTTAAAGAAATAGGAATGTAGGTGATTGTAATATGCGATCAAGGCAAAGAGACAAGCAAAATATATGGTTTTCGAAAATTTCAGAAAATCATGATGATATAGATACTGTCATTACTTATGAAAAGCCGATCATGAAAAAAATGACCGTATCATCTACAAGTGGTACTGCGGAAGAAATATCAGCGGGTATTGTTCCGAACTATGATCGCTATATTACAAGTTATGACAGATCGTTTTGCGATTATGCAGAAGAAGGTGTCGTATGTTGGGTGGATTCAGAACCAGAATTTAATCAAGATGGGTCATTGAGAATGGAAGATGATGAAATAACGCCAGTGACAATGCCAGATTATAAGATTTTGAAAATAATTGATACAAAAAAAGGAAATCTCGCAAGGTATGGAATTAGCAAAATCAAAGGAGTGTATCAATGAGAATCAATATTGAGCTGAGTCAAAAAGTATTCAATCAGCAATAAAGCAAATTGAAAATTGCAGAGATAAGCTTATTAGAAAAAACAGAGAATTTGTAAAGCGACTCGGAGAAGTTGGTATTCCTGTTATAGATTCTAATATAGCTGTTGCGGCGGGCGATTCAGACAAAACACATGATGCTTATATCAAAATCAATTCTTTTGGAGATTATGCACAAGCAACTTTGATCGTAAGTGGTAAGGATTTACTATTTATAGAGTTTGGTGCCGGTGTGCATTACAACGGAGCTGTTGGTAGCAGCCCTCATCCGTTGGGAGCATCAAAAGGATATACGATTGGTTCTTATGGAAAAGGCAATGGAAGTAAAGATGCTTGGTATTATTACGCTGATACAGGAGAAATTGTAAAGTCGCAAGGTACACAAGCAACAATGCCAGTGTATAAAGCCGGCGTAGAAATGCGACAGCAGATGTTAAAGATAGCAAAGGAAGTATTTTCTTCTTAGAAAGGAAAGATTCATATGCTGATACAGTAAAAAATCCAGTGTCCGATGTATATAAGCGTTGGAGTGCAGAAGTTAAAAAGGTTGTGGGTGATGGAAATTATTCATTCGAAAGAAGTCAAACTCTTGCAGCTAACAAAAAGATGTATGTACAAATGTTTCTTATGGGAAATCCGGGGACACGTTGGGATATAGAAGGTGACGAAGTAGCTACAATTCCAAGTTTTCAAATTGATTGTTTTGCAACAGGAACAAAAAGTGTTGAAAAGGTATATCAGATTGATGATGCAAGTCACAGAGCAATGGTGTCTATGGGATTTCAACGAACATATGGACCAGAACAGCAAGATAACACAGACAATAGTATAAAGCGTGTTGTAAGTCGTTATAGCAGAATCTACACAGGTAATTTGTTGGAGTAAACATGAATCTTATCTATCAAAGAATGAATTTAACATATATAAATCAAATGATGATGGGTACATAGTGCATAACACAAAAAAGAAATTTGCTGACGGTCATTCACACATCAGAACTTTTAATCAATCAAGATATATCGTTGAAATGGTTACACATAAAAGAGTACCTAACCATTTATCAATATATTTGCTCACAAGCCTGATAAGAATTTCTAATGATGAGATTTATCAGGAAAAGATACAGGGATTAATTGATTCAAAGAAGAATAGAGGTCAGCGATTTTATACGAACAATATGAAAAACAAATATAAGTTTCAGAGAAAATAGTTAATAACAGATATTTCTGTTTAGATATTAAACCGGTCATGAAAAATCATGATCGCTAACCCTCAATAGTTACAGGGTAGAAAGGAGTTTGATTATGAGTGGTGTAGCCGGAATAAGTACAGTCGGTGTAAAAGTTGGATATGCAGTAGAAACTACAGCAGGAACAAAACCGGCAAAATTTAAACAGCTTCATCGTATCAATGCCACGGATGATATTGGAATTGATACAGAGACAATCGATGCATCAGCATTAGAAGATGAAGTTGATAAAGAAATTGCAGGTAGAGGATCAACAGGTGGAACGTTTAATGTTACTGTCAACTTAACGAACGAGACAATTAAAGAATGGGAAACTTTGATCAGTGAATACAAAGCAGGAAAAACAGCAGGAAAAGCCGTATGGTATGAGGAATATTACCCGGCACTTGATAAGGCATATTTCACAAAGATTGAACACCAGCACAGATACCTAAGCCGGGGCTTGATCAGAATGGATTAGCAACTGTTGAAATGACGTTGACAATCAACGAGTATGTCGGTCTTGATACTGCGGTAGAACCAGACGATACAGAAGTTTAATTTGAATGAATAGGAGGCAAACATGTATAAAGTATTAAAAATTGGCGGAAAAGATTATAAGCTTGAATACACAGTTGAAGCATCATTATATGACGATTGTGTATCAAGCGTAACTTCATTGATGGTAGGAATCAGTGAATCAGAAGATAAAAATGATATTAAGAAGCTCGTAAAAGAAATTTCCAATATTCCAAAGACAACATTAATAATCTTTTATGCAGGGCTTCTTGAAGCACATGGACCAGAGGGAGATGGAACAGTTTCTGATCTTAAAGATGCAAAATCTCTTATTAGAACATATCTTGAAGAACATAAAGATGATGAAGATGGAAATTTCTATGGGATCATGACTCTTTGTATTGAAAAGATGGGCGAAGATAATTTTTTCGATCTAATCGGTCTGAACAAGATGTTAGGGATCGAACCAGAACAGAAGAAAGAACCAAAGAAACCTCAGGATCACAAAAAGAAAACAGCGAAAGCAGAAGTTACAGAGAAATAATACTTGATACATTGTTTCCTCAGGCTGTAAAAGCCGGAATGACAAAAGATGAATTTTTTTCACTCCACTCCAAAAGAAATTAGTGTATACATAAATGCATACAAAGAACAGAAAGAATATGAATTGAAAAGTACAAATTATCAATCATGGTTAACAGGTTCTTATGTGTTGCAAGCGATTAATTGTGCTTTTTCTAAAAATGGTAATTATCCAGAAAACCCATTGCTAAAAGAAGAAAAAAGTATTGAATCAATTGAAAAGAGAAGTGGAAGAAGTAAAGAAGAAATGCAACAAGAATTAAGACTTATGGAACTCAGAGTTATGCAAGCAAATGCAAATATAGAAAAGATAGGGGCAGACGAATGATTCTGCCCTTTATTTTTTTATACCGGCTGACCGTATGAGATCAGCCGCTGACCTTATTAGTTGGAGGTGAATCAAAATGCCAGATAGTACAATAGAAACACTCGATATACAAGTGAAAAGTTCGACTGCCAGAGCTGTTACAGCACTTGATAATTTGGCAAACAAATTATATGACGTGAGCAAAGCATTTAAGTCCGTAGATACTGGAAGTATAAGAAACTATTCTCGTGAGATAGACAGGGTTTCTTCGTCTTTAAAATCAATGAGTGGTATCAAAATCAATGTACCTAAATTATCTGGTCTTAGTAAACAGTTACAATCATTAACAAATGTTAATTTTACCGCTTTAAATGAAAGTTCAAGACCATTAAAAGAATTGGCTTCTGGACTGAATGCTTTAAAAGGCGTTTCAGGTGTTACGATACCAAAGCTAGATTATAAAAATATCAATTCAGTTTCCAAAGCAATTGAAAAGATAGGAAAATTAGATACTGGAAATATTCAAAATTCTGTGAATGGAATATCAAAAGTATCTCATGCAATGTCAGTTTTAAATAACGTTGATTTTAGCGACAGCAAAATATCTTCTGTTATTAACTCTATCAGAAAATTAATGGCAGTTGATACAAAAGGTTTTGATACGCAGATTTTTGACAGTATTTATAAGTCTGTGTCTAAACTTGGAAATCTTCCGGATGTTTCATCAAGTATCAATAGACTTGTTGCATCATTATCTAGATTAATCAGTTCTGGAAATAATACTGGTGTAGTTGCAAGCAAGCTTCCGGCGGTAGGAAATGCAATAAAGCAAACTGCAAATAAATTAGCATCTGTTAAAGGTGTTGAAGAATCAATAAATCAATTCATATCAGCGTTAGCGAGTCTATCTTCTGCCGGCAAAAAAGTAGAATTAAGTGCTAACGGACTACAAATAATGGCAAAAGAACTTTTGTCATTTTTCAATACCATGTCTAAAGCACCGGCTGTTAGTAAGAATACAGTAGAAATGACAAAGGCGTTGGCACAATTAGCAGCATCAGGCGGTAGAGTTAGTAGCGCTGTTCAATACAATGAATACTTCTTTCGGGAAATTAAGGAACGGATTTTCTGAATTAGCAAGCTTAGCATCCAGAGCGGGGTCTACTGTAAGTAGTGGTATTGGTAAAATGGTAAATGCTATTCGAAATATTGGGTCAGCAAGCGGGAGTATTTCAACCGTAAATTTCAGCTTAAAAAATCTTATTCAAACAGCTATTGGATTTAAGGCGGTACAAGCATTTGGACAATTTACAAAGGATGCAATAACGTTAGGATCGGATATAACAGAAGCAGAAAACGTAATTGATGTTTCTTTTGGTAAATTAAAATACAAAGCATATGATTTTGCTTCAACAGCTTCAAAGCAGTTTGGAGTATCTGAGTTGGCAGCTAAAAGATACACAGGAACCATAATGGCGATGTTGAAATCATCTGGTGTCGCCCAAAATGCAGCATCCGACATGTCAGTAGCATTAGCCGGATTAGCGGGTGATATTGCATCTTTTTATAATATAGATACTGATACAGCATTTTATAAAATCAGGGCCGGTATTTCTGGTGAGATTGAACCATTAAAGCAATTAGGTATTAACATGTCTGTTGCAAATATGAGTGCTTATGCTTTAGCAAACGGAATTACAAAGTCGTGGACTTCTATGACTCAGGCAGAACAGGCTACATTGAGATATAACTATTTAATGTCTGTAACAAAAGATGCACAGGGCGATTTTGCTCGTACTGCCGGTACTTGGGCAAACCAAGTACGTTTATTAAAATTAAACATTCAGTCATTATCAGCTGTTATGGGTCAAGGAATTATTGCAGCTGTACTTCCGGCAATTAAAGCATTAAACGCTTTAATGAGCAGGCTTATGCAAGCAGCTAATATGTTCAGAAACTTTATGTATGTTCTGATGGGAAAAAAGATAAAAGGAGCAACAAAAGGTGTTGTAAATGATCTTGGTGGAGTTGGCGATTCTGCTACTGATCTTTCAGGACTTGGAAGTGCCGGAAACGATGCATCTAAAGGGATGAACAAAGCATCTAAGGCAGCGAAAGAATTAAAGAAGACCTTATCCGTTCTGCCGTTTGATGAATTGAATCAGTGAATGACAATAAGCAATCAGGCGATACTGGATCTGGAGGAGGTGCAGGTGGTTCTGGAAGTGGCGGTGGAGTCGGCGGTGGAATTGGCGGACTCGGTGATTTGAGTGGTCTTGAAGATGAAGATTATGAAACACCAATTAGCCATTGGGCTTCAAGAATCAGAAAAGCATTCCTTGATAATAATTGGTATGGTGTTGGCCGTGAGATCGCAAATATGTTAAATGCCGGTCTGCAATTAGCCTATGATGCACTTGATTGGAAGAATGTTGGTCCTAAAATCACATCATTTACAACAAAATTTACTCAGGCAATCAATGGATTCCTTGATAATTTCGATTTTAAGTTATTAGGTAAAGTAGTTGGTGCAGGGATTACGGATGTAGTGAGAGCATTTAATCAAATTGCATCTCCTGATGGTGGTATAAACTTCAAAACTCTAGGTACTGGCATTGCAGAAAGTTTAAAAGGAATGATTCAGGAAATTCCATGGACAGAGTTAGGAAATGCACTCGGAAACTATTTTATGATCTCATGGAGAATCTTAAACGGATTCTTGAATCAATTAGCAGCAACAGATAATACAGGCTTAACAGGATTTCAGCAAATCGGCGTTGCTCTTGGAAAAGCTGTAAATGGTATGTTCCAATCCATCGACTTCGCAACTATCGCAGATACATTTGCAGTAGGAATCAATGGAGTTTTTTCTGTACTTGGAAAAATCAATGAAACTGTACATTGGTCTGATATTGCAGCAAATATTTCTCACGGGATTAATACTTTTATCACTGGAGTTAACTGGGAAGAAAATGGACAAATATTAAGCACTTTTGTAAAAAATCTTCTTGGAGTATTTTCACAGGTAGCGCAAAATACAGACTGGGCAGGACTTGGAAGAGGCATTGGAACATTCCTAAGTAGTATTGATTGGAGTGGAATATTCGGAGAAGTATTTACAACAATCAAAACAATATTAGGTGGACTTATCTCAGGATTAGGAACCACAATCGAAGGAAAGTTTATTATAGCTTTTGGTGCTATTAAACTTGTTACAGCAGTGGATAAAATTGTAAGCCCTATACTTTCGGCGTTTGGTTTA
>ENA-OQIO01001145-OQIO01001145.1-human-gut-metagenome-genome-assembly--contig:-NODE-1145-length-13313-cov-2.344835_pt1 | contig 13313 bp, 13 predicted proteins | sample MGYA00242573_ERZ504737 | MGnify/ENA primary metagenome ERZ504737 (study PRJEB26092, sample SAMD00036203) | human gut metagenome | host: Homo sapiens | study: EMG produced TPA metagenomics assembly of... | reverse complement strand
AGTAGCGTCGTAGTGTACATGACGATGCTCAGACGTACGTAGCTGTACATCGATCGATGCTCAGACGACGAGCTGTTATTATAATATCCTATCTTGGATGTTTTGTCTACCTTTATTTTTGAGAAACTTTCTCAATACCAAGAATCTTTTCTGCCCTTGCTACAGCTTCTTAGCTTGGCGGATTTACGCCTTCTAATGGGTATTTTATCCCTAATTTTTCCCATTTAAAGAGTCCAAGTGTATGGTATGGCAAGATTTCTACTCTCTTAACTGTTTTTAGTCCATCGATAAAATGTTTTAAGTCTGCTAGTCCTTTTTCATCGTCTGTTAAATCTGGCACTAGCACGTGACGGATCCACAGATCTACTCCGAGGTCTGAGATTTCCTGTGCCATTGCTAAAATATTACTGTTTGGACAGCCTGTCAATTTCTTATGTTTTTCCTCGTCCATTTCTTTTAAGTCTAGAATGATAAGGTCAGTGTATTTCATTAATTCTAACCATTTGCTGTGAAATGGTTCTTCTTTTGTATATGGATTAGCAGAGGTATCAAGTGCAGTATGGATTCCTTCTTGTTTTGCCAATTTAAAAAATTCGATCAAGAACTCGATCTGTAGAAGGGGTTCTCCACCGCTGACTGTAATTCCTCCATCACTTCCCCAGTACATGCGGTAACGCAAAGCCCTCTTTAAGAGGGCTTCTGCCTGCCAGTCTTCACCGCAGTTTTCCTGCCAAGTCTCCGGATTGTGACAATATTTGCATCTCATCCGGCAGCCTTGCATGAAAACGATAAACCGCACACCGGGACCATCCACGAGACCAAAAGTCTCGATGGAATGGATTTTTCCGGTTATTTTTTCATTCATAGTTCTATTCCACTAATTTAAATTACATTGTTGCATGGCATGTTCTGGAAATAACGTCCATCTGCTGTTCTCTTGTTAAGTCGATGAATTTTACTGCATATCCAGATACACGGATCGTAAAGTTTGCATATTCTTCTTTTTCAGGATGTTCCATCGCATCGATCAGTTTTTCTTTACCAAATACGTTTACATTTAAATGGTGAGCTCCCTGATCAAAGTATCCGTCCATAACATTTACAAGATTGTTGATCCTTTCGCCTTCTTCATGTCCTAATGCATCTGGGTTGATCGTCTGTGTATTAGAAATACCATCTAATGCCCATTCATATGGAAGTTTAGCTACAGAGTTTAAGGATGCTAATAATCCATTCTGTTCTGCTCCATAACTTGGGTTTGCTCCTGGTGCTAAAGGTTCTCCTGCTTTTCTACCATCTGGCATTGTTCCTGTTGCTTTTCCGTATACAACGTTAGATGTGATCGTAAGGATAGATGTTGTAGGCTCAGAGTTTCGATATGTGTGATGTTTTTTGATCTTAGCTAAGAATGTTCTTAACAGCCATACTGCGATATCATCAGCTCTGTCATCATCGTTTCCGTATTTAGGGAAGTCTCCTTCGATCTCATAGTCTACAACTAATCCATCTTCATCACGGATTGCTTTTACTTTTGCATATTTGATCGCACTTAAAGAGTCAACTGCATGAGAGAATCCTGCGATTCCTGTTGCGAATGTTCTTTCAAGTTCTGTATCCATTAATGCTAATTCCGCTGCTTCATAGTAATATTTGTCATGCATATACTGGATCAAGTTTAATGTGTTCACATAAAGATCTACTAACCAGTCCATCATAACATCATATTTCTCCATAACTTCGTCATAGTCTAAATATTCAGCTGTGATTGGTTTGTAAGAAGGTCCTACCTGCTGTTTTGACTTGCAGTCCACACCACCGTTGATCGCATATAATAAGCATTTTGCAAGGTTTGCTCTTGCTCCGAAGAACTGCATTTCTTTTCCAGTCTTAGTTGCAGATACACAGCAGCAGATCGCATAATCATCTCCCCATACTGGTTTCATAACATCATCATTTTCGTACTGGATAGAACTTGTACGAATAGAGATGTCAGCTGCATATTTCTTGAAGTTTTCTGGAAGATCGGAAGAATATAATACAGTTGATGTTTGGTTCTGGAGATGGTCCCATGTTCTCTAATGTATGTAAGAAACGGAAGTCTGTCTTTGTAACCATGGAACGTCCATCCACACCGATACCAGCAAGGTCAAGCGTTGCCCATACTGGGTCTCCTGAGAATAACTGGTTATATGAAGGAATTCTTGCGAATTTTACCATTCTGAATTTCATTGTTAAATGATCGATCATTTCCTGAGCTTCTTCTTCTGTGATGATTCCTTTGTCAAGGTCACGCTGGATATAGATATCAAGGAATGTAGCGACACGTCCGATACTCATGGCAGCTCCATTCTGAGTTTTGATCGCTGCTAAGTATCCAAAGTACATCCACTGGATTGCTTCTTTTGCAGTTTTTGCTGGTCTTGAAATATCAAATCCATAGATCTGAGCCATTTCTTTCATACCTTTTAATGCTTTTTTCTGTTCTGCAATCTCTTCACGAAGACGGATCACATCATCTGTCATCACACCGCATCCACAGTTTGCAAAATCATTTTCTTTTTCTTCTAATAAGTAGTCAATTCCGTATAAAGCAACACGACGATAATCACCTACAATACGACCACGTCCATAAGTATCTGGAAGACCTGTGATGATCTTGTTATGTCTTGCTTTTTTCATTTCTGGTGTGTAAGCATCGAAAACAGCTGTGTTATGAGTCTTTGAATATTTTGTAAAGATTTCATGTAATCTTTCACTTGGTTCATAACCATAGTTACGACAAGATTCTTCTGCCATCTTGATACCACCATATGGCATAAATGCACGTTTTAATGGTTTGTCTGTCTGAAGACCAACGATCTGCTCCAAATCTTTTGTTTCTTCACTGATATAACCAGGTCCGTGAGAAGTTAAAGAAGATACGATATCTGTATCCATGTCAAGAACTCCGCCTTTTTTTCGTTCTTCTTTTTGAAGTCCCTGTAAGATACCCCATAGCTTATCTGTTGCTTCTGTAGATCCTGCAAGGAAGCTTTCGTCTCCATCATAAGGTGTGTAGTTTTCCTGGATGAAATCTCTTGTATTGATTTCTTCCTTCCAGATTCTACCTTTAAATCCTTCCCATTCTTCAAACTGTTTCATTTTGAAAACTCCTCCATTTCTTTTGGATTAAAATTATTATAAAAACTCCTTTGGTTAGCTCTATCTAACTCAATTACATTATAGCAAAAATAAAATTGAATACAATATACTTAACCGATAACTTCTCGTTAAATAAATAACAACTCCTGTTTTTCATATTTTTTTGCATACAAAAACAGTATATGGTCCAAAAAATTATACTTCAGACCATATACTGTTTTTCATGTTCAATGACTATATAAAGAAACTTTTTAGTGATGGAATAATCTGATTCCTGTAAATGCCATTGCCATGTTGTACTTATTACAGCAGTCAATGACAGCGTCATCTCTTACAGATCCACCTGGCTGTGCGATGTATTTTACGCCACTCTTATGTGCTCTCTCAATGTTATCAAAGAATGGGAAGAATGCATCAGATCCCAATGTAACATCTGTTAACTTATCTAACCATTCTCTCTTTTCTTCCTTTGTAAAGACCTCTGGTTTCTCAGTGAAGATGTTTTCCCATGCTCCGTCTGCTAAAACATCCATGTATTCATCTCCAATGTAAAGATCGATCGCATTATCTCTGTCTGCACGGCGGATTTTTTCTTTAAATGGCAGGTTCATAACTTTTGGACACTGTCTTAACCACCAGTTGTCTGCTTTCTGTCCTGCAAGTCTTGTACAATGCACACGTGACTGCTGCCCTGCTCCGATTCCGATCGCCTGTCCATCTTTTACAAAACATACAGAGTTAGACTGTGTGTATTTTAATACGATCAGAGAAATCTTCATATCTATCAATGCTTCTTCTGGAATCTCTTTGTTCTCAGTCACGATATTTGATAATAATTCATCATCGATCGGAAGTTCCTGTCTTCCCTGTTCAAATGTAACACCAAATACCTGTTTATGCTCTAATGGTGCTGGTGTATAGTTCTCATCAATCTTAATGATGTTATAGTTTCCGTTTTTTCTTTGCTTTTAAGATTTCCAGTGCTTCATCTGTGTATCCTGGTGCGATCACTCCGTCAGATACTTCTCTCTTGATCAAACGTGCTGTATCTGCATCACATACATCAGATAAAGAAATAAAGTCACCGAATGAAGACATACGGTCTGCACCTCTTGCTCTGGCATATGCACATGCTAATGGAGATAAATCTCCCATATCGTCTACCCAGTAGATCTTCTTTAAGGTATCAGACATTGGACGTCCTACAGATGCTCCCGCAGGTGATACGTGTTTGAAAGAAGTTGCAGCAGGAAGTCCTGTTGCTTTCTTTAATTCTCTTACCAGCTGCCATCCATTAAATGCATCCAAAAAGTTGATGTACCCTGGTCTTCCGTTTAATACTTCAATTGGAAGTTCACTTCCGTCTGCCATGTAGATTCTTGATGGTTTCTGGTTTGGATTACATCCGTACTTTAATTCTAATTCCTTCATTTTTCTTCTCCTTTGATCTGCTGATCGACTGATTATTTGTTCTTATTTACGATTCTTGTCTCATATTCTCCTGTTGCAATATCAATATAACGTACAAACAGAGATACTTTGTTGTCATCGTTTAAGCTGTTCCAAAGTGTATTTGTGAAGTCATCGATATCTTCTTCGATCGCTACTAATTTAGGTTCTCCTTCAAAACTTGGAAGTGGATTCCCATCATGCATATATGTGTGGATAAAACGTCCTTCTCCTGCGATTGGATTTTCATATGTATATGTAATCGATTGCAACTTTCTGGATTTCCATTGTTACTCTTTAAAATAGACATTGCATAGTGAAATGTCCCATCTTTAATCTTCATCAGACCAGAAATTCTTGGTGTATAGTTTGGTCCGTCTGGTTCAAACTCACGACTTCTTAAAGATTCTTCAAAGGTAAGTCCCTTTTCTCTTCCTTCATATACTGTGTCTGTCTGATCCCCGTTCGTAACGATCGTCTCGTCTCCAAGAACACGAACTGGTGCATAAATGATCAGGCTTGGATCTTCTAGTTTAGCAGGATCAAATGCCTGTGTGCGGATTCCTTCCCCTTCTTCTACAAAGACACGATTACGGCTATTCTCACTGCGTCCCATGATAAAGTATGCAGTGACCGCTTTCTTCCCATCTTTGGATCTTCCGATGACGATTCCTCGTCCTGGGTAAGCATTTTCCTTTAATTCCTGAGCAAGCGCTAACTTCTTCATTGGTCTTAAATCTCCTTCTTTTGAAAATCTTGTTTTTTTATTTCTTCTATTGTATATAAAAAATGGATTGAATACAAGAAAAAACTAACAATTATAAAATAAAGGGCAGGTTTCCTATATATTTTTGTAACACTGTCCTTTATTTCTATCATTTTTTACATAGTTATGCTTTTTTATTTTACAATCCTTCTTATAGCAAGCAACTCCATAAGGTAGAAATTCCGCATAATTTATTATTTTAACATATAAAAAAGAATGGAACATCAATCCCTGACATTCCATCCTTTTTCTTATTTTATATTCAAAAATTACATTCTCTTGATTCGTTCAATAGCTTCGACTGTATTCTCATAGTTACCGAACGCTGTAAGTCGGAAGTATCCTTCTCCGCTTGGTCCGAATCCTGATCCTGGTGTTCCAACGACGTTGGCATCTTCTAACAGATGATCGAAGAATTCCCAAGATGTCATGTTGTCTGGTGTCTTTAACCAGATGTATGGTGCATTGACACCACCAGATACTGTGTATCCTGCATCCTGTAATCCGTTAAAGATTACTTTTGCATTGTTCATGTAGTATCCAACCTGTTCTTTTAACTGAGCTTTTCCGGCTTCAGAGTAAACTGCTTCTCCAGCTCTCTGTACGATGTATGGAGCTCCGTTATATTTTGTTCCGTGACGTCTTGCCCATAACGCATGTAACTGTGTATCTCCACATTTTAAATCTTTAGGGATAACAGTATATCCTAAACGAACTCCTGTAAATCCTGCGTTCTTAGAGAAACTCTTTAATTCGATCGCACATGTTCTTGCACCTTCACATTCATAAATTGTATGTGCAACGTTATCTTCTGAGATATATGCTTCGTATGCTGCATCATAAATGATCACGCATCCGTTTTTGTTTGCATAGTCTACCCATCCCTGTAACTGGTCTTTTGTGATTGTTGATCCAGTTGGATTGTTAGGGAAGCAAAGGTAAATGATATCTGGCACTTCGCTTGGAAAATCTGGTGCGAAGTTATTCTCTGCTGTACATGGCATGTAGATAACATCGCTCCATGTTTCTGTTGCTTTATCATATGTTCCGGCTCTTCCTGCCATAACGTTTGTATCTACATATACTGGGTATACAGGGTCACATACGGCAATCTTGTTATCCTGTGCAAAGATTTCCTGAATATTTCCAGAATCACATTTTGCTCCATCACTTACAAAGATTTCATCTGCTTTGATATCTGCTCCACGATCCTGATAATCATTCTTTGCGATTGCATTTCTTAAAAATTCATATCCAAGGTCTGGTGCGTATCCGTGAAATGTTTCTGCATGTCCCATTTCATCTACTGCTTTGTGTAAAGAGTCAATGATCGCTGGTGCCAGAGGCTGTGTTACGTCTCCAATTCCTAAACGAATAATATTTTTGTCAGGGTTTGCCTCGGAATATGCATTTACTTTTTTCGCAATTGTAGAAAATAAATAACTTCCAGGCAGTTTCAAGTAGTTGTCGTTAATTTTAAACATAAATTCCTCCTAGTTTTGATATGTTAATGATTCTTTAATCATCTTTGCCATTTCGATAAGACCCACTCCACTGTTCATGCTTCTTTGTTGTATATATGCGTGGGCTTCACTCTCTGTAATCTGATTATTCTGCATCAGTAATTCTTTGACTTCTTCCAGAAGACGGACTTCTTCTCTCGTACGTTGTTTTGGACGTTGTTTTCTTCGTCTTTGCTTCTCAGAAATTTCGGTAACGATCTCTCTCGTTTTCTCGACTAATTCATACCCTTTTAACGGCATCGAAAGTCCTATGACATTCGGATACACGCAGTCATCTAAATATTGGCGAGAAGCGATCAGCAACATCTTGACCTCTTCAGAAAGATATTCTCTTAATTCACTGTAGATCATATCGGAACATTTGTATCCGCAGACGACTAGTCCTTCTTCAACACCTTCCATACGCTGGACTACCTGTGCACCCGTTGCACATACAGCGGTCACTTCAAAACCACTTCTTACCAGAAGATTCCTAATGCTTCTGGCGACTTCTTGTTTCGGGAATAAAACGATGACGTTTACCAAGCTTCTCACCTCCCGTATCATGTATATATCAATCATTAGATCTTGTATAAATAACGATCGACTTCCCATTGTGATACGAACTTCTGGTAAGACTCCCATTCAGCACTCTTAGCTTCAACATACTTGTTAAAAATATGATCTCCTAAAAGTTCTTTCATATAAGTGCTTTGTTTGAAAATCTCAAGAGCTTCTTTCATGTCTCTTGGCAGTGTATTAATCCCTGCTTCTTGTTTTTCTCCCTCAGCCATCTCATACTGATTCTTCATGGAACCTTTTCCTGGTGTTAATTTGCGCTTGATCCCATCTAATCCTGCTGCAAGGCTGACTGCCAGTGCAAGGTAAGGATTCGCAGCAGAATCAGGGCTTCTAAATTCAAGCCTTGTTCCGCTTCCACGGGCTGCTGGTACTCTGATAAGTGGACTTCTGTTCGATGGTGACCATGAAACATCCACAGGTGCCTCATATCCTGGCACGATTCTCTTATAAGAGTTTACCAGTGGATTTGTGATCAGGCACATCTCATTTGCATGTTCCATAACTCCAGCCATGAAGTGAAAAGCCTCCTCACTGATTCCAAGATCATTCTTAGAATCAGCGAAAATATTCTTTCCATTCTTCCATAAAGACATGTTAAGATGCATTCCTGAACCGTCCACTCCAGTGATCGGTTTTGGCATAAAACTTGCATAAAGTCCATGTCTTTTAGCAATATATTTTACGATGAATTTAAATGTGAGGATGTTATCGGCCGTTCTTAAGGCATTGTCATACTTAAAGTCGATCTCATGCTGTGCTGGTGCAACTTCATGATGAGATGCCTCGATCTCAAATCCCATATCTTCAAGATTCAAGATCATATCTCTTCTGGCACTTTCTCCTAAATCTAACGGAGCTACATCAAAATATCCGGCTTTCTCATGAGAAACCGTCGTTGGGCGGCCTTCTTCATCTGTGTGGAATAAGAAAAATTCACATTCCGGACCGACGTTAAATTTATAACCCATTTTCTGGCACTCAACCATCACTCGTTTTAATACATTTCTTGGATCTCCGGCAAATGGAAGTCCATCTTGTCCGTATACATCACAGATCAATCTTGCCACGCGGTTTCCTCCCGCATTCCACGGGAAGATTGCAAAGCTGTCAAGATCTGGATATAAATACATATCTGATTCTTCAATACGGACAAATCCATCTACACTAGATCCATCAAATGTACACTTATTATCCAACGCTTTCTCAAGCTGTCTTGCGGTGATCGCGACGTTCTTCATTGTTCCGAACAAGTCAGAAAATTGTAGTCTGATAAATTCGACATCATTTTCTCTGACGAGGTCTATCACATCCTGTTTTGTGTATCGACCCATAACATCACTCCTTCTTACTTCTTAATTAAATCTGTGCGATATCAACTACGCTGAGCTGATCTCTGTTTCCTGTTTCCAAACTAGTCAGTAGAGCATCTGCCGTATCAAGACTTGTAGCATGTTACTCCTGTTTCAATCGCGTAACGGCGGATCAGGAATCCATCTCTGCTTCGACCTACACCCTGAGATGGTGTATCAATGACTAAATCAATTTTATCATCTAAAATGAGATCTAGCAAGTTTGGAGATTCTTCTTCTAATTTATTAATCTGTTTTGCATGAACTCCAGCTTCATTTAAGACTCTGCAAGTGCTCTTTGTTGAGAAAATCTCATATCCTAATGCTTCAAATCTGCGTCCAATATCAATCGCATCAATCTTATCGGAGTCTTTCACTGTTAAGATCATCTTCTTGTATTTTGGAAGATTTACTCCAGCTCCTAAGAATGCTTTGTATAACGCTTCATGGAAGTTCTTAGAAATTCCAAGACATTCACCTGTGGATTTCATTTCAGGCCCAAGCTGATCTCTGCTCCTCTTAATTTTTCAAAAGAGAATACTGGTTTCTTCACTGCATAGTATTCAGATTCTTTCTGAAGTCCTGGTTCATATCCAAGATCTCTGATCTTAGCTCCAGTGATCACTTTCGCTGCTAACGCTACGATTGGAATACCTGTAACTTTACTGATGTAAGGCACTGTACGCTGGATCTTGGGTTTACTTCGATAACATATACTTCATCATCTGCTACGATAAACTGAATGTTGATCAGTCCGATAACATGTAATGATTTTGCAAGTTTTCTTGTATATTCTGCAATGATTCTCTTAATTCTATCTGTTAAATTGATAGATGGATATACAGAAATACTGTCTCCTGAATGGATTCCAGCACGTTCCACATGTTCCATGATTCCTGGGATCAGAATATCTGTTCCATCACAAACAGCATCGACTTCGACTTCTTTACCAACCAGATATTTATCGATCAGAATTGGATGTTCCTGTTCGTAACGGTTGATAACTTCCATGAATGCCGTAATATCTTCATCAGATACAGCAATCTGCATTCCCTGTCCACCAAGTACATAAGAAGGTCTTACAAGAACTGGATATCCAAGTTTATGAGCAACTTCTAATGCTTCTTCACATGTAAATACTGTTGTTCCTTTTGGTCTTGGAATACAGCATTCTTCCAAGATCTCATCGAATAATTCTCTGTCTTCGGCTGCATCGACATTTTCAGCACTTGTTCCAAGGATCGGTACTCCCATCTTCATCAGTGCTTCTGTTAATTTGATCGCTGTCTGTCCACCAAACTGTACAACCGCACCATCTGGTTTTTCAAGATCTACGATACTTTCTACATCTTCTGCTGTTAATGGCTCGAAGTAAAGTTTATCAGCAACGTCAAAGTCTGTAGAAACTGTTTCAGGGTTGTTATTTACGATGATCGTCTCGTATCCTTCTTTACTTAATGCCCATACACTGTGTACAGAACAGAAGTCAAATTCGATACCCTGACCGATACGGATCGGTCCAGAACCAGGTACCATGACTTTTTTCTTTTCGGATGTTTCTTTCACTTCGTTCTCACCATCATAGCAAGAATAGTAGTAAGGTGTTGCTGCATCAAACTCGGCTGCACATGTATCTACCATCTTATATGCTGCATGGATATTATATTCATTTCTTAATTCTTTGATCTCACGCTCTGTCTTACCTGTTAAGCTTCCGATCACCTTGTCTGGGAATTCTAAGCGTTTTGCTTCCTGTAATAATTCTTTGTCTAATTTATCAGCTTTGGCTAATTTCTTTTCCATCTCAACTAAAACTGCAATCTTATCTAAGAACCAACGATCGATCTTTGTAATATTAAAGATCGTATCGTAATCAAACCCACGACGGATCGCTTCTGCGATCACATAGATACGAAGATCATCGATCTTTTCAAGTTCTTTTAATAACTCATCGTCTGTTAATTTATCGTAATCACCGAAGATCAAACTGTCCACATGCTGCTCTAAGGAACGGATCGCTTTCATTAATGCCCCTTCGAAGTTTGTTCCGATACTCATAACTTCTCCAGTTGCTTTCATCTGAGTTGTCAGAGTACGTTTTGCATGAATAAACTTATCGAATGGAAGTCTAGGCATTTTAACAACACAGTAATCAAGCATTGGCTCAAAACTTGCATATGTTTTCTTCGTTACTGCATTTTCAATCTCATCTAATGTATATCCGATTGCGATCTTTGCTGTTACTTTCGCAATTGGGTATCCTGTTGCTTTGGAGCTAAGGCTGAAGAACGGCTGACACGAGGGTTTACCTCAATAACGCAGTATTCAAAGCTGTCTGGATTCAATGCATACTGTACGTTACATCCACCATGAACATCTAATTCTGTGATGATGTTTAATGCAGATGTACGAAGCATCTGGTATTCTTTATCTCCTAAAGTCTGAGATGGAGCTACTACGATACTGTCTCCTGTATGAACACCAACTGGGTCGATGTTTTCCATGTTACAGATTGTAATACATGTTCCATTTTCATCACGCATTACTTCGTATTCGACTTCCTTCCATCCACCGATGTAACGTTCTACTAATACTTCACCTACACGGCTTAGACGAAGACCATTCTCAAGGATCGTCTCTAATTCTTCCTGGTTATGGGCGATTCCTCCACCACTTCCTCCAAGTGTATATGCTGGACGAAGTACTGCTGGATATCCGATCACTTTAGCGAATTCCACACCATCTTCTACTGTTTTAACAACCTGTCCTGCGGCGATCGGTTCCCCGATCTTTTCCATTGTCTGCTGGAATTCTAAACGGTCTTCTGCTTTTTTGATCGTAGATGGAGATGTACCGATCAATTTCACTCCGGATTTTTCAAGGTATCCGCTCTCTACTAATTCCATGGCCAGATTTAAGGCTGCCTGTCCACCAAGTGTTGGAAGGATGCTGTCTGGTTTTTCTTTTTCAATGATCTTTTCGATGACAGAAGCTGTTAATGGCTCGATATATACTTTATCTGCAATGTCTTTATCTGTCATGATCGTTGCAGGGTTTGAGTTTACTAAGACTACTTCCACTCCCTCTTCCTGAAGTGCTCTACAAGCCTGTGTTCCTGCATAGTCAAATTCTGCTGCCTGTCCAATAACGATCGGTCCTGATCCGATTACAAGTACTTTCTTTATATCTTCTCTCTTAGGCATTTTTTGCTCCTTTCATTCTATCCATAAATTCATCAAATAAGTAAGCTGTATCCTGTGGTCCAGGGCATGCTTCTGGATGGAACTGAACTGTTCGAATGTTTTTATTTTTATAGTCTAATCCTTCGATTGTTTTATCATTTACATTAATAAAGGAAACTTCTGCAACATCTGGATCAATTGTTTCTTCCTTGATCACATATCCGTGGTTCTGAGAAGAAATATAAACTCTTCCGCTCTTTAAGTCTTTCACCGGATGATTTCCTCCACGATGTCCCCAACGCATTTTTTCTGTGTCTGCACCTGTTGCAAGTGCCATCAACTGATGTCCTAAACAGATTGCAAAGATAGGTACCTCGCTGTCATATAATTTCTTGATCTCTTTGATGATCTGTACACATTCTTTTGGATCTCCAGGTCCGTTTGATAACATAATACCGTCTGGCTGATCTCCTAAGATTTCTTCTGCTGTTGTATCTGCTGGATAAACTGTTACATCACATCCACGTTTTTCTAAAGAACGAATAATGTTATTCTTTGTTCCAAGGTCTAATAATGCAACTTTAAATCCATCTCCATTGAAATGTTCTTTTTCTGTTCTGGAAACAGTTTTTACTGCATCTGTTACTGTATATTCTTTTAATTTTGGAAGGATTTCATCTAAATTGAAATCAGGATTTGTGGTGATCATTCCACCCATGCATCCATGTTCTCTTAAGATCTTTGTGATAGCTCTTGTGTCAACACCACAAATACCTGGGATGTCATGTTCTTTCAGATAATCTTCTAAGTCTTCTTCTCTTCTGAAGTTGCTTGAAGTTCTTGAGATTTCTCTTACGATAAAGGCTGAGTGCCAAGGTTTTTCAGATTCGATGTCCTCTAGACATACTCCATAATTTCCTATCAGTGGGTAAGTCATTACGACTCCCTGTCCCTGATAGGAAGGATCTGTTAATACTTCTAAATAGCCTGTCATGGAAGTATTAAATACGACTTCACAGATCACTTCTTTTTGGGCTCCAAAACTTTTTCCCTCAAATACGTGTCCGTCTTCCAATATCAAAAATGCGTTCATGTAATTTTTCCTCCTAAAAAGTCTCTTTCATAGGGTTGTATTTTGTCAGGAAGAACTAACTTCCTATTTATAAAATAAGAGTTTTGCCAAAACCCTTGATTTTATATAAAAAAAAAGAAATACCCTAAAATAAAAAATTACAAAGCTAAAGTATTGGAAATTCAGCGATCTTTGTCCTTCCAGTACCCAAGTTATTTTTTTATTTCAGAAATATTTCTCTACAAATTTGTAAAAATTTTTATCATATAA